>Ga0255097_1000106_pt1 | contig 51294 bp, 43 predicted proteins | sample Colum_Atlam_RepB_2_FD_188436 | JGI IMG/M metagenome (GOLD analysis project Ga0255097, IMG submission 188436) | Freshwater microbial communities from Columbia River, Oregon, United States - Colum_Atlam_RepB_8d | ecosystem: Environmental > Aquatic > Freshwater > River | place: USA: Oregon...
GATGACGTCGTCGGCGCGGCCGCCGTGGTAGAAGTGGCCGTCCTCGTCGATCCAGCCGAGATCCTTGGTGGGCACCCACTCGCCGCGGCGCAGCAGCTTGAGCTCGCCGACCTGGCGCGGGGCACAGGGCTTGCCGCCGGCGTCCTGCACCTGCACGGTCTGGCCGGGGATGGCCTTGCCCAGCGAGCCGGGCTTGACCGTGAAGTCCGGCGCGCCGGGGTAGTTGACCAGCACGACGCCGACCTCGGTGGTGCCGTACATGCTGCAGACCGGGCGGCCGAACAGCTTCTCGGTGTATTCCAGGGTGGCGGGGTCGATGGGCTCGCCGGTATAGGACAGCTTCTGCAGCCTGAAGCGGAATTTCTCCGCCTCCCCGGTGGCCTTCATCATGCGGTAGTGCGTGGCCGCCGCGGACAGGTTGGTGATGCCATAGTCCTGCAGGGCCTGCAGCAGGCGCAGCGCCGCGAACTTGCCGGACATGGTGCCGGTGGTCACGCCCAGCGACAGCGGCGCCAGCGTGCCATGCCACATGCCATGGCCCCAGGCCGGCGACGAGGGGCAGAAGAAGTCGTCTCCGGGGCGCACGCCGGTGCCGTACAGCGCCGCCAGGGCCAGCACGACGATGGAGCGGTGGGTGTGCCTGACCGCCGCCGGCAGCTCGCGCGTGGTCCCCGAGGTGTACTGGAAGGCGGCGAGGTCATCGGCCTTCGTGTCGACCTTGAAGGTATCCGGGTAGGCCTTCAGCTCCTCGAACAGGCTGTCGTCCGCCACCACCACGCGGGTATTGGCCGAGGCCTTGGCCATCCCGGCCTTCTCGGTATTGGTGACCAGGATCACCGGCGTGCAGTCCGCCACGCGCAGCTGCAGGCCTTCCGGCCCGAACAGGGTGAACAGCGGCACGCTGATGGCGCCGGTCTTCATGGCGCCGAACATGGCGGTGTAGAAGGCCAGCGAGGGGTCGAGCATGAAGGCGACGCGATCGCCCGGCCTGACGCCCTGGGCCAGCAGCCAGTGGGCGAAACGGCTGGACCACTGCGACAGCTCCCGGAACCCGATGATCTCGTCGCGGCCGTCGGCATGGGCGACGCGGACGGCGATGCGCCGGGCGTCGGCGGCGTGACGGTCGATGCACTCGTGGGCGATGTTGAAGGACTGCTTGTCCCCGTCGAACAGGGCCCAGACCGCCTCCATCGAGTAGTGCTGCTGCGCGTCGGCGTAGCGGCTGTAGTCCGTCAGCTTGCTCATCTGCTCCCTCTGGGAATGTATGCCGGGCGCAGGCCTCCCCTCGCGCCGGAGGCATCAGAACAGACGCTGACTGTTGTTGTCAATGTGCAATGATTGTTGTATTAGTAAAACATCCTGACAAGAACTGCCGATTGTCCGGGATGGCAAAGCTGTTGCCGCAGGCCTTTGCGGCGACATCGCCACCGCCATTCGCGGGTGCATACTCGGCTCCACCAGGGCTGCATCGGTCGATGATGCTGACGATGAAACAGGGCGCGCGGGCGACGATGGAGGTAAAGGCGGCGCTGGAGACTCCCAGCGCGCAGGTGCAGCTCGTGCACTACCGCTTCGGCGAGCCGCCCGAGAGCGTCGTCTCCATGGACGACAAGATCCGCGTGGAACTCTGCCTGAACACCCGCCACCGCAGCGCGCGCGCCTGCTTCGCGGGCTGGCAGAGCAGCCGCTACGAGCGCATCGGCGAGGTCTTCGTGGTACCGCCCACCATCGAGATGGCCGCGCGCAGCGACGAGGACCGCCCGCTGTCCTCGGTGGTCTGCCTGCTGGAACTGGCACCGGTGCTGGCGCTGTTCGACCGCCTGCCGGAGATGAGCGAGCGCTTCCTGCTGCTGGGCCTCGACGTGCGGGATGCCCAGGTGCGCCAGGGCCTGCTGCGCCTGGCCGACGAGGCGCGACACCCGGGCTTCGTCAGCCAGATTCTGGTGGAATCGATCGCCGCGCAGGTCAGCGTGGACCTGCTGCGCTACGGCATGGCCTTGCCCGAGCGCAGCGTGCAGGGCGGACTCGCGCCCTGGCAGCTGCGGCGCATCGAGGAACGGCTATATGAGGTGCGCGAGGCGCCGGGCCTGCAGGAGCTGGCCGGGCTCTGCGGCCTCTCCGTGCGCCAGCTGACGCGCGCCTTCCGCGTGGCGCGCGGCTGCTCGGTAGGCCGGCACGTGGCCGACCGCCAGATCGGGCATGCCAAGCGGCTGCTGGCCGCCGACGAGAGCGTGGCCTCGATCGCCGGCACCCTGGGTTTCTCGTCGTCCTCGAACTTCTGCTACGCCTTCCGCCGCGCCACCGGGCTGACGCCCGGGCAATACCGCCAGGCCCTGCCCTCGTTCCGGGCGATCCAGCACGTGCGCTTTCCGCGGCCGGCGGCGCTGGCGAACTCCTGAGCAAGGTCCGGGCGGCGATGCGGCGGGAGGCCGTGACCCGCCGCGGGGCGGACCTCGCTTTCCGTCCGGTACCCGGCGGGAATCCGCCGGCCCCGCGGCCCGCCGGGGGCGCCGGTCACTTGCCGAGCAAGGCTGCGATCTCGGCCCGGCGGCCGGTGTCGGCATCCTCCCGTCCCGGACGCGGCGGCGCAGCCAGCGCCTTGCGCAGGTACTTTTCTCCCTCGGCGCGGTTGCCCTGCTCCAGCAGCAGGTCGCCATAGAAGTAGTTGGGATCGATCCCGTTGGGATTGATCTGCAGCGCTCGCTGCAGGTACTCGGCCGCCTTCTTCCTGTCGCCATAGGCGATCGGCCAGCCCGGCGCCTTGGCGTAGAGGCTGCCCAGCGAGGTGTAGATCGAGCCGTCCAGCACGGCCGGCTGGATCTTTTCCGCCTGCAGCAGGAGTGCCCGCGCGGTCTTGATCTTGCCGAGCGCTCCCAGGCCTCCCTCGAACTTGGCATGGCTGCTCAGGATGATGGCCTGCCATACCAGCGGCTCGGCGCGTCCCGGGTTGGCGGCCGCGAGTTGCGCGGCCCGGGCGCCCAGCCTTTCGAACTGCTTCTCCTTGTCGGCGGCAGCCGTGACGTAGTACGCCTCGGCCCAGCCATGCTGCAGCGCCGGCAGGCCTTCTTCCACGGTTTCGGCCCGGGCGGCGAAGGATAGTGCGAGGCTGCCGAGCAGCAACCCCAGGAACAGCTTGCGGATCATGATGTTTTCTCCTGAAAGGCGAAATGGGACTCAGGGCAGCTGACGCAGCGCATAGGGCCGCATCTGCTGTCCCTGCTTGCGCAGCGCGGCATCGACCAGGCGGGGAAACCAGGCGTTGATGCGGACGAACAGCTTCTCGGGCCAGCCGAGGTAGCGCTCCTTGCGGTTGCGCTCGATGGCTTCCACCAGTGCGGAGCCGACGGCCTCGGGCTCGTCCTGATTCATCGCCAGGGCGCTGGCCATGTCGCTGACCGCCCCGCTGTTCAGGGCGGTGCGGGTGTAGCGCGGGGCGAAATACAGCACCTCCACGCCGCTGCCCGACAGTTCCCGGCGCAGGGCCTCGGAAAAGCCGCGCAGGGCGAACTTGGTGCTGGAATAGGTCGCGAAGCAGGGGAAGGCGATGGATCCGAAGATGGAACCGACATTGACGACGAGTCCGCCGCCCTGGCGCAGCATGGGCAGCGCCGCCTGCACCAGCTGCATCGGCGCCAGGACATTGGTGCGCCAGAGCTGCTCGATGGCCTCGGGCGGCGTCGACTCGAAGTAGCCGAAGTGCATCGCGCCGGCGCAGTTGATGACCATGTCCAGCCGCACCTCGAAACCGCGCAGGCGTGCGACCAGGTCGCGCGCCGCGCCCGGCGCGGTCAGGTCGGCCGCCAGCACCTCGGCCCGCCCACCCTCGCGGCGAATCTGCGCGGCCAGGGCCAGCAGCTCTTCCTCGCGGCGGCCGCTGAGCCAGAGCCGCGCGCCGCGCGCGGCCAGTTGCAGGGCCGCGGCCCGGCCGATGCCGCCGGTGGCGCCGGTCAGAAGGATGCAGCGGTCTTGGAGATGCATGAGGAATGCTCCTGGTGAAGATGGCGGAAGATGTCGCCGTAGAGGCGGTAGAACATGCGCGAGGCGTGGATCACCGCGTCCTGATCGCGCGGCTCGGCGAGCCGGTCCACCAGCTCGCGGAAGAAATCGACGTGGCCCACGTCCAGCGCGCCATGGCTGGCGAGATAGCTGAAGGCGCTGCTGGGCAACTGCACGGCCTGGGCAATCTGCCGGGCCGCCTGTGTCGCCAGCGCGGTGCTGGTCCCTTCGAGCACATGCACCATGCCGAAGAAGCCCACGGGATTGCCGCGCATCACCGTGTCGTAGGCGTAGGACACCATCAGCTCGGTGGGCACCGCCGGGCGGCCGTAGCGCACCCGATCGGGGTCGCCCCCCGCGGCGCGGATGTCGTTCAGAACCCACTCATGGTGGCCGTACTCCTCCTCGATGTAGTGCACGATCTTGCCGCGCAGCCATTCGTAGTCGTCGGCCAGGCGACCGCCGCAGGCCATCATCAGCGGCACGGTGTGCTTGACGTGGTGATAGGCCTGCGAGAGGAAGGCGATGTACAGGGGCCGGGTGACGCGGCCGGCCAGGGCATCGGCGAACAGCGGCAGGCCGAGCAGTTCGGCGCGATCGGCCGCCGTGGCGTCCTGCAAGGCATCATAGAAACTCATGCTGGGGTTCCTGGTAGAGGGAGTCGAGTGCGGCGCCGTACTGCGCCAGCAGGCTGGCGCGCCGCAGGCGGCCGTTGGGGGTGAGCTGCCCGTTCTGCGGCGTGAAGGCCTGCCGGGCCGCCAACCAGTGACGCACTCGCGCATAGTCCGGCAGCATGGCGTTGACCTCGGCCAGGGCTGCATCGACCGCATCCGGGGTCGCGCCCGGCCTCGGCACGATCAGCGCGGCATTCCAGGGACGGGCTTCGCCGAATACGGCGGCCTGCGCAATCGCCGGCTGCAGGCAGAGCTCGCGCTCGACCCACTCCGGCGCCACGTTGCGCCCGAAGGCGGTGATGAACATGTTCTTCTTGCGGCCGGTCAGCCAGAGGTAGCCGTCGGCGTCGAGATGGCCGATATCGCCGGTGGCCACCGGCTCGTCCGCCGCGCGGGGCCGCTCGTTGACGTAGCCGAGGAAGGCATTGCCCGACACCAGGACCTCGCCGTCGGGCGCGAAGGAGACGCGCACGTGCGGCAGCGGGCGGCCGGCGCTGCCGGGACGGTCCGCGGCGGCGGTATTGAGCGCCACGACGGAAGAGCACTCCGACAGGCCGTAGCCCTCGTGGACCGGCAAGCCCGAGGCTCGCGCGCGCTCCAGCAGCCGCGGCGCCACCGGCGCGCCGCCCACCGCGACGAATCGCAGCTGCGAGGGACGCGGCAGACCGGCCTCGATCGCCTCGACCAGCCCCTGCAGGATCTGCGGCACGAGGATCGCCGTGCTGGCCCGTGCCAGTTCCAGCGCTTCGAGCAGCAGCCGGGGATTGAATCCGGAAGCCCCGCGCAGGCCGATCTCCGACATCGGCCACAGGCAGGCAGCGGCACCTGCCAGCAGCGGCGCGTACAGTCCGCCGAGGTTTTCCAGCAGCGTCGCCAGCGGCAGCACGCAAAGGTGGCGATCACCCGGGGCCGCGCCGCTGGCCTCGGCCAGCGCCTGGGCGACGCGTTCCATCTGCTCCTGGGCGAGACAGACTCCCTTGGGTTCCCCGGTGGTGCCGGAGGTGTAGGTGATCTTGGCGGTACCGTCCGGGATTTGCGCCGGGGGCTGCGGAGGCAGGCGGAGCAGGCTCAGCACGGCCGGCCCCAGGCCCAGTTCCAGCGCCTCCACCGGCCGCCCGGCGAAGGGACCCGTGGCGGCCAGGGCCGGATCGGCCAGCACGGCCTGGGCACCGGCGCTGCGCAGGGCATGGGCCATCTGCTGCGGCGAGAAGAACGGCGGCAGGGGTACGAGGCGTATGCCGGCGCGCAGGGCCGCCAGGTCGGCCAGCGCCCAGCCCAGGCCGTTGTCGGCCAGCAGGCCGACCACGCGCAGGCCGCGCGACGCGAGCTGCGCCGCCAGCCGTTCGATGGCATCGGCCAGTTCCGCGTAGCTCAGGCGTGCTTCGCAGCCATGCAGCGCCAGCGCCGCGGGTTGGCGGCGGGCATGCTCCCGGATCGCATCGAGGACCCGGCTCACGGCGCCCCCACCCGGGCGACCGGCGCCAGCGCGGCGGCGAGCGCGCGCGGTGACGACGCCATCTCCTCGAGCTGGCTCCAGCCGTTGCGCACGTCTCCCAGCATCACGGAGGGAGAGTGGCGGTAGTAGCTGCCCCAGTAGGCCCGCTCCGCTTCGGGAAGACGCCCGATCGGCGCGGGAGCCATGACGCTGAGCGGCAGGCCCAGCCGGCTGAAGCCGTTGCACAGCCGCGCCGCACCGGTGAAGACCACCCAGTGGAAGGACTGGCGATGCAGCAGCCGCGTCAGCAGGGGGATCAGTTCGCGCAGCGCACCCGGCGTGGCGCCGGCCAGGTTCCCGACCTCGGCGATATGCCGGCGCGAAACGGCTTCCCCGGCGCGCCGGGAGACCAGCTGCTCCACCGGCTCGTCGAGGTAGCACTCGAGGAACAGGCGCTCCTCCGCGGCGGAGCGCATGCCGAAGGCCGCATGCAGCCGGCCGCCGGCGTCGTAGGTGCCGAACAGTCGCGGCATGAAGCGCCGCAGCTCGGCGCCATAGGCGTCCGCGAAGCGCTCGGCGATGAAGCGCTCGAGCAGGAGGCGTTCCTCGCGCTCGGCCAGGCAGAGCCGGACAGCGGACGCCGGAGCGCCTTCGACAGGGACCGCGCCCGTGCGGGCATCGCCTGCGGTTGGAGCATGGGAGAACATGAAGCTCGCTTCCTGGTCTGGACCCGTGGTGGGCCATGCCAGAAGGGGAGCAACGGCGGTGCCAGCCCGGCACCACTGCCTCAAGCGATTGTTAGATAACGGTTTCCAGATGAATTCCGGGCCGCGGCGGCCGGCCCCATGGCCGGCAGGACTTGTCGGGACCGCAAGATCCGTCCGACAAATCTTGCAGGGTCAGCGGCTGCAGTCGACGGGAGTATCCGGCGGCAGCAGCCGCCCTTCGGCATCCACCAGCACCACCGCCCGCACGCGCTCGTCCATCGCGCAGTACGCCAGGTAGCCCATGGCGTTGCCCGTGGCGGCCACGAAGCGCAGCACGGCCGCCTCGGAAGCCAGCACATGCGGCGGGCGCACGCCATGAAAGTACTGCTCGTTCCAGTAGCCCTCCATCGCCTCGGGCGTCAGGCGCAATACCGATTCGGTGAAGCGGCGACGCAGGGGATGGTCGGCCGGAAGATTCACCGGCTCGATACGCCGGCCATCGGGCCAGAGCAGCTTCTTGCGCTTGTAGATCAGCGAGACATCGTCCAGGTCCAGCGATGCGGCCTGGCGGTCCGCCGGGACGATCACGGCGATCACCGGCTCGGCCGCCTGCGCGAAGACGGCGACGGCGGCCAGCAGCACCAGCAGGAACAGGCGCATCAGAAGAGCACCGCGAACGACGCCAGCAGTCCGTCGCGGGCGTCGATGTCGTTGTCGGTGGCGCGGCTGTATTCGGCCTTGAACACCAGCCCCGGACGCGGACGGTAGTTCAGGCCGCCCAGGTAGACATTGAGATCGCGCGTGGCGGCCGTGTCGCGGAAGGTCTCGTAGCGGGCGACGGCGAACAGGCGCTCGCCCAGCGGGGCCGCCAGCTGCAGGTAGCCGCCCTGCTCGTCGCGCTCGGCATTGGTCAGGCTGGTGATCCGGTAGGCGAACTCGCCTGTCAGTTCGTAGCGCTGCCAGTTCCACTGGAAGTCGGCACCGTAGAGGCGACGGCGCTGGTCGGCGCTGCTGTCCAGCTCGAAGTCGACGAAGGACAGGCCGACGCTGAGCTGCGGCAGGATTTCCGTGGACAGATGGAGGCCGTAGGCTTCTTCGAAGGTATCGAGTTCGGGATTGGGAAACAGCTCCTGGCCGGGCGAACCGTAGATCGAATACTCCAGGCCCCGCGGCAGCCAGGGCAGCACACCGGTGAGCATCGCGCCGGTGGCGTTCACCGGGAACGTGGCCTCGGTGATCAAGGGACGCGAGGTGGTCCAGACCAGCGGCGCCGCATGGATCAGGTTCCAGTGGCCGACGGGCGTCAGGAACTTGCCGAGCCGCAGCTTGAGCGAGTCGCTGTAGCGGTAGTCGAAGTAGAAGCGCTCCAGGCCGAGATAGGCGTCATCGACGGTGATCTCGTCGGAGGTGGCCAGTAGGCCATCCTCCAGCTCGACCTCGGTGAAGAACTGCCAGCGCCCGCCGCCGTCCCACCACAGGAATCCGCTCAGCGCGTCCAGACCTGCGCGCCAGTCAGGATCGCCCGGCTCACCGCCGGTACCGTCGTAGGCCATCACCGCGTAGCCACCCGCGGTGAAGCCGCTGTCGCCCAGCACGATCCCCTGGCCGAGGCGATAGCCCGGCGCCGGATTGCCCTGCACGGCCGCGGCCTGTTCTTCAACGGCCTGCGCCAGGACGGCCGGACAGGCGAGGGCCAGCGACCATGCCGCCGCACGCAAAAGCGAATCAAACCTGTTCAGCATCGAGGACTGCCGCTCAAACCCGGGAAAGACTTACTCTAGCGCACCGTGACGATTCGCCGAATCCTGTTGTTCGCCTTCCTGCTGGTCAGCCTGCTGCCGGCGGTGGCATTGACGCGCCTCGCCTTCGACCGCAGCCGCGCGGCGATGCTGGGCGAGATCGAGCAAGGCGTCATGCGCAGCACCGCGGCGGTTTCGGCCGAGGCGGACCAGCTGCTCTACGAGCGGCTGCTCAACGCCACGACCTGGAATCACCTGGAAGTCATGCAGGACCTGCGGATCGACGACGTCGACAAGCGCCTGTCCTCCTTCCTGTCGGAGATGAAGCTCCGCTATGGCGGCACCTACCGCGCGCTCCATGCCGTCGATGCCCAGGGCCGCATCGTCGCCAGCAGCGATGCCGCGCGCATCGGCCAGGTCCATGCCGCGCCGAGGCCCTGGGCCCAGGCGGCGCTGCCCGGCGGACTGGTGCGCGTGGAACGGCCGCGCAAAGAGGCCGAGGGCCGGATCATGCTGCTGAGGGTGGCGATTCCATCCCAGTTCGAGGACGGCGACGCCGGCGACCTGCTGCTGGAATTCGACTGGGCGGCGATGCAGGCCGTGCTGGACCATGCGTCCGACGCCACCCGGCAACTGCTGCTGGTGGATACCGGGGGCCTGCCCCTGGGAGCCTCGTCGGGCCTGTTGCCGCAGATCGACCGGGACCGCTCGCTGCCCGCCGGCTGGTGGCCGCCGCCCGGGGGCCTGCATGCCTTCGACCGCGATGGACATCCCTATGCGGAAGGCGCCGTGATCGTCGGCCACGCCCGTTCGCCCGGCCTCGGCCGCTTCCCCGGACTGGGATGGTCCTACCTGATGCTGCAGTCGAGGCAGGTGGCGCTGGCGCCGGTGCAGCGCATGGCCTGGGCCTTCGCCGGGCTGCTCGCGGTCACGGCCCTGGTCACCATCCTGGCCTCGCTGCTGGTGGCCGGGAAGATCGCCCGGCCGGTCCTGGCATTGACCGACTTCACGCGGCGCTATGCGCAACCCAGCGAACGGCCGCAATTGCCGGAGGGCGGCCCCGCCGAGATCGGCGAACTGGGACGCAGCTTCGTCAGGCTGGTGGATGACCTGGCGCACTCGCAGCAGACCCTGGCGCAGGCCTCGAAGCTGGCAGCCGTGGGCGAAGTGACGGCCTTGCTGGCGCACGAGGTGCGGACACCGCTCGGCATCCTGCGCAGCTCCGCGCAGACGCTGCGCCAGGAAGAAGGCCTGGGCCCCGAGGCCAGGGAACTGCTGCAGATCATCGACAGCGAGACCGGACGCCTGAACCGCCTGGTCAGCTCGCTGCTCGACAGTGCGCGCACGCGCAGCCCGCAGTTCGCGGCGGTGGACCTGCATGCGCTGGCGCGCCACGCGGCGACCTTGCTGAATACGCAGCTGCGTGACCGCCGCATCCGCTTCGAGCTCGATCTCCAGGCGAGCCAGAGCATGCTCGACGCCGACGGCGAGCAGCTGACGCAGGTGCTGCTGAACCTGACGATGAACGCGCTGCAGATACTGCCGCCGGAGGGACGCATCGAGATCGCCAGCCGCAACGAGCCCGGGCGCCTGGTGGTGGAGGTATCGGACGACGGCCCGGGCATCGCGGCGGCCGACCGCGGCCGCATCTTCGACCCTTTCGTCTTCAAGCGCGAAGGCGGACTGGGCCTGGGCCTGGCGGTGGTCCGGCAGATCCTGCGCCAGCACGGCGGGGACATCTCCGCCGGCGAGAGCCGCCTCGGCGGTGCCTGCTTCCGCTTCTGGCTGCCGCTTCAAGGAACCCGTATCCCATGAACAAGAGACGCGTCCTGGTCGTGGACGACGAAGCCAACATGCGGCGCGTGCTGGAGATCATGCTGTCGCGCCGCGGCTACCGCACGCTCAGCGCCGAGGACGGCCGCCAGGCGCTCGCGATGGCGCAGGAGCACCCGGTCGACCTGGTGATCAGCGACCTGCGCATGCCCGGCATGAACGGCATCGAGCTGCTGCGCGAACTGCGCGCGGCCGGCAACGACCTGCCCCTGATCATCATCACGGCCCAGGGCAGCATCGAGAGCGCCGTGGAGGCCATGCGCCTGGGCGCCTGCGACTACCTGCTGCGCCCCTTCGACAACGAGGCCCTGGATCTCGCCATCGGGCGCGTATTCGCGGTGCACGAGATGCAGCAGCAGAACCAGTTCCTGCGGGGCGAGGTGGACCGCGGCTGGGACGGCCTGGTCGGCACGGGAGCTGCGATGCAGCGCGTGCGCCAGCAGATCGCGCAGGTGGCCCCCACCCGCGCCAGCGTGCTGCTGACCGGCGAGACCGGCACCGGCAAGGAGGTGGTCGCGCGGGCGATCCACCGCGCGTCGCCGCGCGGGGAAGGCCTGTTCGTTCCGATCAACTGCGCCGCGATACCGGCCGACATCCTGGAAAGCGAGTTGTTCGGCCATGAGAAGGGCGCCTTCACCGGTGCGCTGAAGGACCGCGTCGGCAAGTTCGAGCTGGCCCAGGGCGGCACGGTCTTCCTGGACGAGATCACGGAGATGCCGATCGCGCTGCAGGCCAAGCTGCTGCGGGTGCTGCAGGAGGGCGTGATCGAGCGGCTGGGAGGCAATACCCCGATCGAACTGGACCTGCGGGTGATCGCGGCCACCAACCGCGTACCGCGCCAGGCGGTACGCGAGGGGCTGATGCGGGAAGACCTGTACTACCGCCTCAACGTCTTCAGCATCGAACTGCCGCCGCTGCGCGACCGCCTGGAGGACCTGGCGGCCCTGGTGCGTCATTTCCTGGATGGCCTCCACCGGGGAGCCCGCCCTCACCCCGGGATCACCACCCAGGCCCTGGAGTACCTGCAGCAGTACCGCTGGCCCGGCAACATCCGCGAACTGGGCAACATGGTGGAGCGCGCCAACATCCTGAGCGGCGGCGGCCCCCTGGACCTGGCGCATTTCCCGCTGGATGAAGCGGGGACCGATGCCCTGCCCAATGCCCCGGACAGCGCCACCCTGCCGGCCAGCCTGGATCTGGAGGCCGCGGTCCAGGACCTGGAAATACGCATGATCGGCGAAGCCCTGGCCCAGTCCGGCGGCAACAAGACCCGGGCTGCGCAGCTGCTGAGGATCAGCGAGCGCTCGATCTGGTACAAGCTGAAGAAGTACCGGCTGGGAGCCAATGCGGAGTAGGCGCTCGACGCCGGTCCGACCAGGGCGGTCAAAGGCGGTAGTGACGATGGTCATCCCGAGGCTCCTCCCGGCGGGATTCCTCGGTTACTGCGCGTCCAGCCCGCGGGACGCCGGGAGGAGATCGGCCCCGCTGCCCTAGCCTCGCCGCTGCCTGGCCTGGAGCTTCGCGTACAGGTAGCGGCCGATGCGCATCCACAGCGGCATGCCAAGCGTGTAGCACAGCTCCTGACGCCGGCTCGCGATGCGCCACCCCTGCTCGCCCCGGACGTAGCGGTCGTGGTACCAGATGCCGAACACCACCGTCCGGGTACCGACCCCCAGCAGGTTCCGGATCACCATCGGGTTGTAGCAGGCCACCTGCCCGGTAGCCTGGTCGCCAGCGATCTCGAAACGGAAGTTTCCCATGAGATGCATGTGGCTCCGGAAGAACGACAGGGACTTCGCCAGCCAGGGCTTTATCTCGGCGTAGGACGCGTCGATGCCGCCCGTGGCGCTGTAGTCGATCCGCGCGTCAGGCAGGAACACGCTGTCGAGCCTGTCCCACTGGCGGGCGTCGATCGCATTGGCGTACTCGATGGCGAGGTCTTCGAGTGCGACGCGGTCCTGCAGGTTGGCGTTGGCTTGGGTCATCGGACGGTACCACCGGCTCTACGGGTCTTGTGACGGCAGGGTATGCCGCTGCTCGGGGTGAGGACGTCGTCTGGCCGGACGACTTTCCATCGAAAGCTTGGAGGCCGTGTTGGGATAGACCTCCCTGGAGGAGGACCCGGCGATTTCACTGACCGCCTTGTGCCAGTTTCTGCCGGTCGCGAGTGGCCGCTACCGGGAACGCCCAGGTTCAGGGGCGGCCCCGCCGAAGGCGGGGACGTCCCTCTGCAACCTGTTGTTATGCGGCTTGTTCAGGATCACTCCCCATTCTCCTTTGGCGCTTCATGTGCTGCTCGTAAAAGAATTCTCATGAAGGACTTTGGTCCATCAATGTTCAGCTCTTCGTATGTCACGGCCTCTGGCCAGCGCAGCGGTTCGTCAAGAAAGTCCTCAAGAGCGTCGATTAGTTTCGTGGCGTCATTTGGCAAGAGTGAAGCTGCGGGGCCACGAAAAAGTCTCAAGAGCAAAAGAAGAGAGTAGGTGCGATTGAATTCTACGTAGTACTGAGAGAAATTCTTCGTTGAAAAAACCCACTCGGTATGATCGCCCACGTCCGCTGGAGTGCCACCCCAGCCCATCCTCAGCAAGATTTGTGGGCTGAAGTGCACCCATTTCGATGTGGCGGAGTACAGGTATTTGTAGAGATCATGAAGATTGGTGGCTTTGGCCATATGCCAGACGCTTGGCCACGCCTGACGGCCGGACCAGCCTAGCTTTGCCGACAGCGCGCGTAACTTCTTCTCAGTGTCATTCTTGACTTTTGGAGGCTGGACTACTGGCTGCCATGGGCGCATCGCATTGAAGAACGCGCTCTGCGCACTTACCCCCTCAGCAAGGTTGGCGCTCATAAGGAGGTGCAGCGCCTCCACGCGATCGGTTTCCGCCAGATCATTTAAGAATGAGAATGCAATTAAATCCTCGCAGATCCCTCGAAGCGTTGCCGTAATAAAGAACCCGTGGGGTGGTGGCGGGTCCTGATGTGCGAGCAAGGTGAACTCGAAGCTTTTTGCAATGCACGCGCGCAGGGCGCAACCAAAAATTCCTTTTTCCTTAATCGTTGCCCGAGCCAAGTGATCTACAACGGTGCTTAGTTCGTTAAGAATGGACCGGGCAGATGCTTTCTCTGCCGAATCAGCTTCAGTGTCCATCTCCCTCACCTATTCGGGCTTCGCTGCCGCATAAGGCCAAGCTTCAATGGCGCACCCGCCGAAGGTGGGAGCGTCCACTGCAAGCATTTGTTAGACGCACACTCATTCCTGCCACCACTCACGTAGCGGAGCGGATAGCTGGAAACCGATAGCGCGAGCTGCTGGTGCATCGCCTGCCGTAGGTTCCTTGCGTGCGGCGTTCCTAAGTACCCAGAACCCTAGTGAATCTTGTGGCGAAGCTCCCGACTCAACATTCTTGGCAACGAAGGCTTGGCAATCCAAGACAGCGTCTTCGCCGCGCTTGTCCCACTTGCGCATGTAAGGAAGTAGAACAGCATAAATGTTCATGAACCGTTTTCTTTGAGGAGCAACTATCTTTAAGCTATTGATCGCTATAAAGAGTGCCCCTGCGGTTGCAAAGAAGTCCCAAGCCTCTGGCTTGACTTCACGCAAAACCGGGTACTGATCGAGAAGAGGCACGAAGGCTGAGATGGCCATGATCTGAGCGGCCGGCACGAGCCTCTCGGCCTGCTCATGCAGCGAATCTTTCTTCCGAAAACTCGAAAGAAGCCTCATGTCATTCTCACGCGTCTAACGCCCAGGTTCAGGGGCGGCCTCGCCGAAGGCGAGGACGTCCCACTGCAACCTGTTGTTATGTTTCTTCCTTGGCGATGTGTGCTTTTGCTTTCTCAAGCTGTTCCTTCACCCATTCCGGGTTGTAGATCTCGAACTGGACACGGTCTGGATTGCCCAGCTTGAACTTCGGGACAACGACATCGGCTCCTAGCCGCGTTGCCGCACCGAGAGTTACGCCTGCAACGCGCTCCCAAGCCTCAGCCGCCAGTTGCGTGATCTCTTTGTCAGGAAACCTATCTAGGCGCCATTCACGCTGCACGCACGTGTACTCACCGCTACCATCATCCTCGGTGTAAAGGATGCCAAGAAAATCTTTGTCCTTTGCTGCGAAATGGATGTACTTGAGTATGGCAATCTCGCTGTCCTCAAGAGGATCAATGGGTAGACCGATCCCAAGCTTAAGGCCTCGTCCGCGAGTGAAGCCAACCGTGCCATTACTAGCCGGTTTTAGCATGGCTTTATGGACCACCACATCTCGCTGCTTGTAGAGGAATGAGATCAGGGGATCACCGTTCAGAGCCTCTTTCTCGCCCTTAAGCCATGCTGCAACATCCTTCTGGCTCTGAACCTCCATCGTGAGGATTTGCAGTACTTCCTTGATGGTGCGGAGGAATGAGTTCAATGACCAGCGAAACTGATCGGCCTGATGATAGTGCTCCTCCATCATCCGAATGAACCAAGCTGCTTCCTGCAAGCGATCCAGCGATGACTCGATGGATTTCAGTGCCGTGAAGTTATTGCAGGTAACCACAGGTCATTCCGGAGGAAACATAACGCCTAGATTAAGCCGCGCGGCGCAGCCGCGTCGGCTTGAAGCACTGGTTGGGCAGCAACCTCGACTATGACGAGAGTGCCATCCTCATACTCGAAACCATATCTGCCGTCGGGGCTGGCAAACTTTAGCTGCCCGGTGCTGTAGTTCAGCTCGCTGATGGGCACCACCATGCCCTCCATTGGTCCAATACCAACTGCAAGCCCACCTTCTGGGTAAGCCAGCTCGGAATCACGCGCGACACGTTGCCAACTACCTACCGCAAAACCCCCCCGCCCTGCATGTGAAATCGTGAGCAAATACTGGCCAGACGGATCGAAACCAGCCGCCACGAGACCACCGACGAAGATGTGCTTCTTCATGACGCCCAACGCCTTAGCTTAAGTCGCGGACCCGCCGAAGGCGGGGCCGTCGGCTTGAAGCAATGGTTATGCGTAACTGCCTTCATGTGCCTTGATGTATTTCTCAAGCAACGCATAGTTTCGTTCGCTTTCCCGCCACAGCACTTGGTTCAAATCATCGTAGCCGGCGTCCGGACGACTCGCCCGAGTCAGGGCCTCTTGAACTGCTGCGGCAGATGCCGTAGCACCAATAGCATCAAAAACTCTAGGGAAATCCTCCATGTCGGGGTTTCCTTCAAATGGGCTCTCAAAAAAGTACTCAAACCCACCGTTATCAATGATGCCCTGAGCTGCATGCAGCAACACGCAAACTCGATGATCCCAAGACGCCGAACGCGGATCAAAGCCCCGAGCGGTTAATCGGCTCATAGTGACAGTGACGAGATCAATGGAACTCATCTGTTACGCATAACGCCCCGCTTCAGCCGCGGCCCGGCTGGAGCGGCGAAGCCGCGGAGGCCAGGACGTCGGCTGAAAGCGATGGTTGGGCCTGCATCTCACTACGGCCCAAATAGCTTCTTGGCTCTATCACTTTTTGACTCTACCGCGTTGACCAGACTGATCAGCTCAGAGCGCGACACGGTTGAATCATCAATGGTCGTTACCAACTCGTTGTCGAGCAGAAGGAGAAGTTCCGGCGTGTACTTCTCATAAGCAAAATCGACCTCTGGATCGTCGTACTTCTTCTCTACCAGGAGAACTGTGAAGTCTTGATTGTTTCTCTCAAGAATTGTCTCAAATTGCCGCCAAACGAGGTTGACATTGAAAATTACATCAGAGTTGGCGGATTTCCGTAGTTGCTTCCATTTGAGATCGCCCTTCCGTGTTGCCTTGAGGATCTCATCAAACAGCTGTTCATACTTGTTCATGGATCCTCCGAGTACGACTGCCAATCATTGAGCGCTTCCTTCACCGCTGCGAGGTCTTGCTCCTTTATGTGTTTATGGAGCGCTCTCGCTGCGCGGCCACGCTCAGTAACAAACGCCAGAGGCCCAGCTGGAATGTTTCTCTGCAGTGCTGACAGCTTCGTTTTCGATGCTGCGCTTAGAGGAATGGCGTCGTCGGGGATTCGCTGCACCTCGTCTAAGAGCTGCTTAATGCGCTGTTTTCGCCTAAAGCGAACAATGTTCGCCCTGATGCTGCCAACAAGGATCAACGAGACGACAGACACAACAAGGCCGACGATGGATGCCCACCCAGACCAAAAAGATAGTTGTTGTTCGGCTGTCATCTACTCTCCTTGCAGGCCCAACGCCAATTAGACGGACAGGCCCGTCCGCATAATCCGTGAGTTCGTCCGCCTAATCCAGCTGCGCCTGCTGTAAGGCACTGATCCATATGAGTTCCGAAAAATTAGGTGGGACGGCATGGCGGACTGCCTCGCGGGGAGCGTCAAGAACGGAGCCCCACTGCTTGCCTCCACTATGCCGTCGCTCGTGCTGAGCGCACAAGGTGAAGCTTCGGTGTCTTGTGGGGGCGTCAGCTTTCTCCCTGGGAGGCTTCCGGTGCGGCGCAGGGAGCTGGCACCTGATGGATGAATCGGGTCCAGCAACCCGACGGGGACAACGGCTGGAGTGGCTGCTTTCGGGCACCAAATTGCGCGCGCCAACCTTCCGCTTCGGGCTGGTAGCCGCCCTCGGCATTCACAATCCGTTCACCCAGGGCCGATCAATGATCCGCCTGCAGGCCTGATTCACTTTGCTTGCTCGACGAGGCCGATTCCCAGGAAGGTATAGAAAGGTCCCTCCTTGGGAGACAGCGCGTAGATCATGCCGGGCCTTGCGGTGAAGCTGATGCTCCTGGCTGCAGATTCCCTGTGCGTCACGGTGGAGCCGGCTGCGGTATCCCAGCTGGTCGAGGCGACAATGGTGTAGTCCCCGGGAACGACATCGACAAAGTAGGTCATGGCGTTCTTCTTGGCCGGGAAGGCCTCGCCATTGATGGAATGGATATTGAGCTTGAACGTGCTGATCCTGGCCGTCTCGCTCTCGGGCCTGGCGGGACCGGCGTAGTGCTGCACCGTCCGGATGCATCCACTCATCAGAAGTGCGATTGCCGCGAGCCCGAACAGCTTCAAGTATCTGTGCATGAATCCTCCAAGGTGCCGGCCGGGACTTCTCGGGATTTCATCCCGGGAGTGCGAACGCCCAGCTTCCCGGCAATCTGCCCGGCAGGCTGCGGCGTTTCAAGCTGACGATTGAGTCAGGTCTTGATCGACATCCGTGGGTGCTCGCTCTTCCGCGCATCGGTGAATGGCGGTCCATGCGGGCCGGGCTGCCTCCTCCTGGCCCTTGCCATCCCATCCGAAATGGGGAGGACGCTGGTGCCGGTTTCGCCTTCCAATGGCTGATGACCACCTTCCTGCGCCTCTCCCTGCTCCTGCTGGCCGCGCCGCTCGCGGCGCTGGCCAAGGTCCCTCCCGAAATGGCCGCCGAGCTCGACGGACCGCGCCTGACCTGCATGGGCGCGGAGCGCGCCGGCTCGCCCGGCGGCGTGGCGCCCTATACCGGCAAGTACCTGGGCAGCTGGCCCGGGATGAAGCAGCCCCATGGCTACGAGCCCGGCCCCTACGCGGACGAGAAGCCGCTGCTCACCATCACCGCGCAGAACCTGGCGCAGCATGCGGCGCGGCTGACGCAGGGCCAGCAGGAGCTGCTGAAGAAGTATCCGCAGGCCTACCGCATGCTCGTGTATCCCAGCCACCGCGATTTCCGGCTGGACGACGAGGCCTGCGCGGTGGCGAAGAAGAACGCCGCCGTGGCCGAGGTGGTGCATGAGGGCAAGGGCGTCAGCGGCTTCGGCGGCGCGGTGCCCTTCCCCGTTCCGCAGAACGGGCTCGAGGGCATCTGGAACATCGCGCTGGCGCGGCGCGCCTGGAGCGAGTCGGTGACGGCCCATTCGGCGACGGTCTATGCCAACGGCGGCATCACCTGGGGCAAGAGCCGGTTCGTGGATATGTATCCCTACGGCGACTCGCGCAAGAGCATGTCGCTGCAGGAGAAGGTGGCGGCGTACTTCTACATCACCTACCTGCTGCCGGAGCGCGACAAGGGCAACACGTCGGTGGGCTTCTCGCCGCTGGATTTCTCCACGGGCTCGCTGCAGGCCTGGGCCTACTCGCCGGGCACGCGCCGCGTGCGCCAGGCACCGGAGGTGGGCTTCGACTACCCGGTGCCGCCGGCGGGCATGCACACCTCGGACGAGGACACGCTGTGGAACGGCTCGCCGGAGCGCTACGAGTGGAAGCTGGCCGGCAAGAAGGAGCTCTACGTTCCCTACCACAACTTCCGAGTCAACGATCCGGCGCTCAAGCTCAAGGACCTGGTCAAGCCCTCCACGCTCAACCCGGACTATGTGCGCTACGAGCTGCACCGCGTGTGGGTGGTGGAAGGCAGGCTGCGCGCCGGCCTGCGCCACGTGTATGGGCGGCGCGTGATCTACGCCGACGAGGACACCTGGCTGCCGCTGTGGGCCGACCATTACGACTCGCGCGGCGAGTTCTGGCGCACCAGCTTCGTCAACTGGTTCTACTCGCAGGAGTCGAGCACCTTCCACCGCGGCGTGACGGTGTACCACGACCTCAACTCCGGCGCCTATGAGGCGACGTACCTGGTGAACGAGGCCGGCAAGGGCTGGTGGCGGCTCAACCAGAAATTCCCGTTGTCGATGTTCACGCCGGAGGCGGCGGCGCGCAGCGGGCATTGAGCTGTTGCCGTTGCCCCTTGATCCTTCGGCAAGCCCAGGAGCTCAGGACGAACAGCCGCTTTCCGGCGTCCCTCGGGGCCGCGGGCAAGCCTCGGCCAGCCTGCCCTCCCGGTTCTGCCCGCGCTATCGGCTGATGCTGATCTGGCCCAGCTCGACCTTGGGCGAGGTCAGCAGGAAGGGCGCCGGGGGTGCGAGGGTCACCTTGAGGAAGGCGGTGCCCGCGGGCAGCGGCGCGGCGGGAGTGTAGGTCGTGGTGCTCCAGTTGCCTGCCGTGGCTTGCGGCGCGGTGTTGACGGTGCCGACCTGGGTGAAGCTGCGGCCGTCCGGCGAGGCCCAGAAGCTGACCGACGAGGGGTTGGCCTGGCGCAGGTACACGACCGCCTGGAAGCCCTGCATATCTTCGAACAGCCAGGTGATGCTGCCGGACGAGGAGCCACTCTTGGTGAAGCGGGAGGCATCGCCGCCGAAGGAGGAGGGGCTGGAGCTGTCCAGCGTGACGTTGGTGGTGGCGCGGGCCAGTTCCAGGAAACCGTCGGCGCCGTCGACCAGCGTCGGCGGGCCGGCAAGGCTCACCGCCTCGTGGAAGCCGAGCGTCGGCGCGGAGGCCGCCGGCAGCACGCGGCCGAAGTAGTCGACACCGCCGTTCTGCGGACGCGGCAGGCCGGCGCCGATGGCCGGCGAGCCGGCCTGGAGGCGGTAGTCGGCCGGCGAGCTTCCGCCGGGTGCGACCAGCTGGGGATCGACCGTCAGCTTGCCGGGTTCGGCGGGCTCTCCCAGCGCCTGCCGACCGTCGGGCACCGAGGCGCCGGGGACCGGGTGGGCACCGTAGTAGAGGTTGTTCAGGAAAGCCGCCGGGCCGGAGGGCGGGATGTAGTCGTAGTTGCCGCTGCCGTGGTTGACGATGAGGTTGTTGCGGAAGCTCCACTCCTCGGTCGCCGAGTCGTTGCAGTCATCCCCCGCGCCGGTGCAGGACATGATCCAGGCCGGCGATCCCGGCGGAACGTAGAACGTGTTGTTGTGGAACTCGATGTGGTCCGTGACGCCGGACGAGGTGCTGATGATGGCCTCTCCGGGAGTGCCCGGGAAGGCGTCGTTGACGCTGAGGTTGTAGCGGACGACGGCGTTGCTGGAGCCTGCGAGGTCGGAGCCCATCAGCAGCAGGAAGCCGCCCTGGTTGTCGTGGCTGTGGTTGTACTGGATCTTCGAATGGTCGGCAGAAACGTCGATGTCGTAGCCCTGCCCGCCGAAGCCATGGGTGCCGGTTCCGTAGACCTCGTTGAACTGCACGGTGGTGTGGTCGGTGTAGGACCACCAGATGCCGGCGCTCTCCGGGTTTCCCGCGCCCGAGACGCTCCTGAGTCCGGCGTTGCCGACCACGTTGCGCTCAATGAGGCTGCCCTCGGCACCGGAGACGATGATGCCGTCCCCATCCACGTTGAGGACGATGTTGTTGCGGACGGTCACCCGCGTGCTGTAGCTGCCCGTGGCGCGGTCGGCGAACAGGATGCCGACGCGGCCGGCATTCTCGATGATGTTGTCGGCGATGTAGACATCGTCGTAGTCGCCCATCGTGGCGGAGATGGCGATGCCGCCGTTCAGGTGCCCGTCGAAGCCGGTGCAGCGGAAGCAGCCGTTCACGTCATGGATGTAGTTGTCGGTGATGGTGATGCCCGACTTGAGGCCGCTGGAACTGCTGGTCATGCAGATGCCGGCCCGGACCTTGCCCGTGAGGTTGTCGGTACCGGAATCGCTGACGATCTCGAGCCCGTCGATCGTCCAGTACTGCTGGTTGCTGAAGAGCAGGGCGGCCGCCCCGGTGCAGGTGTTGCTGCCGGCCAGGCTGCTCGCGTCGATCCGGGGCCGCTCGCCGCCGCCGTAGGAGGCGATGGTGATCGGCCCGCCCGCGGCGGAACCCGAACCCTTGGGGGACAGCTGGCCGGACCAGGCCTGGCCGGTGTGGAACAGGATGCTGTCGCCGGGCTGGAAGGTCTTGGCGTTTACCTTGGCCAGGGTCTTCCACGCGGAGGCGGGGCTGGTGCCCGCCGCGGAGTCCGACCCGTTGAGCGTATCGACGTAGTACGACGTCCCGGCCGCATGGGCAGGCGGCGCCAGGGCCAGTGCCGTACCCAGCACCAGAATCGAAATGAGCATTTGCGCGCCGCGGCGCTGCGGATACCTGTTCACGATGTCTCCCCTCCTGCGTCCATTCCTGCGAAAGATTCCACGAACAGCATTGCACCGGCCCCGCATCATGGGCGGCCTTCGACACAGGGAGGAGCGGTGCCGGATTTGCGGTAGCGCCTGAAGAAGTCCCAGGCGGCTTCCGAGGCGCTTACCGCCCGGGGTTCGACGAAGGCCGGCAGGTCCGGGTCATCGGAGCCGCCGGGGTAGAGATGCTGCAGGCCGTGTATCCGGATATGCCGGGCGACGAGGCAGCCTTCCCCATCGCGGTAGTCGTCGATCTCGTAGGGGAAGTCCTCCGCCTGGGCGTAGGATCGGGTTTGCGTGGGACTGAGCGGGAAAGGCCCCGAGCGCGATCCCGAGACGACGAGGTTGTTGGTCATCAGCCACTGCTGCACGGCGTTTTCGCCGTTCTGCGGATAGATGGTGGTATCCGCGTCGCCATGGATCTCCAGCAGCGGCACCACCCGCGCACGCGGCCCCATGGCCAGGAAGGCGAGCTGCGCCTGCACTGCGGGGTTTTCCAGGGCGGGGACCACCGGGTTGGCTGCATCCAGGAAGGTCGAGGCGTAGGGGCCGCCGGCGAGATTGACCATCGCCGCGTACAGGTCGGGAAAGGTCGCGCCCAGGATGCTGACAAGAAAGGCTCCCGACGAGCCTCCCATGAGGTAGACCCGCTCCGGATCCACGGACCACCGCTCCATCACCATGCGCGTCAGTTCGACGACGCCCGCGGCATCCCCTTGCCCGCGGCTCCACTCCGTCGGCAGGTAGAAGCGCCAGCACTTCAGGGGGTGGCTGGCCTGGTCCACGAAGCCGGGGTAGACGACGATGAACTTCTCACGCTCGGCGATCCCGTCGAACAGGGAGCCGGCCTGCATCAGTTCCGGGGTGAGCGTACAGCCATGGACGTTGACCACGACGGGCAGCGGAGACCCCGGCCTGTAGCTCGAGGGGATGTAGACCAGCGCCCGGTACTCGTTGGCGCCGCTGCCGTGGCGGATCTCCACGGTCTCGCCCTTGGTGCCGGCACCGGACACATCCGGCGAGTCGTGGCAGGCGGACAACAGCATCGCCATGCACAGGGCCAGCAGCGCCGGGCCGTGCTTCACCCACGGCCGGGCACCCATGTTCATTTCTCTCATTGCCATTCTTTCCCGTTCTCGCGCGGCCTATCGGAATGCCGGAACGGCAATATCCGGCCGCTGCGCAGCGCCTCTCATGAACGGAATCTCCTCGAACCATTGTCCCGGCCGCGGATTCTTCCTCACAAGATGTCCTTCCGGACGATTCATGCGATTTCCGGAAATGCCGCGGCGACGGCACTTACAGGAGTTTGCATGCGGGGGTAAAGCTGACTTCTGTAAAATCAGCGTGGGCATGGAAGCTTAGCCGCGGATGTCACCAAAAAGGACAAATCTTCGCTTGGCCGTTCGGTGAACAGGCGTGGTTGCTATATTCGGACATTCGAGACCAGCCTGCGACGGATCGCGGTGACAGGACATGCAGATTTCCCGAAGCATCTACAGCATCGTGCAAATGGTGGACGTGGCCACCGAACTCGGCATGCCGACGAGCGCTTGCCTGGCGAATTCGAACCTCGAGCCGGATCAGTTGCTGCAACTGGAATTGCAGGTCCACCCGCAGCAGGAGTTCACCGTCATCGCCAACATCATGCGCGGCCTGCCGCAGGTGCCGGCGCTGGGCCTGCGCATGGCGGCGCGATTCCACATGCCGGTCTATGGGGTGCTGACGTTCGCCATGTGCAGCTGCGCCACGACCGGCGACGCCGTGGACCTGGGCCTGAGCTACCACGAACTGAGCTTCACGCTGGTGGAGAAGCACCAGCAGATCGTCGGCAAGGACCTGGTCTTCACCTTCGGCGATCGCCATATCCCCGCCCCGCTGCGCCAGCTCGTCGTGGAGCGGGACATGTTCGCCCTGCCACGGGTCATGGAGGAGGTGTTCTCGCGCCCGATGCCGAAGCGCGCCGTGCGCTTCGCCTTCCCGCCCCCGCCGCATGCCAGGCGCTATGCCGAGCTCCTCGGCTTCGAGCCCGAGTTCAATGCGCCGGCGCACCAGATCGTGGTCGATGCCGAGTTCAGGAAGATTCCGATGCCGCAGGCCAATGCCGCCATGCTGCGGCACTGCCAGGCCCAGCTGCAGGCCATCGTCAGCCGGCGCAAGACCTGGGGCGGAACCGCAGGCAGGGTGCGCGACATGCTGCTGCGCCACCCGGACATGGGCCCCGACATGGAGGCGGTGGCGGCCGAGCTGCGCATGACCTCGCGCAACCTGCGCCGCATGCTGGAGGCGGAGAACACGTCGTTCCGGAGCCTGGCGGACGAGGTCCGCCAGACACTGGCGGAAGAGCTGCTGGGACTGGGCAAGTTCAGCGTCAAGGAAGTCGCTGCCCGCCTGGGCTACAGCGAGGTATCCAGCTTCACCAACGCCTTCAAGCGCTGGACCGGACGGGCGCCGCGCGACTGGCGCTCCGGCCAGCGCTAGCCCCGAAGCCCGCTTCCCCCCTGCCGGGCCGCGGCGCTCAGGGCCGGAATTCCGCGCAGGGCAGCGCGGTATCGGACCGGCGGAAGCGCTTGAGGAAGGCCCAGGTCAGTTCGGCGCCGCTGGGAGCCTGGGGGTCGGTGAAGCCGCGCAGCTTGGGATCGTCGGAGCCGCCCGGCCAGAAATGCTCCATCTGCTCGATGCGTACCTGCTCGAGGATCCGGCACCCGTCCTCGTCCTTGTAGGTATCCACATGATAGGGATACCCGGACTTCGGCGTGATGTCGACCGTTTCCGTGGGCGACAGCGGGAAGGGGGCGTTCAGGTTGCCCGAGGCCACCAGGTTGTTCGTCATCAGCCATTGGCGGACGGCATGCGCGCCGCTCGCGGGCGTGGCGGCCGCGTCCTTGTCGCCCTGGATGTTGATCACCGGCAGGATGCGCGCATGCGGACCCATCGCCTGGTAAGCCGCCATCGCGAGCAATTCGGGGCGCAGCAGCAGGGGCCCCAGGGGCTGGCCGATGCCGGCCAGCCCGATGCCGTAGGCGCCGGATTCCACCAGTCCGATGGCGGCATACAGGTCCGGATAGGTCGCTCCCATGATGCTGGTCATCCACCCGCCGGCCGACATGCCGACGATGTAGACGCGCTCCGGATCGACGTTCCAGGTGGCCATGGCCTGGCGCGTGAGTTCCGCGATGGCCTGCGCATCGCCGACGTCACGCTGCATTTCCGCGGGATTGTAGAAATGCCAGGCCTGCAGCGGATGCTGGCCGAGCGCGCTGTCGGTCTCGTGGTCCGGGTACATGACGATGAAGCGCTCGCGCGCCGCGACCAGGTCGTAGAGATTGGCCGCACGCTGCTGTTCGGCCGTGGTATTGGCGCCGTGCAGTACTACCACCATCGGGGCCGGCTTGTCGGGCCTGACCGAACCCGGGATGTAGACCAGGCTGCGGTATGTTCCGAAGGCGTTGGCGTAGTAGATCTCCGCATTCCTGTCGCCGGCCTCCAGTTCCTCCGATCTCTGGCTGGAACATCCGGCCGTGACCAGCGCCAGGAATCCCAGGGCGAACGCCAGGCGGCGCCGCTGCTTGCCCATACCCACCATGGTCTTCTCTCCCCCTCTTTTATTTTCGTTCCCCGAGGGCCTGAGGCCTACGGAGGGTTTCGGTCCGCTTCCGGAGTGAAGGACGATGCCTCCGGGGCGGCACTGAACTCAAGCGGCGCCTCGACGGCCCCTGAAGGGCAAGGCGGCGAACACGGGATGCACCCGCTTCAAGGGGGCGGCGGACTGCTGCCGGGCGCCGCCGGAAGGGGCCGGCGCGGGCGCGCCGGCCGCGGCGGCGGCCGTACGCGCGGCGGAGGTGCGGCCGCCGCATCTTCCTCCGGTGCCGGGACGCCGGTGATGAGCTGGTAGACCTTCGATGCGTCCTCAAAGGAGAAGAAGTCGCCCACGGCGACCGCCGGGCTGCCGGGAGCCCAGCCGAAGAGGCGCCAGAACGCCCGGCCCCGGCTGCCGAAGGCCATCCTGAGCGCCGCGTCGCGGCTGGCGCAGCGCTCGACCAGGCCGTTCTGCCCATCCTCGTAGACCGGGCAGATTTCGTATCGGGAGAACCGGTCGGCGGCCAAAGAGATTCCCATCAGGGATGCTGTCCTCAGAACAAGTCGCTGCGAGTGCAGCGCAGGTTAAGAATTCCGAGGCGCGGTTCAAATGCTCGTGGCGGACGTCCCATGCTAATTCCGGACATTGCTCCGCCGCCGCGGATGCTGCGTCGCAGCATCCGCGGTCGGGAGACGGGAGAGGGACGGACTCAGTTCGGCTGGTGGAATCCGCGTGTGGGCGCGACGGCCGGCGACACGGGGTTGCCGAAGTAATCGCGGTCGCCGCTGCCGCTGATGACGGCACCCGTACCCACTGCCGGAGAGGTCAGTGCCAGCCCGTAACCCGCCACTGCGCCGAGGCCCTCCGGCGCGACGGCCAGCGGGGCGATCATCTGCGGGTCGGCGGTGATCTTGTAGGCATCGGCCGGCTCGCCTGCCGTATGGTTGCCGAAGATCAGGTTATGGCTGATGGTGGTGCCGTTGCCCTTGGGCTGCTCCCAGGTGCCGGTGCCGTGGTTGACGATCACGTTGTTGCGGAAGCTCCAGGGATTGTGGTTGTCGCCGTCCCAGCCGGACTGGTAGGTGGGACGCGACGACAGACCCGGCGCGATGTAGGCGGTGTTGTTGTAGATCTTCGCGCCGGACATCAGCCCGCTGGAGAGCGTGAAGACTCCGTTGGCGACGAAGGCATCGTTGACGCTGAGGTTGTAGCGCACGGTGGCATTGGTGCCGGAGAACAGGCCGCCCATCAGCAGGATCATGCCGCCTTCGTTGTCGTGGCTGTAGTTGTACTGCACCACGGAGTTGCTGGTCAGCAGATCGACATCATAGGCCTGGCCATCGACGACGTTGAAGCGAACGCCGGAAACCTCGTTGAACTGCATCGTGCTGTTGATCGTCTTGGCGATGAACATGCCGACGGTACCCGGCTGGGTCGAACCCGAAACGGTGACCAAGCCGGCCGTGTCGATGCGGTTGCGCTCGATGAGGTTGTTGACCGAGCCGGCGAGGATGATGCCGTCGCCGTCGATGTCCTTCAGGCGGTTGCCGGCGATCGTGACGTTCTTGCTCAGCGCGTCCTGGGCGACGAGGTAGAACAGGAAGCCCGTGGAATTGTCGTTGAAGACAATGCCGGTCCGGCCGACGCGCTCGACGACGTTGTCGAGGATCTGCACGCCGTCGTAGCTGCTGGCGCCGTTGGAGAGTCCGTTCATCGTGTCGGCCACCACGGCGATGCCGCCATTGGTCTGCGCGTTGGCGCCGGAGCACTCGAAGCAGCCGTTGACGTCGTGGACGTAGTTGTCACGGATGACGATGCCGTGCTTGCCGGTGCCGCTGCTGTTGTAGGCCATGATGCCGCTGCGGTTGGCGCCCCGGGCCGAGGTCGTGCCCACGTTGTTGGTGCCGGTGTCGTTGACGACCTCCAGACCGGTCACCGTCCAGTGCGAAACGTTGTGCAGCAGAACCGCCGCCCCGCCCGCGCCGCCGCCCGCCACGTTGCGGCCGTCGACGATCGGCCGGGGGCCGTCGCCGTAGGCGCCGATGGTGATCGGATTGCCGCTCACGCCTGAACCCTTGGGCTTGAGCTGCTCCACCCACTGCTGGCCGGCGCGCAGCAGGATCTTGTCGCCCGCGCCGAAGGTGATCGTGTTGACCTTGGCCAGCGTCTTCCAGGGTGCCGCCTGGCTGGTGCCGGGGTTGCCGTCTGCCCCGGCGCTGGCATCGACGTAGTACGTCGTATTCAAGGCGTACGCCGGCATGGCGCCCAGCAGGATGCCCGCGCCCAAGAGGGCGGCAGCCGCCCGGTTCCTGTGATTCCTTTCCATCTGGTCTCCTCCGTGATGACCGGCCAGGACGATAAGGGCATCATCCGAAGCGCGGCAGAAAATGGCGACTGGGGACCGCCCCCGCGCACATTAGGAGTTCACACGGCCGCTTCAAATGCTCGCGTCGGACGCCAGTTGTTCGATCCGGACATCGAGCGCAAGCCGGTCCCCCGGGAGGCAGCGGCCTATCGCCTGGCCAGCACGGCCATGGCGGCCAGTTCCTGCGTCTGCTCGACCACCATCTGCGCCGCCATCGTGCGTACCGCCGGCGTGCGGGCGTTGTAGGCGGCGAACTGCGCCATCGGCAGGCCGCCCTGGTGGTGCTTCTGCATGAGCTGCAGGAACAGCCGGTCGCGCTCCTCGCCGCGCAGCGTGCGCAGGCGCTGCAGCTCCTCGACGGTGGCCAGGCCCGGCATGCCGCCGGGCGAGTTGCGGCAGGCGATCAGGTAGCGGCTGAGGGCTTCGTCGGGGGGCTCCTTGCCCAGCAGCATCCAGTCCATGCTGTCGCTCGCCGGCAGCAAGGGCTTCCCCCAGAGCTGCAGCCAGCCTTTCATCTGGCCGATCTCGATCAGCTGCGCGGCCTGCATGGCGCTGGCCAGCCCGGCCAGCTTGCTGCTGCGGTCCGACAGCAGGATTTCGGTCATGACGATGGCCTGGTCGTGATGGCCGCGCATGAACTGGGCGAAGCCGATATCGACGGCGCTGGGCGCGGCGGCGTTCGGCGGCGCGGCGCGCAAGCCCAGGACGTAGCCGGCCGCGGCCGGCCAGCAGCAGGGCCAGGAGGAGACGGTGCCGGTTCACCGGATCGGGTAGACGCCGTTCTGGAACCCGAGGATCAGGAAGCCGTTGTCCATGCAGGTGACCCAGAGCTTGTCGCCGACGAAGCGCGGCGGGGAGCTGCACCAGTCGGCGCTGAGGTTGCCCGAGACGGGGCCGGTGCCGAGGTCGTCGAGCAGGCCCGGCAGGGAGGCGACGAAGGCCACCACCGAGGCCAGGTCGCGCAGCGCCGTTTCCGGCAGGGAGGAACCGGAGCTGTTGAGATCGGAGATCGTCGGCAGCAGGCCGCCGATCCAGGCATGCAGGGAATGCTGCAGCGCCAGGCCCTTGCCGGTCTGCGCGGGCGGGTTGTAGTAGGCGATCTCGCGGACCCGCTCCGGATCGCGGATGTCGAATACGCGGATGCCGGACTGGAAGTAGCCGCAGGCCAGGGCGGTGGGGTTCTCCAGGCGATCCACCGTGCAGTAGTGCGACTCGTAGCCGAAGGCGCCGTTGCCGGCGACGTCCGCCACCCGCGTGGGGGCGTTCTCGATCCGCTGGATCTCCAGCTGGATCTGCTTGACCACCTTGGGCTCGGTGGGGTCGGTGATGTCGATGAAGTGGATGCCCTCGGAGTCGAATTCGTCCGGCACGATCAGGTGCGGCTTGCCCTGCCAGCTCACCGGGATGGCGTGCTGGCCGCAGCTCAGGGGATTCCAGGTGACGGAGCCGACCTGGCGCACCTGCGGCGCGGACTTGCGGCCCTGCACGTCGCTGACGTCGAGGATGGTGACGCCGCCCGGCAGGCAGGTGGCGAGGTACAGGGTGTTGCCGTCGGCACTGAACTCGGCACCGTGGTTCGCCGGGAAGCCCTTCAGGCCGGTATAGATGATCCGGGGCGAGGCCGGGTCGGTGGTGTCGATGGCGGTGATCGATCCGGCGAGCAGTCCGGTGGCCCAGTAGGTCATGCCGTCCGGAGCCCAGTTGCCCTCGTGGCCGAGGACGTTGGCGGGAAACTCCAGGCCGGTGCCGGCGATGCCGTTGAGATGGACGGGGTTCCTGCAGTCGGAGATGTCGTAGACGTCGAAGAAGGCCGCACCTGCCAGGGGGCCCACCGCGACGCCGCCGAGCAGCTTGCGCGGCTCGTTGACCTTGAGCGACTCCCAGGTGCCGATGGCCATCGAGGGGCCGGTGAGGTTGGCCGACAGGACGGGCTGCTCGGGGTTGCTGGCGTCCACCACGTGCACGCCGGGGGTGCTCTCCAGCAACTGCAGCGGATCCAGCAGCACGCCGCTGGTGGACATGTAGGCGCACTTGTCGTACGAGGGGCTGACCACGCTGGCGCCCTTGCCCTGGTACTGGCCGACCACTTCGAGATTGCACTTGTAGCCGAGCAGGTTGCGGCCGCTCTGGCGATCCGCCAGCGGCACCTGCCCCTGCAGGCCGGTCTCGGGCTGCGAGCCGGGGCCGCAGGCTGCGAGGGCGGTGCCGTTCTCCGGCACCTCCGCCTCCGGCGCCTCGCTGCTGCCGCAGCCGGCGATCAGCGCGATCACCAGGGTCGCCAATGCCGCCTTCAGACGAAGCTGCGCCATTTCTCCTCTCCGTGTTCTTTTATGGGTCGCTATCCGGGAGACTATATCGCCCAGCGGGCATAGCTGCAGTAGCAAGCGTCTGACATGCCTTGTAGGGTGCCGCGGGCGATACCCTGCCGGCGTTTGCCAGCCGCAGGCCCACCGGCTCATGCTTGCCCATCCATTCGAATCCGCGGTGCCGGAGCAGGCCGGCCGGCAGCGGACACTCCGCCCACAGGAATCCCCCATGAAAGCCATCCAGGAGACTGAAGATCCAGGCGGGGTTCGAGTTCACCACCAACCGCTTCTTCTCGTTCTACTACTTCCTCACCGGCATCCACGTGGTCCACGTGCTGTTCGGCTTCGTCTTCCTCGGCGTGGTGCTGTACCAGCTGGGCGGTCCGCGGCGGCGCTCGCAGCCGGTGATCGAGGCCGGTGCGATCTTCTGGCACATGGTGGATTTCCTCTGGGTGATGATCTTTGCCCTGCTGTACCTGATGAGGTGAAGCATGAGCCATGAAACCGACAGGATGCAGATGTAGGCTGCCGCCCTGACCGCAGCCCTCCTCCCCTCCCCTAGCCCCTCTCCCGGAGAGAGCGCGGCTTTCCGCCGGCTCAGGCGGAGCCGAGCTGGCGGGAAACCTGGGCGGCGCTTTCGCGCAGTTCGCGGCCGATGCGGGCCAGGGCCTGGCCGCGCAACTGCTCGCTGATGCCGACGACGACCAGGCAGTGGGTCACCTGCCGGCTGATGCCGAAGACCGGGGCGGCGACCACGGTGACGCCGGCCATGTAGTTGCCCTGGTCGATGGCGTAGCCGTTGGCCTTGGTCTCCGCCACCTGTCGCTCCCACTCGGCCAGGGTCGGCGCATGGTCCCAGCGCAGTCCCCTGAAGCGGCGGTGCAGTTCGTCGCGGTCGTGCTCGCCGAAGGCGGCGATGCAGCGGCCGGTGGCGCTGATGGTGGCGGGAAAGCGGCTGCCGATCTGGGCATGCAGCTGGATCATGGTCTCGGACCGCGCCATGGCGACGACGATCATGTGCTCGATGCCGACGACGTGCACGCCCATGGCGGTGACGCCGTGCTCGCGGGCGATGCGGTCCAGGGCCGGCTGGGCGATGTCGGCGAAGCGGTTCTGCCCCAGCCACTGGCGCGCCAGCATCAGGACGCCGGCGTTGAGGGAGTACAGCTTGGTGGCCGGGTCCACCGCGACCAGTTCCTCCGCCACCAGGGTGCGCAGGATATGCAGGCAGGTGCTGGGGATGATGTTCAGCGCCCGGGCGATGGCCTGTACGCCCTGCGGCTCGTCCGAGCGCCCGAGCAGGCGCAGGATGGCCGCCGCCCGCGATACCGCGGGCACCGTGCTCTGTTCGAGAGCCGCGTCGAGCGCGGCGGCATGGGGGTTCTTGGCCCCCGGGGTCTTGATCCTGGCCGCCATGAAGTCTTGGCTTCTTGCCGATGGTTTGTTCCCGGCAATGATACGGCCAAATGCCGGGCGGACACAGGCGCCCCGCCCCGTGCTTGCCCGCGCCGCGTGCCCGCTCCATCCCCGTGTCGCGCAAGGAATTTCGGGGCGATGCGCGGCACTGCGCGCCCAGACAGGAGTCCATGCTCGTTAGTGTACATCGCTGTTGACTATTAACTTCGCCGCGCGGTAATGTGGCCGGAACCTTCGGGGGTGGACTTTTGATCCTGTCGGAAGCCCGCCATACCACTCCAACGAACCCGGCCGCGAGCGAGTCATGAACCAAAACCTTCTGCAGTTCGAGGGCCGCATCGTCGTGGTGTCCGGCGCCGCGGGCGGAGGTATCGGGACGACGCTCACCCGCATGCTGGCGGAGGCCGGCGCGACGGTGGTGGCCGTGAGCCGCTCGGCGGACAACATCGCGAAGCACCTGGCGCCCCTGGCGGCGCGCGGGCTCAAGGTGGTGCCGGTGCAGGCGGACGCCTCCACCGACGAGGGCATCGCCGCCACCATGGAGAAGCTGCGGGCCACGCCCGGCACGCTCTACGGCCTGGTCAACGTGGCCGGCAGCGCCCCGCCCGCCACCTGGATGCGCGCCACCCGCGTGAGCCGCGCCGACTGGCGCGCGCTGTTCACGCAGAACCTGGAGACCATGTTCTTCATGAGCCAGGCGGTGGCGGCCGAACTGCGCGAGAAGAAACTGCCGGGCTCGATCGTCTCGATCTCGTCGATCAGCGGCCTGAACACGGCGCCCTACCACATCGCCTACGGCACGGCGAAGGCGGCCCTGGCCGCGGCGACCCGTACTCTGGCGGTGGAACTGGCGCTGGACAACATCCGCGTCAATGCGGTGGCTCCGGGTCCGACCGAGACGCCGGCCTCCGGCACCTTCATCGACAAGGACGAGGAGCGCGACCGCCGCGCCATCGCCATGGGCCGCCGCGGCCGTCCCGAGGAGCAGGCCGGCGCGATCCTGTTCCTGCTGTCGGAGCTTTCCGGCTACGTGACCGGCCAGACGCTGCTGGTGGACGGCGGCCTGAACCTGAAATGGACCCACCTGGGCGCCGACAACACCTCGCTGTTCCTCAAGAACGAGGAATTCCGCGCGGCGATCCAGCGCTGAGCCAGCGTCCGATCCCCCGAATATCTGCCGCAAACAAGGATTCAAGAGGAGAGCTGCAATGGCATTCGAAACCCGGGACCTGACGCCCCGCATCGCGACGGAGATCCGCGCCAGCAAGCAGGAGCTGCTGAGCGGCGAGTACGCCTCGAAGATCCGGGAGCTGCTGGAACAGCGCGGCGTGCTGGTGTTCCCGAAGATCGACTTCAACGACGACGAGCAGGTGGCCTTCACCAAGACCCTCGGCACCTTCGCGCCCGAGCACGACGGCGAGATCATCTACAAGGTCACGCTGGACACCAAGGTGAACGCCAAGGCCGACTACCTCAAGGGCTCCTGGTACTGGCATATCGACGGAACCATGAACCAGGTGCCGGTGCTGGCCTCGATCCTCTGCGCCAAGGTGCTGACCGAGGTCGGCGGCGAAACCGAGTTCTGCAACACCTATGCGGCCTACGACGACCTGTCCGACGCGGACAAGGCGGAGTTCGAGAAGCTGCGCGTGATGCACTCGGCCTGGAACACGCTGTTCTACTACGACCCCGAGCCGGATCCGCGCCTGCTGCGGGGCATGATGCAGATCGGCGACCAGGAATTGCCGCTGGTGTGGAAGCACCGTTCCGGCCGCAAATCGCTGGTGATCGGCGCCACCGCGCGCCACGTAGTGGACATGGAGTACAAGAAGAGCGCCGAGCTGCTGGTGCGCCTGCGCGACTGGGCCACGCAGCCGCAGTTCTTCTACCGCCACAAATGGACCGTGGGCGACATGGTGATGTGGGACAACACCGGCACCATGCACCGCGCGACGCCCTACGACCCCAATGCCGGGCGCCGGCTGCACCGCACCAAGCTGCAGGGCGAAGAAGCGTTCGCCTGACAACCGGCGCAGACCGGTCGCGTCCACGGGATTCGGAGGAGAGGCGGATGAACGCAGCACGAGGCGCAGCGGAGGAGTGGCGCGGGTACTGGTACCTGCCGCTGGTCGCGGCGCTGGGTTACGCCACTTCGGTGATCCACGTCTATTCGATCGGGCCGTTCATCGAGCCCCTGCAGGCCGAGTTCGGCTGGGGCCGCGCGCAAATCTCCCTGGGCCTGACCATCGCCAGCTTCGTCAGCGCGGTGTTCTGCATCCCGCTGGGCATGCTGGTGGACCGCATCGGCCCGCGCCGCATCGGCCTGGTCGGCGTGCTGCTGATGGCGGGCGCCTACGCCCTGCTGGGCACGGCCACCGGCGGCAAGGCCAACTGGGCCCTGCTGTGGACCCTGATCGCCGTCGGCACCGTCGGCGTTCAGGCCACGGTCTGGACCAGCGCGGTGACCAGCCGCTTCGAGAAGTCCCGCGGCCTGGCGCTGGCGATCACGCTGTCCGGCGCGTCGCTCAGTGCCGCCCTGTTCCCGGTACTGGCGACCTGGCTGATCGGGAAGTACGGCTGGCGCTTCGGCTTCAACGGACTGGCCGGCCTGTGGATCGCCGTGGTGTTCCCCTTCCTGTTCCTGCTGTTCCGCGGCGCGCAGGACCGGCGCGCCGTCACGGACGCCGTACCCGAACCGGCCCGGCTGCTGAGCGGCCTGACGCTGGCCGAGGGCCTGCGCTCGCCGACGCTGTACAAGCTGCTGATGGCGGCCGGCCTGTTCTCCTTCACGGCGGTGGGCACGCTGGTGCATTTCGTGCCGATCCTGACCGGCGCGGGGGTGCCGCGGCTGGAGGCCGCGGGCATCGCCTCGCTGATCGGCCTGTTCTCGATCATCGGGCGCCTGGGTACCGGCTTCCTGCTGGACCGCTTCCGCGCCCAGCACGTGGGTGCGGCGGCCTTCATGCTGCCGGTGCTGGGCCTGGGCCTGCTGCTGATGGACGGCGCCAACCCGGCCTACCAGATGATCGCCGCCGCCTCCATCGGCCTGACGCTGGGGGCGGAGGTGGACGTGATCGCCTACCTCGCGGCGAAGTATTTCGGCCTGAAGAACTTCGGGGCGCTCTACGGCGCGATGGTGATGGCGCTGTCCCTGGGCACCTCCTTCGGCCCGCTGTCCGCCGGCGCGATCTATGACCGCTACGGCAGCTACGCCCCGTTCATGAGCCTGGACATTGCGCTGATGCTGATCAGCGCGCTCGCGCTGCTGAGCCTCGGCGCGCCGCCGCCGCAACTCGCGCCGGCCGCCGCCCCTTCGACGGAAAGCCCTACATGAAGTGCACGCCGACCCAGACCCCTGGCGACATCGACATCCCGGCCCTGCGGGAGAAGTACCGCCTGGAGCGCGAGCGGCGCTACCGCAGCGAGGGGCAGAAGCAGTACCTGCGCCCGAAGAGCGGCGAGCGCGGCGATACGCTGGTGGACCCCTACCTGCCGGTGGCAGCGCGCGCGCCGCTGTCGGAGGAGATCGACGTGGCGGTCCTGGGCGGCGGCTTCACCGGCATCCTCGCCGCCGTGCAGCTGCGCAAGGCGGGCGTCACCAGCTTCCGCAATATCGAGCACGCCGGCGACTTCGGCGGCGTCTGGTACTGGAACCGCTACCCCGGCATCCAGTGCGACAACGAGTCCTACTGCTACCTGCCGCTGCTGGAGGAGACCGGCTTCATCCCCAGCAAGCGCTTCAGCGACGGCACGGAGATCCAGGGACACTGCGTGCGCATCGCCCGCCAGTTCGGGCTCTATGACCGCGCCCTGTTCCATACCCGCGTCACCGGCCTGCGCTGGGACGAGGCGGGCCGGCGCTGGCAGGTCCGCACCGACCGGGGCGACCAGATCCGCGCGCGCTTCGTGATCATGGCCGGCGGTCCGCTGAACCGCCCCAAGCTCCCGGGCATCCCGGGCCTGCAGGAGTTCAAGGGCCGCGTGTTCCACTCGGCACGCTGGGACTACGGCTATACCGGCGGCAGCTGGGAAAACCCGGTGCTGGACAAGCTGGCCGACAAGCGCGTGGCGGTGGTCGGCACCGGCGCCACGGCGATCCAGATCGTGCCCTACCTGGCGCAGTACGCGAAGGAACTCTACGTGCTGCAGCGCACGCCGCCCAGCGTGGACGCGCGCCCCAACCCGCCGACCGATCCGGACTGGGCCAGGACCCTGCAGCCGGGCTGGCAGAAGCAGCGCCAGGAAAACTTCCACCGCGGCGCGATGGAGGGCTTCCGCCCGGGCGAAGTGGACCAGGTCTGCGACTTCTGGACCGAGATCAACCGCAACGTGGCGGCGCGGCTCGCCGCGCAGGGCTGGCCGGAGATCACGCCGGAGACCTTCATGGCGATGCGGGAGGAGGAGGATTTCCATGTCATGGAGCGCTTCCGCCGCCGTATCGACGAGATCGTGCAGGACAAGCCCACCGCCGAGGCCTTGAAGCCCTGGTTCCGCTTCCACTGCAAGCGCCCGCTGTCCAGCGACAGCTACTACCCGAGCTTCAACCGGCCCAACGTCAAGCTGATCGACGTGTCGGCCACCAAGGGCGTGGAGCGGCTGACGGCGAACGGCTTCGTGCACGAGGGGCGGGAATACCCCATCGACCTGCTGGTCTGCGCCAGCGGCTTCGAGGTGACCAGCGACCTGGACCAGCGCTGGGGCATCGACGAGATCAGCGGACGCGGCGGCGTCTCGCTCTACGACCACTGGGCCGAGGGCTACAAGACCCTGCACGGCGTGGTCTCGCGCGGCTTCCCCAACCAGTTCTTCACCGGCTATATCCAGGGCGGGCTGTATGCGACCACGGTGGAACAGTTCAACCGCCAGGGCCATCACATCGCCTGGATCATCAGCGAGGCACTGAAGCGCGGCATCGCCGCGGTGGAGCCGACGCAGGAGGCGCAGGACGCCTGGTGCCAGGTCATGGCGCCGTCCACGGCCTTCTCGCAGTACCTGCAGAGCGAGTGCCCGCCGAGCTACCTGAACAACGAGTCCGGCAAGTTCCGCTACTACCTCGGCGAGTTCTATCTCGCCGGCTTCACGGCCTTCGAGCAGTTGCTGAAGGACTGGCGCGACAAAGGCGCCTTTGAAGGGATGGACACGGAGCCGATGGCCGCCGGTGCGGCGGCCTGAGCCACGCAGCTTGAGGAGGAGGATGGCATGAACAAGGCCGAGAGCTTTCGCATCGAGAACCTCACCGAGCCCCTGACTTTCCCGGTGGAGGCCTACATCTGCCCGGACTACGCCCGTGCCGAGCGCGAGCGGCTGTGGCCGCGTACCTGGCAGCACGCCGGGCGGGTCGAGGAAATTCCCAACGTCGGCGACTTCGTCACCTACGAGATCGGCCGCGAATCGATCATCGTGATCCGCACGGCGAAGGACAAGATCAAGGCCTACTACAACGTCTGCTCGCACCGCGCGCGCCAGCTGATCGACACGCCGCCGGGAACCAACGGTGTCTGCGGCAACAGGAAGGGCTTCGTCTGCGGCTTCCATGCCTGGCGCTACAACATCGAGGGCGAGTGCACCTACAAGCATGACGAGCCGGACTGGAAAGGCGCGCTGAACGCCGAGCGCACGAAGCTCGGCGAGGTCCAGGTCGATACCTGGGGCGGCTGGCTGTTCGTCAACATGGACCCTGGGGCCCAGCCGCTGCGCGAGTTCCTGGGCGAAGCCGCGGACATCCTCGATCCCTTCGAGCTTCAGAACATGCGCTACAAGTGGCGCCAGTGGGTGATCTTCGACTGCAACTGGAAGACGGCGATCGAGGCTTTCATGGAGCCTTATCACGTCACCGGCACGCACTCGCAGATGCTGGCCAATGGCGACTACTACGCCTACAGCGCCGCCCACGGCATCCACGGCGTCTCCGGCTTCGACGTGCGCAAGACCGTCGGCGCCAGCAGCGAGAAGGAAGCCAGCTCGGTGACCCGCACCGGCAAGGCCGGCAAGGACCCACGCGTCTCGACCTACGAGCTGCAGAAGGAAATCTACGAAACGGTCAACAACGCCAGCACTACGCTGACGCTGGTCAACGCCGCCAAGCGCCTGGTCGACGAACTTCCGGAGGGCACGCCGGCGCCGGAGGTCATCAGGCACTGGCTGGCCAGCGCCCGCGCCGACGACGCCGCCCGCGGGGTGACCTGGCCCAACATCACGCCGGAGCAGCAAGGCAAGGCCGGGCTGGCCTGGAGCGTGTTCCCCAACATGTCGATATTGCAGGGGATTACGTTTGCGCTGTGCTACCGCGCGCGTCCCTATGGCGACGACCCCGACAAGTGCATCTTCGAGGCCTACGCCATCGAGCGTTTCCCGCCGGGCGAGGAGCCGAAGACCGAGTGGGTCTATGCCGAGGCCACCCGCGAGAAATGGGGCCTGGTGCTGTCGCAGGACTTCTCCAACATGGCCGCCGTGCAGCGCGGCATGCACTCGCGCGGCTTCCGCGGCACGCTGCCGAATCCTCACCAGGAGCGCAAGGTCACCAACTTCCATCGCGTCCTGGCGGACCTGATGGGCGCCGGCCACTTGCGTTTGCTGGACAAGTGAACATCTTCCGGGTGCGGTGACGCCCCCGACCACCTCAAGCGTCTTCAGCGATAAGACATCAAAGAGAGAGCGACCATGGGCGTCAAAGTTTACGAGCGAATCCTCGATCTCCTGGAGGCCGAGGGCATCAACACCGTCTTCGGCATTCCGGACCCCAACTTCGTCCATCTGTTCGTCGCCGCCGAAAAGCGCGGCTGGAATGTCGTCACCCCGCACCACGAACTTTCCGCCGGCTTCATGGCGGAGGGCTACGCCCGCATGACCGGCAAGCCGGCACTGTGCATCGCCACGCTGGGTCCGGGCGTCGCCCTGGCCTCCGGCTCGATGATGACGTCGCTGGTCGAGAACACCCCGGTCATCTACCTGGGCGGCCAGCGCGCCCGCATCACGGAGCAGCGCGTGCGCCGCGGCCGCATCCAGTTCATCCAGCAGGAGGCGCTGTTCGAAAACTCGGTGAAGTGGAGCGCCAGCATCGAGTACGCCGACCAGACCGACGAGATCATCCGCCACGCCCTGCGCGTCTGCCAGTCCGGCACGCCGGGCCCGGTCTACATCGAGTATCCGTCGCACATCATCCAGCAGGAACTGGACGTGCCGCCGGCACTGCCGCCGTCGTCCTATCGCCTGGTAGAGCCCGGCGCCGACGGCAACATGGTGGCCAAGGCCGCCGAACTGATCCGGAACGCCGAATGCCCGGTGCTGCTGGTCGGCCACGCGGTGCAGTGCACCCGCGCCGGGCAGAAGGTCCGGGAACTGGCCGAGCTGATGGGCTGCCCGATCCTGCAGACCTCCGGCGGCAACGCCTTCATCGAGGGTGTCGAGGACCGCAGTTTCCCGTACCTGTTCTCCGAGGTGGGTGACGACATCGTCGCCAAATCCGATGTCGTCGTCGCCATCGGCACCGAGATCGGCGAGCCGGTGCACTACGGCCGCGGCTACCTCTGGGCCAACGGCAGGACCGATCGCAAGTGGATCTATGTCGAGCTGGACCCGGAAGCGATCGGCCAGAACCGCCCGATCGACGTGCCGCTGGTGGGCGACCTGCGCACCGTCGTGCCGCAGCTCTGCGCCGCGCTCAAGGGCAGCCCGCGCAAGGAGCACCCCGACCTCCAGCGATGGATCAGGGAAGACAGGGAGCGCCTGCAGTCTCTCGCCAAGCAGGACTTCAAGACTCCCAGCGGCCGCGTGCATACCGGCCAGTGGGTGGTGGAAGCCACCAAGGCCATGCCGAAGAACGCGATCCACGCGCGCGACGGCGGCTGCACCGTGGTCTTCACCTGGACCTACCTGCAGTCGAAGCCGCACGACGTGGTCTGGAACCAGAACTTCGGCTGCCTGGGCACCGGCCTGGGCTATGCCATCGGCGCCTCGATTGCGGACGGCGGCAAGCGTCCGGTCCTGCTGACCACCAGCGATTCCTCGTTCCTGTACCACATCGGCGACCTGGAAGTGGTCCAGCGCTTCAAGCTGCCGATGGTCATCGTCGTGGCCGTGGACAACGCCTGGGGCCTGGAGGTGGGGGTCTACAAGCGCACCTTCGGCCACGGCAACACCACCGAGCCGGGCGTGCACTGGAGCAAGGACGTGCGCTTCGACCAGATCGCCAAGGGCCTCGGCTGCGAGGGCGTCTACGTCGACAAGGGCGAAGACCTGGGGGCCGCGGTGACCGCGGCCTTCGCCAGCGGCAAGCCGACCGTCATCCACGTGCCGATCGACCCCGTCATCAACCACGGCGGCAACCAGAACCTGGATACGCCGAACTACGCCCGGTTCCGCACCTGGTATGCCGAAGGCCAGCAGTAAGAGAGGCACATTGTTCCCTCTCCGGTCCACGGGAGAGAGCCAGGGAGAGGGTTTCTGCAGATCCTTCAACTTTTACAGACGCCCTCTCCCCTCCCCCTCTCCCGCAAGCGGGAGAGGGAAGAAGATAAAAGGAGCCCCATGCGCGAGTACCTGAAGTTCTACATCGACGGCCAGTGGGTCCACCCGCTGGAGGCGAAGACCTCGGAAGTCATCAACCCGGCGACCGACCAGGTCTCGGGACGCATCTCCATGGGCTCCGCCGCCGACGTGGACCTGGCGGTGAAGGCGGCGCGCAAAGCCTTCGCCAGCTGGTCGCAGACCCACCGCGAGCAGCGCCTCGACCTGATGCGCGCGATACAGTCGGAGTACGACAAGCGCCAGGCGGACATCGGCGCGGCGATCACCGAGGAGATGGGCGCGCCGGCGGCGCTGGCCAACGGCTTCCACGTGCAACTGGGGGCTGGCCACCTGGCCACCGCGATCGAGATCCTCAAGGAGTTCAAGTTCGAGGAACGTCGCGGCCATACCCTGCTGGCCAGGGACCCGATCGGCGTCTGCGCGCTGATCACGCCCTGGAACTGGCCGATGAACCAGATCGCGGTGAAGGTCTTCCCCGCGCTGGCCACCGGCAACACCATGGTGCTGAAGCCGCCCCAGCTGGCGCCCTACTCCGCGCAGATCTTCGCGGAGGTGCTGCATGCGGCGGGCCTGCCGAAGGGCGTGTTCAACCTGATCCAGGGCGCCGGCTCGGTGGTGGGCAACGCGCTGTCGACGCACCCGCTGGTGGACCTGGTGTCCTTCACCGGCTCTGAATTCGCCGGCGTGGAGATCGCCAAAGCCGCCGCGCCCACGGTCAAGCGCGTCTGCCAGGAACTGGGCGGCAAGAGCGCCAACATCGTGCTCGACGATGCCAACCTCGCCGCCAACGTCGCCGGCGCCACCGGCGGCATGATGGTGAACTCCGGCCAGACCTGCAGCGCCGGCTCGCGCCTGCTGGTTCCCAAGGTCCGCATGGCCGAGGCCATCGCGGCGGCGAAGAAGGCGGCGTCCGAGGTGACGGTCGGCGACCCCACGACCGAGGTCGCGATGGGGCCGGTGGTGTCCAAGGGGCAGTACAACGAGATCCAGCGCTACATCGAGATCGGTCTCGCCGAGGGCGCGACGCTCGTCGCCGGCGGCCCCGGCCGCCCCGATGGCCTGACCAAGGGCTGCTTCGTGAAGCCGACGGTGTTCGCCAACGTGCGCAACGACATGCGCATCGCCCGCGAGGAGATCTTCGGACCGGTCCTGGTGATCATTGGCTACGACAGCCTCGACGAGGCGGTGGAGATCGCCAACGACTCCGAGTTCGGCCTGGCCGGCTACGTCAACGGTGCCGATCCGCAGCAGTGCCTGGCCGTGGCGCGGCGCCTGCGCACCGGCTGGGTGTCGATCAACGGCGGCTTCGACTTCAACGCACCCTTCGGCGGCATCAAGAAAAGCGGCAACGGCCGCGAATGGGGCGAGTTCGGCTTCCATGAATACGTCGAGACCAAGGCCATGCTGGAACCGGCACCGGCGGCGCCGTAGAACACGATCAATCCCCTCCCCCGCTTGCGGGAGAGGGGACCAGAAGAGAGAAGCAGCTCATGAACAACCTCCGTTTCGATAATCGCGTTGCCGTCATCACCGGCGCCGGACGCGGCCTGGGGCGGGCCTATGCCCTGGAGCTGGCATCGCGCGGCTGCAAGGTCGTGGTCAATGACGTCGGCGGCAGCCTGCAGGGCCATGGCGCCGATGCCGGCCCGGCGCAGGAGGTGGCGAACGAGATCAGGGCGGCCGGCGGCGAAGCCGTGGCCTGCACGGACTCCGTGGCGACGGTCGAGGGCGGCAAGGCCATCATCCAGGCGGCGCTCGATGCCTTCGGCCGCATCGACATCCTGATCCACAACGCCGGCAACGTTCGGCGCGGTTCGCTCAAGGAGATGAGCTACGAGGACTTCGACGCCGTGCTGGACGTGCACCTGCGCGGAGCCTTCAACGTGGTCCGACCCGCCTTTCCGCTGATGTGCGGGCAAGGCTATGGCCGCATCGTGCTGACCTCGTCGGTCAGCGGCCTCTACGGCAACGTCAACGTCGTGAACTACGCCATGTCCAAGACCGGCATGGTGGGCCTCTGCAATGTCGCGGCGCTGGAGGGCGCCGCGGAGGGCGTGAAGTGCAATATCATCGCGCCCGGGGCGGTGACGCGGATGGCCGAAGGCCTCGACACCTCGCAGTACCCGCCGATGGGTCCGGAACTGGTCGCTCCCGTGGTGGCCTGGCTGTCGCACGAATCCTGCTCCATCACAGGCGAGATTCTCAGCTCCATGGCCGGCCGTGTCTCGCGCATGTACCTTGCCGAAAGCCCCGGCGTGTACCAGCCGTCCTGGTCCGTGGAGCAGGTGGGCGAGAAGATCGAGTCGATCCGGCAGGGTGGCGAACCCTGGGTGCTGCCGGTGGTACCTTCGGGCCAGATCGATCACATCCGCCGCAGCTTCGAGATGGCGCGGAAGGGCAGTTGACGCGGCACGGGTCCTGCAGGTGATCGGATACTTGACCTGACCGAGAACCGCATGAGTCCACCGAGCCGTTCCATCCCCGAACAGGAAGGCTTCTACTTCCACGGTCCGTACCGCCTGGCCTACGAGGTCTATGGCCCCGAGGATGGCGCACCCGTGATCCTGGTGCATGGCATCCTGCTGAACACGCACTGCAACCGCGACGTCGCCGCCTGGCTGTCGGCGGAAGGCTATCGCGTGATCCTGCTCGACCTGCTCGGGCATGGCCGCAGCGACAAGCCGCTGAAGGCGGCGGAGCACCGCGTGGACTTCTACGCCGAGCAGGTGCTGGGCCTGATGGATCACCTGGGCCTGGAGCGCGCGATCCTCGGCGGCCTGTCGCTGGGCGCGGTGACCATGCTCACCGTGGCCTGCCTCGCGCCGCATCGGGTGCAGGCCCTGATGCTGGAGATGCCGGTGGCCGAGAGCGGCGTGCCGGCGGCGGCGATCTTCCTGATTCCGCTGATGCTGACGGTGCACTACGCCCGCCCGGCCTGGCGGCTGCTGAGCCGCGTGATGAAGCTGGTTCCGGAGACGCCGTATCCCCTGCTCAACAGCGCCGTCATCGCCGGACGGGCCGAACCCGAGGAAATCCGCGCGATCCTGCACGGCGTGCTGATCGGGCCGATCGTGCCCTCGCAGCGCCGGCGCCGGCATATCCAGCAGCCGGTGCTGGTGATCGGGCACGCCGGGGACCCGATGCATGCGCTGGCCGATGCCCGCGCCATGCGTCGCCACATGCCCAATGCCGAGGTGCTGGTGGCCCGCTCGCTGATCGAGCTGCGCACCAGGCCGGAACGGCTGCGACCGCAGATCCTGGAGTTTCTGGGACGCGTGCCGCGTTGGGACGGCAAGGCCGCTCATGCCGCTGCGGCGAACGGCTAGCCTGCGAGAGACGCCACCTGGGTCAACACCGGCAGGAGCGGCCGTTGGCCGCGACCGCTCCTACAAGGATTGGCCTCGGGCGGCGAAGCGCTCTCGCAGTTCGCGCTTGAGGATCTTTCCGCTGGCGTTCTTGGGTAGCTGCGACACCACCTCCACCAGCTTGGGTGTCTTGAAGCCGGCCAAGCGCCCGCGGCAGTGGCGGATGATGTCGTCGCCCCCCACCGACTGCCCGGGGCGCGGCACCACCACGGCCATCACGGCCTCGATCCAGCGCGGATGCGGCACGCCGAACACGGCGACCTCGGACACCGCCGGGTGGGCGAAGATGACCTCCTCCACCTCGCGGCTGGCAACGTTCTCGCCGCCGGTCTTGATCATGTCCTTCTTGCGGTCGACGACGGTGAGGTAGCCCTCCTCGTCCATCACGCCAAGATCGCCGCTGTGGAACCAGCCGTTACGGAAGGCCTCGGCGGTCTTCTCCGGGTTCTTCCAGTAGCCGAGCGTGACATGCGGACCACGGTGCACGATCTCGCCGACCGTGCCGGGCGGCACCGGACGGTCGTCGTCATCCACCACGCGGGTCTCGACGTTGATCGCGGGGCGGCCGGCGGAGCCGAGCTTGCGCAACTGGTCCTCGGGACGCAGCACCGTGGCCACCGGCGACATTTCGGTCTGGCCATAGAAGTTGAACAGCCGCAGCTGCGGCAGGCGCGTGGTGATCTCCTTGATGATCTCGCCCGGCATGATCGAGGCGCCGTAGTAGCCCTTGCGCAGCGAGGACAGGTCGCTGCGGTCGAAGTCGGCATGGCGCAGCAGCGCGATCCAGACCGTGGGCGGGCAGAACAGCTTGGTGGCGCGCTCGCGCTGGATGGCGGCCAGCAGTGCCGCCGGATCGGGGCCCGGCAGCACGATGTTGGTCGCGCCCAGGTAGAGGCCGGGCGTCAGGAAGGCATCGAGCTGCGCGCAGTGGAACAGCGGCAGGGAATGGACCTCGATGTCGTCGGCGGCCATCTCGCCGTCGGCGATGCAGCTGCTGTAGTGGGAGTACAGGCAGCGCGCCGACAGCAGGGCACCCTTGGGACGCGACTCGGTACCGCTGGTGTAGAGCATCTGCACCGGCTCGTCGTCGCCGACCGGGACGTCCGGCGCCGTGGCATCGGCGTGGGTCATCCAGTCCTGCACCCATTCCCAGCCCGGGGAAACCTCGCTGCCCTTGTCGCGGATGGCCCCACGCAGCTTCGGGGATATGCCGGACTCGGCGATGGCGGCGTCGGCGACACCGGCCAGGGCGTCCTCGGCGATCACGCCGCGGACCTCGGCATTGCCGAGGATGTAGCCCACCTCGGCGGCGTTGAGCATGAAATTGACCGGTACCGTCACGGCGCCCAGGCGCGCCAGCGCGAAGCGGACCACGACGAAGGCGTGGTTGTTGCGCGACAGCAGGGCCACGTGGTCGCCCCTGGCGATGCCGCGGGCAGCGATGGCGTTGGCCGTGCGGTTCACGGTCTCGTCGAGTTCGGCGTAGGTCTGGCGCAGTCCGCCATAGACCAGGGCCGTCTTGCGCGGAAAGCGGGCGGCGCTGCGCCACAGCAGATCGGCGAGGCGGTGGCTGCGGGCACTGGCGATCAGGGCGCCGGTCGGAAAGTTCGTGGCGGAGGTCATCGGGAGAGGTCCAGGACCCGGACAATGGATCCTTCGGGGCCAAGCTGGTGGAAGGCCGAGGCGCTGTCAACGCAGCCCCGGAGCGGTTGCCGCCATAGAACAATGATTCATCTTGCCCAGTCAACGCCGCAGATTCCGCACCCTGGGCTTTTCTACGATCATGAAGCCAGGAGACCCGGGCGGGTGGGACGCCCGGGAGCAGAAGAACACAAGAGGTACACGCTTGAGCAAGCTATCCCTGGTGGACGACACTTTCCTGCGCCTGGAGAGCCGGCGCCAGCCGCTGCATATCGGCATGCTGATGCTGTTCGAGCCGCCGGCGGACGCCCCGCCGGATTTCGCCGCGAAGCTGGCCGAGAAGCTGCGGCAGTCGACGCTGGCGGTGCCGCCCTTCAACCAGCGCCTGGAGCGCCGCCGCGGCATGCATTACTGGGTGGAGGACGACGATTTCGACCTCGCCCACCATTTCGTGCACATGTCTCTGCCCAAGCCCGGACGCATCCGCGAGCTGCTTTCCGTGGTGTCCCGCGTGCATTCGGTTCACCTGGACCGCGCCTACCCGCTGTGGCGCCTGTACCTGATCGAAGGACTCGAGGACGGGCGCATCGCGGTGTACCTGAAGATCCACCACTCCGTGGTGGATGGCGTGGGTGGCATCCGCATGCTGATGGCCTCCATGTCGAAGAACATGGCGGAATCGGTCCTGATGCGACCGCCCTGGGAGATCGGCGCGACCAAGCAGAAGATGCAGGCCATGCCGGTGCCGGTGCCGATGGTGGAGAGCTTCAACGCGCTGAAGCTGATGGCGCGCGAGGGCCTGAATTCCGCGATGCCGGTGATCCGCCGCGTGCGTGAAACGCTGCGCGAGCACCGCAAGGGCAACAGCGATATCGCCCTGGCCGGCGAGGCGCCGCGCTGCGTGCTCAACAGCAAGGTCAGCGCCACGCGGCGCTTTGCCGCGCAGCAGTATTCCACCGCGCGCATGCGTGCCGTGGGCAAGGCTGCCGGAGGCACGCTCAACGACGTGGTCCTGGCCATGTGCGGCGGCGCGCTGCGCCGCTACCTGATCTCCCTGAACCAGCTGCCGGAAAAGCCGCTGATCGCCGGCGTGCCGATCTCCATCCGCCGCGACGACACCATGTCGGGCAACGAGGTGGCCTTCACCATCGCCCACCTCGCCACGAACCTGGAAGACCCGGTGGAGCGACTGCAGGCGATCAAGCGCTGCATGGACAAGAACAAGGAGCGCCTGCTGGACTTCTCGCCGGCGCAGGTCATGGCCTATGCCGCGATGATGCTGATGCCCGGCGCGCTCGGCATGCTGCTGGACCGCTCGGGCAGCAGCACGCTGGGCAGCGTGGTGGTGTCCCATGTGCCGGGTCCGCGCGAGGACATCTACTGGCAGGGCGCGCGCCTCGCGGGCCTCTACCCCGCCTCGCTGCTGTTCGACGGCCTGGCCCTCAACATCACCGTGATCAGCCGCCACGACTACGTGGACTTCGGCGTGATCGCCTGCCGGAAGTCGGTGCCGCAGGTGCAGCGCCTGCTCGACTATCTCGAAGACGAACTGGTGGCGCTCGAAAACGCCGTCCTGGGGAGAAATCCGTGACACAGAAGTGGACGACGGCAAGGATGCCGTCACAGGCGGGCCGTACCGCCATCGTGACCGGCGCCAACAGCGGGCTCGGCCTGGAGACGGCGATCGCGCTGGCCGCCGCCGGAGCCAGGGTGATCATGGCCTGCCGCAATCCGGCGAAGGCCGCCGCCGCCCTGGAGAAGGTCCGCGAGCGCGTGCCGAAGGCAGACGCGGCGCTGATGACGCTGGACCTGTCCAGCCTGGCCTCGGTGCGGACCTTCGCGGAGCAATTCAAGGCCCAGCATCCGCGGCTGGACCTGCTGGTCAACAATGCCGGCATCCTCGGCGTGCCGCTGGGGCATACCGTGGATGGTTTCGAGAACCACATGGGTACGAACCACCTCGGGCACTTCGCGCTGACGGGGCTGCTGATCGACCCGATCCTGGCGGCGCCGGGAGCACGCGTCATCACCGTGGGCAGCCTCGGCCACTGGCGCGGCAAGCTGGACCTGGACGACCTCCATTTCGAGCGGACACCCTATGTGCCTTTCGCCGGCTATGCCAACAGCAAGCAGGCCAACCTTCTCTTCGTCACGGAACTGGCGCGGCGCCTGGCGGCCAAGGGCTCGGGCGTGATCGCCGCGGCGGGGCATCCGGGCGGCGCCGACACCACGATCAAGCCGCGCACCGATACCTTCAAGCAGCGCTTCGAGGACGCGGTGATCGCGCCCATCGCGCGGCGCTGGCTGATCAACACGGCGGCGGCCGGTGCCCTGCCGACGCTGTATGCGGCAACCATGCCGGACGTGAAGCCGGACGACTACTGGGGGCCGGACGGTTTCGCCGGGCTGCGCGGCTACCCGACCCAGGCACGGCGCAAGGCCAGCAGCAAGGACCCGGAACTGGCGAGGCGGCTGTGGGAGGTTTCGGCGAGGCTGACGGGGGTTTCGTACCTGGATTGAGGCTGAAGGTGCACGACACGCGCCCTGCAAACAGCGACGTCATGCCGGCAAAAGCGGCATCCAGTCCCCGACCTGAGTGGCCACGGCCATGACTGGATACCGGCTTTCGCCGGTATGACGTGGCCATTTCATCGCAGTGCCCAAGGTCCGGCAGGAACCCGAACCTACGGCCTGAGCGCTGCAGGTTCAAATCCTGCCCCCGCTACCATTTCATCTCAGCGCCCCTTCCATTCCGGCTTCCGCTTCTCCGCAAACGCCCGCGGGCCTTCCTGGGCGTCCTCGCTGCAGTAGGTGTGCTCGTGCGCGGCGCGCGCGGCCTGCAGGGCGGCGGAGCGGCCCATCTCGGTGGCCAGCATCACGGTCTCGCGGCCGGCCTTGACCGACAGCGGAGCCCCTTCGAGGATTTCCTTCGCCAACTCGATGGCGGTGTCCAGCAGGGCGGCGGGTTCGGCCAGCCGGTTCACCAGGCCGATCTCGTAGGCGCGCTGGGCACTGACCGGCCTGCCGGTGAGGATGATCTCCATCATGATGCGCTGGGGGATCATGTGGATCAGCGGCGCGGCCCAGGGCGAGCCGCGACCGACCTTGACCTCGGTGATGGCGAACTTCGCCGTCGTGCTGGCCACGCAGAGGTCGCAGGCCTGGGCGATCATCCAGCCGCCGGCGAAGGCCAGGCCGTTCACGGCGGCGATGGTGGGCTTTGACAGTTCGATGTTGTCGTAGGGCATCGGGAACATGTCGCGCGGCGGCACGCGCAGGCCGCGCTCGACCATCTCCTTGAGATCCCCGCCCGCGCAGAAAGCCTTGTCGCCACTGCCGGTGAGAATCGCGATGCGCAGCTTATCGTCACGCTCGAAGCGCTCCCAGGCCGCAAACAGGCCCTCCCTCACCTCCCGGCTCAGCGCGTTGCGCGTATCCGGTCGGTTGATGGTCAGGATGGCGATGCCGTCTTGGCGGGCATCGAACAGGACGGCGTCGGTCATTTCTTGAATCTCCTACTGCTGCGAAAAAGTCCGTTCGTGCTGAATTCCTGAGCCTGTCGAAGGATCGAAGCGCGGGCGGACTTTCCCAACCGTCGGTCAACAAGTTGCCGCCCACCCTTCGACAAGCTCGCCTGGAGCCGCCTACTTCCGGCAGGGCGAACGGCAACTTTGCAGGGGCTCTCACGCTCCGCCCCACCCCGCCGCGCTTTTTCCCGTCAGAAGCCGCGCCTGAAGATGTCGTGCGCGGCACGCTCCAGGCTCTCGCGGAAATCCGGATGGGCGATGGCGATCAGGCGGCGGGCGCGCTCGGGCAGGGTCTGGCCCTTGAGTTCGGCGGCACCGAACTCGGTGACGATCACGTCCACGTCGCTGCGCGCGGTGGTGACGGGGCCGGACAGGGCCGGCACGATCTTGCTCAGCGTGCCGCCCTTGGCGGTGGCGGCCAGCGCGATGATCGAGCGGCCGCCCGGGGAGCGCGACCCGGCGCGGACGAAGTCCACCTGCCCGCCGGTTCCGCCCAGATACGCGCTGCCGCTCTGCTCGGCATTGACCTGTCCGGTGAGGTCCACCTCCAGCGCGGAATTGATCGTGACCAGGCGCTCCAGTCTCGCCAGAACGGCGGCATCGTGGGTGTAGGCGGTCGCGCACATGCGGATCTGCGGGTTCTGGTGCGCCCACCGGTAGAGGCGGCGCGTGCCGATCAGGGCGCCGTTGATGGAGACCCCGGTGTCGATGGCCTTGCGGGCATTGGTGACCACGCCGGCCTCGACCAGCTCCACCAGGCCGTCGCCGAGCATGCCGGAATGCACGCCCAGGTCGCGGCGATCCCGCAGCAGGCGCAGGATGGCGTCGGGCACGGCACCGACGCCGGTCTGCAGCACGGCGCCGTCGCCGATGTAGGCGGCGGCGTGCCTCGCGATGGCCTCGTCCGTGGGGCCGATCTTCGCGGCGGCCACTTCCACCGGCATGCGCGAGACGCCCACGGCGCAGTCGATGCGCGACGCCGGCAGCTTCTCGCCCAAGGTCTGCGGCACCTGCTCGTTGACCTCGGCGATGACGACGCGGGCCTTGTTCACCATGGCCTGCACGTGGTCGCTGACGAGGCCGAAGCTGTGGTTGCCGTCTTCATCGGCCGGGCTGACCTGCACGAAGGCGACATCGCAGGGAATGATGCCCTGCTCGATCATGGGCCCGACCTGGCTGACATGGCAGGGCACGATGCCCAGCCTGCCGGCGGCGGTCAGCGTGCGCAGCGTGCCGATGGCGCCCATGCTGCTGAGCGAGAAGCCGCGCAGGGCCTCCGGCGTCAGCAGGCTGGAGAAGCTGGTGGCGGTGAAGGCGGCGAGATCGCCAATGCCCTCGGCCTGTGCGATCAGGGCCTCCACCAGGGTCTGCGGCTCGCCGCAGGCCTGGCCCCAGACGATGCGGTCGCCACGCCGCAGGAAGCGGCCAAGGTCCAGCCGGGCCGCGTCGGTGACGAGTCTCATGCGCGGCCCGCGAGCTTGAGCAGCTGCTGCGCGCGGGCGAGGTAGGGCCGGTCCAGCATCGCACCCTTGTAGCCGATGGTGCCCAGGCCCGGGTTGGCGGCGAACAGGTCCACGATCTCCTGTGCCTGCGCGATCTCCTGCGCGCTGGGCATGAAGGCCTCGTTGATGACCTCCACCTGGGCCGGGTGGATGGCGAGCATGCCGCGGAAGCCGGCACGGCGGCACTGCGTGGCGCGCCGGCGCAGGCCGTCCAGGTCGCGGAAATCGCCCTGGATGGTGTCGATGGCCGCCACGCGGGCGGCGGCGGCGCCAACCAGGCAGAGGCTTCGCGCCAGCTCGTAGGTGAAGCCGTAGCTGCCGTCGGCGTTCTTGTTCTCGCTGGCGCCCAGTTCGTCGGCGAGGTCTTCCGCCCCCCAGGTCATGGCGACCAGGCGCGGCGCGCCGATGTAGCTGCCGGTGTTGAGCATGCCCTCGGCGGTTTCGGTGACCAGGGGGAAGACCCTGGTGCTGCCGGGCTCGATGCCGTTGGCGGCTTCCAGCGCGGAGAGGTAGTGATCCAGCACGACGAGGTCATGGCCGCCGCGGGTCTTCGGCACCATGACGCCGCCGGGCTTGCCGGGCATGACGGCGGCGAGATCGGTGAGGGCATGCGGGCCCTGCAGCGGATTGATGCGCACCCAGAGACGCGAGCGCGCGGCGGGATCCGCCTTCTCCAGGACGGCGCGCACCAGGGCGCGGGCGCGGGGCTTCTCGGCTTCCGCCACCGCGTCTTCCAGATCGAACAGCGCGACGTCGGCCGCGCTGGCGGCGGCCTTTTCCATCTTCTTCTCGCTGTCGCCGGGGGCGAACAGCCAGGAGCGGGCGCCGAAGAGTTCCTGGGCTTGGGTCATGGTGCTGTCTCGATTTCAAGAATGTCGTTTTGCCGCGTAGGAATGCGGAGGGAACTGCCGAGCCGGAACCCCTCTCCCGCCGGCAGAGGGGCAGGGGCGAGGGACGCGGGACAAGGTGGCGGCCTTGCTTGCTTCACGCGCCGTCCCTCACCCGCGCCTGCGGCGCGACCTCTCCCGGAGGAGAGGCAAGACGTGAACCGATCCCGATCCGCGTGCATCCGTGCAAGCCATGGCAGAGAGCCTTTTTCAAGCTCAGTAAGACTTGGGAAGCTCCAGCACCTTCTCGGCTAGGAAGTTCAGGATCATGTGCGGGCTCACCGGCGCGGTGCGCGGGATCAGCACCTCCCGCAGCAGGCGCTCGATGTGGTACTCCTGGGCATAGCCCATGCCGCCCAGCGTGAGCATCGCGGTGTGGCAGGCCTCGAAGGCGAACTCGCCGGCCAGGTACTTGCCGGTGTTGGCCTCGACGCCGCATTCCTGCCCCTTGTCGAACAGCGTGGCGGCCTTCAGCACCATGAGGTTGGCGGCCTCCAGCTGCGCCCAGCACTTGGCCAGCGGGTGCTGGATGCCCTGGTTCATGCCGATGGGGCGGCCGAACACGATGCGCTCGCGGGCGTAGCGCGCGGCGCGGAAGAGCGCGGCGCGGCCGATGCCGATGGCTTCGGCGGCCACCAGCACGCGCTCCGGGTTCAGGCCATGCAGCAGGATCTTGAAGCCCTGCCCTTCCTCGCCGATGCGGTCCTCTTCCGGCACGAAGAGATCGTTGATGAACAGCATGTTGGAGTCCACCGCGTGGCGGCCCATCTTGTGGATGAGGCGCACCTCGACCTTGGCGCGGTCCAGGTCGGTGTAGAACAGCGACAGGCCTTCGGTCTTCTTCTTGACCTGCTCCAGCGGCGTGGTGCGCGCCAGCAGCAGCATCTTGTTGGACACCTGCGCGGTGGAGATCCAGATCTTC
>Ga0255097_1000107_pt1 | contig 50963 bp, 41 predicted proteins | sample Colum_Atlam_RepB_2_FD_188436 | JGI IMG/M metagenome (GOLD analysis project Ga0255097, IMG submission 188436) | Freshwater microbial communities from Columbia River, Oregon, United States - Colum_Atlam_RepB_8d | ecosystem: Environmental > Aquatic > Freshwater > River | place: USA: Oregon...
TTGATGAAGTTCTTGGATTTACAATGTGGGCACATGAAAGGATCCTCCTTTGCGGGGAGGATCCGGAATTCATTGGGAAAAGTGAAATGACAAGATGGGGATCTGAGCACATGTCACGGGACCAGTTTAACTAGGGCATCGCTTGGGTCACTGCCGCTATCCAATCACTGTAATAACGGATGTCTGTATATGTGCCTGTAGCGTTGCACCGCGAACTTCCGCGTGACGTTACGCCGACAAGAACGAGCTTTTGATTCTTCACGACAAACGCTGGACCGCCGGAGTCGCCCATGCACGCACTCTTACCGGCAATTGCCGCAAAGTCCAATTCCTTGGCTGACACTGAGAGCTTGCCGATTTTTGTTTCGACTTTGTTAAGAACGCCTCCAGACGCGTTGTACCATTTGGTCAGTCCGTATCCGGCCAAGATCAATCTTTCGCCGACGGCAAGAGGTGTTGCAGAAAGATTTCCTACCTCAACGGGAGTCGCGCTTGCCACGGGAAGTGCTTCCGCAAGTCTCACTAGGGCGATGTCTCCTGGTGGAGATGCTGGATTGTCTTGATTCATGGCAAGTTCGTTGTAGCCGCTGTTCACGGTGAACGTCTTGGCTGCGCGTACAAGTTCACGTTTGTAGTAACCATTCTTGGCGATCGTGCCCGAAGCAACATAAAGAGATGTCTCAGTGTAGTCCTTTAAGCAATGTGCCGCGGTAACTACCAATGTCGGTGCGATGATTGTTCCCGTGCAGAATTGGTCCCCTGAAGGCAGCACTAGAGCAACGGTCGATTTGACGATGGGATCGGTGGCGAGGACGCGTTCGCCGTTTACAATTTGCAAGTCGCTGGTTTGTTCACGGTCTGATTGCCCGCACGAGACGAGGACAATTGAAATCATAATGATGGGCAGCGTTGATTTTTTCTGCTTCGTTTGAATGAACATAACCATCTCCTTTTGGTTATTGGCCAAATGGCCAGTTATTCGGAAGTTACGCAGATCGTCGATTTTTTGTCAAGTGCAAATGAAAGATAAATAGCTAGAAATATTGGAGAATGCGTCGAAGTGGCGCGCGATTATGGCGCGCCAAAGCAATGTTCATCCCGAGCCGAGTGAGGGATCTCTCCCTCATTCGAGATGACTTTTCCTAGAGACTAGCGTGCGGTGGCTACTTTTACTTCGGTCCAGATGCGATTGTACTGATCGGTGTAGAGATTAGGGCGCGGTGGCTACTTTTACTTCGGTCCAGATGCGATCGTAAAGGTCGGTGGCTTCCCCGAGATCCTGCATCATCTCGCAACGAGCAATGATGTCATCCGGCGGGAAAAGTGCAGGTTCGTTTTGCAAATCTTCGGGCAACGATGCGCGGGTGTTAATGTTCACCGGTCCCGCCATGATGCTTTGCACGAACTTTAAGTTTGCTTCTTTGCTGATGAGATAGTTGATCAACGCGTGTGCTTCGGCCATGTGTTCCGCACCGACGGGGATGACCAAGTTGTCGATCGCCATGGTCGCACCTTCGATCGGCGTCGAAAACATAATCTTGCCGTTGGTCTTTCGGCGCGCTTGCAGCGCATCACTGGAATACATCTGAGCTGCCCACACCTCGCCTTGTATGACGGGTTCGGACGGTTCAGAGGTAAAGGCCTTCACGTGCGGTTTGGCGGCGATGAGCAAGGCTTTGCCGATGGCGAGCTCTTCAGGTTTGACGCTGTTGAGGCTGAAACCTTTGAACTTGAGTGCGGCGCCCATCGTTTCGCGAACATCGTCCAGCATAGAAATGCGTCCACTAGCTTCTTTGTTTTCGAAAATAGCGGACCAACTTTGCGTGCTGCCCTTGTACTTCTCCTTGTTGAAGGCAAGACCGCTGATGGTGTAGCCATACGGCACGGAATGGTCGTTGGTGGGATCAAAATTCTTGCGCATAAGTTTGGGATCCAGCTCAGACATGTTGGTGATCATGGATTTGTCGAGTTTTTGCGCTAAGCCAAGACTGACCATTGCTGCAACCATGTAGTCCGAGGGGACGACGACGTCATAGCCGGTTGCGCCTGCTTGGAGTTTTGCCAGTAACTCTTCATTGGAGGAGTAATTGGTTACTTCGATGCGAATTCCTGTTTTCTCGTTGAACTCCGCAATCATTTCTGGGGTAATATAGTTAGACCAAATCGCAAGATTGACCGTTTTGGTGCTGGCTGAATGGGCATCGTTGGCATTTGTGGATGTTTTTGGGGGATTGCATAAGCATGACGCCAGAAAGATGGATGTCGCGATGGGCATGATCTTGTTTAGCACGGTTATCCTCCGTTGAATGGTTCAGCGGTTGGGTTAAAAAACTTCTCTCATTTTGAATGAGACTATGCTCGAAATCCAGAATATTCACAAATCCTTTGGTTCTTACACCGCGTTGAACGGTGTCAACTTGCGCATTGAAGATGGCGAATTTTTTTCGCTGCTCGGGCCGAGTGGATGTGGCAAGACCACATTGCTGCGCATCCTTGCAGGATTGGAAGTGCCTGACGCGGGAGAGGTCCTCGTAGATGGCAAATCGTTGCTTGGCACCCGCGCCAACAATCGTCCTGTGAACACTGTTTTTCAAAACTATGCGTTGTTTCCGCATCTCAGTGTCAAAGATAACGTCGCATTCGGTTTGAAAATGGCAGGCGTACCCGAGGGCGAGCGCTCCGCGCGAGTCAAGGACGCTCTTTCGCTTGTGAAGATGGGTGGTGCGGAAGATCGCAGCATCAAGACTTTGTCCGGAGGGCAGAAGCAACGCATCGCTCTGGCGCGGGCGCTCGTGAATAAGCCGCGCATCCTTCTGCTTGATGAGCCGCTCTCGGCTTTGGATTTGAAATTGCGCATCGAAATGCGCCGCGAGCTATCCATGCTGCAAAAGTCACTGAAGATGACTTTCATTTTTGTAACGCACGACCAAGAAGAGGCTCTGGCACTGTCGGACCGCATCGCGGTCATGAATCTTGCAAACGTTGAGCAATTAGGAACGCCCGAAGTTGTGTACCGCCATCCCGAAACACTATTTGTGGCGAACTTTCTCGGCGAGACTAACGCGCTGCGCTTGCAGTCCACCGCTGAGAGTGACGAGAGCGTGTGGCGCGGCAACACCCAAAACGGCATCCCCCTAGAAACCACCGTGCAGCCCGCTCCCGGAGCGACGCACGCGGTTGTTCGTCCCGAATCGATACGCATCGAGCGCGGCCGAAGTGGGGCAAGCAAAGCCAATCATGCAGCCGGCAAAATCAAGTCTATCTCGTACCAAGGAGCCATGGTTGATTACTTGGTTGGCTGCGGCTCTGATGATCTTATCGTGACGCGTTTCCTCGATTCGGAAAGCCGCGCCGATCTTCTTATCGGCGACGATGTCGTAATGGATTGGGATTCAGCGGAAGTGCGTTTTGTAGGAAGTCGATTCACATGACTACCAACCGCCACCAGTCGATGCCTTGGTTTCTCGTCCCCGCCGTGTTGTGGTTGGCGGTCTTTCTCGTTGCGCCTCTAATTGTGACGCTAGTATTGAGTTTTGCTAAGAAAGGCGCGTACGGCGTCTTGGTGTTTGATTGGAACACCGACAATTTTGCTAGATTGCTTGATCCGCTTTACGTGCAGGTTTTCTTGGCGAGTTTAAAACTCGCAGTGCAAACGGTGATCGTTTGTCTATTGCTCGGCTACCCTCTGGCTTTGTGGATGGCGCGGTCGCCTAAGCGGCAGCAAAAGTGGCTTGTATCGTTGATCATGCTTCCCTTTATGACAAACTTCATTATCCGCGCGCATGGCATAAAAATCATCTTGTCGGATCGAGGTTTCATTCACGAAATCCTGGCGGGCATCGGTATCATCAGCGCTGATGCAAGCTTTAGCGAAGGATTTTTTTCGGTCTGGTTCGGCATGATCACCAACTACTTGCCATTTATGGTGTTGCCACTGTTTGCGGCATTGGAGAAATTTGACTTTAGTTTGGTCGAAGCTGCTCGTGATTTGGGTGCGAGTCGCTGGAAGAGTTTTATTTTAATTGTGTTACCGTTGACTTCGCAAGCTATAATGTCGGGATGTATTTTGGTTTTTATGCCTGCGCTCGGTGAGTTCATTATCCCTGATTTCTTGGGTGGCGCAAAAGTCATGCTCATCGGCAACTTGATTACCGATCAATTTCTAAAGTCTCGCGATTGGCCGTTTGGTGCGGCGTTGTCAGTGGTGTTGTTGGTTTCCGTTTTCATTCCTTTTTGGTGGCAAACTTCACGTGGACAACGCACGGAAGGGGCGCATCGATGATTCAAACGCATTGGTTCGTTCGCTTGGTCGCGAAATTCGGCATGCTGCTGTTGTTCATTCCACTTTTTGCAGTGGTGGTCGCGTCGTTCTTGCCGTCTTGGATTGCTCCGGGGCAAGACTTGTCCCGCTTTGGGGCGTATCAGATTTTGTTCCAAGATCCCGAGCTTTGGGAACCGGCGTGGCGAAGCCTTTGGATCGCTGTATTTACGGCCTGTGCGGCCACGGGATTGGGGACACTCGCTGCCATTGCTATTCATGAAAAAGACTTCAAAGGCAAAAGTTTCATTCATTCACTTTTGCTTTTCCCGCTGATCTTTCCCGAAATTGTGTTCGGCATTACGGCGTTGATTTGGTTTTTAATTCTGCGACTCACTTTGGGCAACATGTCGCTGCTGCTTGCGCATATCACTTTCACACTGTCGTACGCAATGGTGACAGTTTCTGCGCGCTTGCAGAATTTTGATGGTTCGTTGGAAGAGGCAGCAGCCGATCTCGGCGCGACCGCGGCGCAAACTTTTTTCTATGTCAAGTTGCCGCTTCTCGCGCCCGGCATCATCGCAGCGGCTTTGATGAGCTTTGCGCTATCGTTTGACGACTTTCTCGTTTCTTTCTTCGTATCTGGAGTAGGCACGGACACGCTGCCGATTCGTCTTTATTCCATGATCAAACTAGGTTTGAATCCGGCGGTGTATTCATTGTCGGCCATGGTTTTGGTGACGACGATTGTGGCGTTGGCATTGAGTGAATGGTTGAGCCGAAGAGCTAGGACTTGATGGGGCGAACGATGAAAGCTTTTGTTTGGTCCGCAATTTTTCAAGTGGGTACAGCGACGGGGATTTCGGCTATATCCAGTCCAGCTTTTGCTAACGACGCAAATCAACTGGCACAAGAAGATGTGATCGGTTCAGATACCGTGGAACCCATCAAAAAGAAAAATAAAAAGAAAAAGAAGAAGAAGGACAAAGACGGCGATACCGATAATTTTGCCGCAAAAAAGGATGAAGCTGAAGCTGAGGCGGCAAAGCCCGTCGAAGCAAATCCCAAAGATGAGGCAAAATCCAAGAACGACGCAAGCAGCAAACAAGAATCGCGTAAGAAAGTGGAAGAAAAGAAAAAGGCTGAAGAACAGCCCGCTGATTCAATTTTGGAACGCAAGGGTAATCCGGTTGCTGCCTTGAGCTTGGGATTCAGCAATGTGCTAACACGGTCGCTATTGGTTTTCTTGGACTCCGATGAAGCTGCTCAAGCTAATTCGTTTGGTTTTGGTTTTTCTCTGTATTTGCCGCCTTCGGCTGCGGTCGCGTACCTAAATGCGATTGGATTATTTGTAGAAGGTGAGTCCTTTGCAAACGTCAAGAAGTCTATTTTTTATCAGTCAGACTCAGCTCCCGACCAATTGAAAATATCAGGGTCGGATCTTGCCGGCGGTATCGTCGTGCGTGCACCTGCATTGGTACAAGGAGTTCTCGACGGCGTGGGCATTAAGTTGGGGTATCAGAGTTTTTCAGAAAGGATGACGTTCACTTCGGCTACGGGAAGATCTGACGCAGAATACGAGTATAAAGTAGCGGGTCCCGTATTGACGTTGCTGTTAGATGTCATGCCGGTAAAGAACATCATGATTGGAACCAGCGTGGCTCCGCCCATTTCCCAATCCATGACGGTGGAAACGAAGTCTGACTCGTTGAATGAAGAGGTTTCGGGAAGTTGGGCTGCTACCAGACTCAAATTGTATGCGGGATTCAAGTATGTGGCGACAGCTGGCTTGATGATGGAAGGTGTCGGTGGCGTCCATTATCGAGCCGATAAAATCGATTCGAAGCAAGCTTCGATTTCGGGAGTTCGCAACACGAGTTCGGTGACGCCGTTTGGTCTGTTCTCGCTGGGATTTGTTCTTAGTCCTTGATGTTGGCGTAACGTTCGCACGCCAACGTGTTTTCCATTTCGGAAACCATCTTCAGCAAAGCGGCTGACTGAGCAGCAGGCAGTGGGCAGAGCGCGCGGAAGCGCGGACACTCGGCTTTGAAATTGAGCCGAAACTGATAGCCAGCAACGCTCTGGGTAGTCTTGTCTTCGATTTTGAAAACCGGCGAAATGGTAGATTCGAATTGTTGTAGATCCGCAGTTTGCTGCGCTTCGACGTTCTTGGCTTGTACGAGGGCTTCTTTTTTAGAGGCTAGCGATGTTTCCAAATTTTCGACGCGCTGTTTGGCTTCGTAAACATCGATGGCCAACTTCTTTTCGAATTCATTGGTTCGCGCCTTTTTGTCGGCGGCTGCCAAACGCTCTTTGTCAGTTTTGAGCGACTTTTCCAGTGCTTCAATTTCTTTCACCAGTAGTGCGGCAAAGTCGCGCGCCTGTTTGGCTGCGTCATAGTGGTGCAAATAGATTCCTGACATGACTTGTCGACATTGTTCGCGCCAATTGTCGGGGCGGTCCGAGCTTTCGTTCGCAAAAGCGTGGACTGCTGAAAAAAAAGTCAGTAACAGGATGCTGTTGGTTAGCTGCATACATTGATCATAGGCAATGTGGCTCAATAATTCAATGTTGCTGGCGGATTCTTGCTAGTTATCCATCGTCGGATCAGCGGCAAAATGTTAGCATGTTAGTGCTATTCAAGGGGGTTGATTATGGCAGGTAAGCCAAACTTTTTTACGGATAATGAGGATCTCCAGTTTCACATCAACCATATGGTGGACTGGGAGCTCATCTACAACTGGACCTCACAAGAAGAACGCGATGCTCTTTCAGCGACCAGCTGGCAAGAATACCGCAACAGCTGCGTGCAAATGTTGGAATTGGTCGGAGAGATCTGTGCAAACACGGTTGCACCGAATGCCGCCAAAGTTGAAAAAGAGCATCTTCAGCTGAAGCCAAACGGTGACGTTGAACTCGGTGTGTCGATGAAGCAAAACATGGCAGCACTGATTGAGAATGGTATTTCAGGAATCGGAATTCATCCCAAGTATGGCGGCCTCGGTGGACCGTTCATCAATGATCTGGCGATGACCGAGATGATTGCGCGTGCGTGTCCTTCGACGTATCTGAACGCAGTGTGGTTTTCTTCCATAGCCCACGTTATCGAAAATTTTGGCGACGACGAGGTCAAACAAGAAATCATTCCTCGCATTGCATCAGGTGAATGGTCGGGCTCGATGTCATTGACGGAAGCGGATGCAGGTTCTGATTTGGCGGGCATGCGCACTTACGCGGAAAAGCAGGCCAACGGTACTTATAAGCTTTTTGGCAGCAAGCGTTTCATCAGTAATGGCAGCGGTGATCTCACACTGGCCTTGGCAAAGAATTCAAAGTCCAGTCAAGGTTTGAAAGGACTGTCGCTGTTCGTCGTGATGCGCAAAAAAGGTGATCAGCCAAACTATCTTGTGACAAAAATCGAAGAGAAGGTCGGTCTGCACGGATCCGCAACTTGTGAGCTGCAGTTTGACGGCAGCGAAGCAAAGCTACTTGGCAAAGAAGGTGAAGGCTTCATGTACATGTTGCAGTTGATGAACGATGCGCGCATTGCGGTTGGCTTGCAGGGCATCGGTACGATGGAAGCAGCGTTTCGTATGGCTAGTGAATATGCGGCGCAACGAAAAACGTGGAACGTGCCGATCGCGAAGCATGAATTGATTGCGCAAAAGTTGCTGGACATGGAAGTCGAAGTGAAAGCATTCCGTTCACTTTGCTACCAAGCGGGTTACTATCGCTCAATGTGTTATTTGGGTGACAAGGTGTTGAAGCGTCCAGATTTGTCTGCCGAAGAACGCAAAGACGTCGAAAAAAAGTTAGCCAACTTCAACAAGGTTACCCGCAAGTGGACACCATTGATCAAATGGTGGGTTGGGGAAAAAACCGTCGAGCATGCACGCACAAACCTCCAAATTCATGGTGGTTATGGGTTTACGACCGAATACCGTGCTGAATGGCTGGTTCGTGAGAGTTTAATTTTGTCACTATATGAAGGTACATCGCAGATCCAAGCGTTGATGTGTATCAAAGACACGATGAAGGACATCATTCGTCGTCCCACCCTGTTCATTGAAAACGCCATGGGCGTGCGGTTGCGTTCCTTGAGTGAAGGCAATGCGACCAATCGTAGATTGTACAAGTGCAAGCAACTGATGAATAAGGGGCTGGTTTCCGTGCTCTTTAAACTCATCAGTAACAATGTTAAAGACTCGCTGTCCAAAGCCAAGTCTTCCGACATTTTGAAAATTGTGAAGATGTTGAGCCGAGATTTGGTGAAGTTTGAAAACATCAGCCCGGCGCTTTTACATGCCGAGCGCATTTGTGAAATGAAAGCGTATATCGCGATGGGTAACTGCGTAGCGCGTGAAACTAAGCGTTTTCCTGATCGTCGCTGGATTGCGGATCGATTCTTTTTCAAAGCTATTCCGCGACTAGAACTATTGGAACGCGAAATTGAAACCCCAGAAAACGTTATTTCCAGCCGCCTAGGTCACGAGCAAGAAAAAGAAATGTCGCAGCACTAGCGGTGTTGCGACATTTTCATACCAAGCTCAAATGAATCTATCGCCGTCCAATCGTTAACGCGGGATGTTGTACCGCGCTAAGCGACATTTTGATAATGTCGCTTGCCCATTCATCGTCATCGTTGGGACAGGGCGCAAGTTTTAATGTTCCGCCACCGTAAGTGCTAAATGACTCAGCTCCATGCTGCCCAAGCTCCTCTAACGTTTCCAAACAATCAACCGGAAATGACGGGCTGGCAATGACCAGATCTTCTTTGGGGTGAGATTTAGCTCGATCGATGAGAAATGATTCGGTGCTGGGTTTGAGCCAATCGCCACGTCCTAGGCGTGACTGAAATGAAACAGAGTATTGTGATGATTCTAGTCCGAGTTCTGCGGCGATGGTGCGTGTACTGGCTATACAATGCGCGCGGTAGCAATTGTGGTTGTGCAGATCGATCTTGTCGCAGCAGTTTGACGATTGCAAACAACGCTGCTCGGCGTCTGTGTGTCGCAAGTGTGAAGTAGGTATGCTGTGAAAACTGAAAAGAACGTGTTCGTTGCCGCTGCGCTTTGTGCGGATGCTGCGCGCAAAAGCTTGCACGAAATACTTGTCAGCATAGTAAGGTGGATGAACGAGAATTGATGGGCAGTCATCGATGCTACGATGGGCCGATTGAATTGCGTCTAACATCGAAGTCCAAGTCGATGAGGCAAACTGTGGATAGAGTGGAAAGACGACGATTTCGTCTATGTCCTTCCTGTGTGACCAGCGCTGCAGGATCTGCAAGATTGAGGGTGAACCGTAGCGCATGGCGAAATCGACAGCGATGTATGGATTGCTAAGATCTGATGCGATCTTTTGCGATAAGCGTTTAGTCAACGTTTTAAGTGGTGAGCCGTCATTGCGCCAGATGCTGTCGTATGCACGAGCAGAGCGTGGAGCACGAAACGGCACGATGATCAAATTGACCAAAATCCAGCGCAGGATTGCTGGGATTTCGATAACCCGATGATCATTGAGAAACTCACGCAAATACGCCCGGACATCACGAATGTCCGGCGATTCGGGCGAGCCCAAGTTTACGATTAGTAATGCGCGTCCCATCTCGGATGGAGATTACAAACGAGCAGCTTCGGCGAGCACGGCATCCTTTACGGTCGTGCCCAACCGTGAAATCACATCGGCTGCCAGCATGGTTGCGGCCATACCGCATTCCAAAAGAGGCTTATGATGTGCGTACGAATACAAGAAACCACCTGCGAAAACGTCGCCCGCTGCGGTTGTGTCAACAACGGAGGTCTTGCGTGCTGGTACTTGGATAGTTTCATTGCCGCGAGCGATGGTGCAGCCTTTAGCGCCCGTTTTGACTGCCGCGATGGCGCCCGTTTGCGAAATGCGGCGAGCCGCTTCATCAGCGCTGCAACCGTAAAGCATGTGCGCTTCTTTTTCGTTCGCGAAAACGATATCAGCATGGCGTTCGATGAGATCGATGAATTCGGTGCGGTTGCGGTCAACGACAAAAGGGTCGGCAACGTCAAACGAGATCAAGCATTGATTCTGTTCAGCGAATTGGATGGCTTGGGTGATGGCCTTCTTTTGTCCTTCGGTATCCCATTGGTATCCACAAAAGTGAAAAATCTTCGCATCTTTGATCGACTGGCGTGGGACGAGAGATTCATCGAAAAGCCGTGACGCGCCAAGGTTGGTATTCATGGTGCGCTCGCTATCTGGAGTTACCAAAATTGCGCAGGTTCCCGTTTGGTCGCTGGAGTCGGACAAGTGTGCGGTGATGCTGAGTTGGTCGAGGCGATCCTTGACCATGCGACCGAATTTGTCTTTGCCAATCATGCCTGCGAATGCGGTTTTGCCGCCCATTCCGGCGATGGCGCGCAGTGCGTTCAATGAGGAACCGCCGAGTTCGATGTTGTGGGAACGATCGGGAAAGTTCGCGAGCAGTTTGTTTTGCTTGTCTGCATCAACGAGGTGCATGATGCCTTTAGTCAGGCCCAGCCGTGCAATGTCGCCTTCTTCAACGCGAACTGTGATATCAACCAACGCATTACAGATTGCTACAACATCAATGGATTTCATGTGAATCTCCCAATTGTCTAAATTGGGGCAAAATATAGTACAGAATGCGCGGGCTTTCCACTAACAATGGCGGAGGTTTAGGAAGCCTTTTGCGTAACCGCAGGTGCATGACTTTGGTCGTTTTGCGCAATGATAACGACGGGCAGTTGGTCTTGGGCGGATGGTCGTAAATTCTGCTGAAGTCCTACCAACACGGTGTCATTGCTGATAGACACGATGGTGATCGTGTTCACATCGCGTTGCGTGCTGTTCCAGATGCCTTTGACAATTTCTTCGAAATTACCGCGGATCTCTAGAGTGAAATTGATCACGTTGCCGTCCGATCGACATTGAGCATTGGTAACGGACTCGCCTTTGTCTTTTTTTGCCATGGCTGTTACAGCACTCACTGCTCGAGTCATCGAGCGCTCAGCGATACGTGGCAATTGCAAGTTGGCACACTGGGTGGTTACAAATGTATTCAGTGCAGAACTCTCTGTGACTTTGATATCCGCACTCCATTCGCCCCATGCAAGTGATGTTACGGACGAGCCGTTCTTTGTGCTTGCGGCAAGAACGTTTTGCAGTGTGGCGAGATGTTCCGAATATAATTGTGCACCGTGAAGGATGAATTGGCAGCCATTGTTTAGCAGATCAATTACGGTTTGTGTTTGCGGGCGCTGAGATTGTTCAAAGTACATCAATGTGTGTGTGGGATATTGCTTGCCCGACTCTTGCCATGCAGACAGATTCGCATCGGTGAGTAAGTGAAACTGATTTTTCTGCTTGGATTTGCGGATCGGTGCGCTTGGTTCGGGGCAAATAGCAATCTCGGACTCGAACGATTGCCCGAGCGTGCGCAGACGCTTCTTCACTTCAACGGCGGGAAAGCCTGATTGAGCGTGGGACGAATTTTTCGACGAGCGAGCCATTTTCCTCTCAACACACCGTTAGCTAAATTCACAGAATTCTACGTACGGTTTATCGGGAGAAGGGCGCGAAAACTTAGGGGAATTCGCGGGCTTGCCCTAGATCGGGGTGGATTTAGGGTTATAAGGAATGCTGTAACTAGCTGAACTTACTTACCTAGGACTTCGTCTTTGACTAAAGGCCAAAACGATTCCCAGTAGAGATAGGCCGAATACAAAGACAGAATTGTGGCGACCCAAATCGCGCCCATCCCTACTTGGTACATCGTGGGTGCCCAGAACGCATCGTTGATCATCAGACAAACGATCGCGACATCTTGGGTTGCGGTTTTTAACTTGCCGAAGCTGTTTACTTGGATTGAAATTTTTCTCTCTGCTGCATACATGCGCATGCCCATAACGACGAGCTCGCGACCGATCAGAAGAATCGAAACGGGCTCAGGTAAAACACCCGATCCACTGAGCAAAATCAGGCATGAACAGACAAGTAGTTTATCCGCGATGTGATCAAAACTCGCGCCCAATTTGCTGACAAGCGAGTACTTGCGTGCGATCAATCCATCGAAATAATCCGTGGTAGCACCGACCGCAAAAAGCAACGCGCAAAAGACATTGAGCCACTTAAAATTAAGCATGTAGAGCGGCACAATGACGGGGATGATCGCCACGCGACCGGCCGTAAGCAAATTCGGTAGCCTTTTAAGCAAGTCTATGGGAATTTTGGGCGACTTGGTCACGTCCGATGTCCTGAATGGTCTGAAGCAAGAATCCAACCTTGTCATCGAGTTTACACTAGGAACGATGGCAAATGAAGGAAATCAACAGGCGATGAGTCCGAATCTTGATTTGACGCAGCAAAACTTTGACTTTCTCGTGATCGGAGCAGGGGCGGCCGGTCTAAAACTGGCACTTAATTTGGCAGACCAAGGACGAGTGCTGGTCTTGGCAAAGGGCGATGGTGGCCTCGGCGCAACTTCGATGGCCCAAGGAGGCATAGCTACCGTACTGGCTGAGACTGATTCGTTTGAAGAACACGTCCAAGATACCATGCAGGCAGGGTCGGGTTTGTGTCATGAAGGTATCGTTCAAAAAGTAGTCCGTTCTGGACCGAAGGTCATAGATCAGTTGATTAAATTAGGAGCAGAGTTCACGCCTGCGGCTCATGGAGTCGGAGCGAGAGGGTTGCATCTTACGCAAGAGGGTGGGCATTCACAACGGCGTGTAGTTCATGCGCGGGATTGGACTGGTGCTGAGCTGATGCGTGTTCTGTTTGCTGCGGTTGAGTCCCATCCGGCCATAGAATTCCGCAAAGGACAAATGGTTGTCGATCTTGTGACGACTGACAAGTATCGACCAGATTTTTCGCAAAACCGCTGTATCGGTGCATATGTTTTGGATCAAAAAAATGCTCAGCTATACAAGGTCGGCGCGCGCGCGACGTTTTTGTGCTCGGGCGGTCATGGAAAAATTTATCTATACACGACCAATCCTGATTCCGCGACAGGTGACGGAGTTGCGTTGGCGTGGCGTGCGGGCTGTAAGATTGCGAATCTCGAATTCATGCAATTTCATCCGACATGTCTGTTTCATCCCGATGCCAAAAACTTCCTGATTTCAGAAGCGGTACGTGGCGAAGGTGGTGAAATCGTCAACCGACATGGCGAAGCTTTTACCTACAGGCATCATCCGAGCGGTCCAATGGCTCCTAGAGACATCGTCGCAAGAGCGATCGATGCAGAACTGAAAGAATCCGGCGAAACACATGTGTGGCTCGATGCGGTTCGTCTCGGACGTGAACGCATCCTCGAGCATTTTCCTTATATCTATCAGCGATGTTTGTCGTACGGCATCGATATGACCAAAGATCCCATTCCCGTCGTGCCAGCAGCGCATTATAGCTGCGGCGGCGTGGTGGTAGATCCGCAGGGTCAAACAGCTGTCAGTAATTTATATGCGGTAGGCGAGGTGGCATGTACGGGATTACACGGAGCCAATCGTCTTGCATCCAATAGTTTGTTGGAAGCGCTCGTGTTCGCGGACATCACCAGCGAAGCTGTGCGCCAGCGCAAGCGCGAACAAACGTCATTCGAAACTTTGCCTGATTGGGACAAGGGTACGGCGGCACCAGCTGATGAATTAGGTATTTTGTTGACGGCGTGGGACGAAATTCGACGTTTGATGTGGCATTACGTGGGAATTGTCCGCAGCGATGCAAGATTGAAACATGCATACGATCGCATCATGCAGTTGCGATCCGAAATCGATGATTACTATTGGCGTTATGAAGTTTCAGAACGTCTACTGGAAGTTCGTAATCTCGTGCAGGTCGCGTACCTGACCATCCGTTGTGCGATGACGCGTAAGGAATCGCGCGGCATTCATTTCAATATCAATCATCCGGGTCGTGATGACGCGCGTTGGGCGCGAGATACCATTACTTGGTAGGTGGGCGTTTGCGTGCAGACCGCTGTTCTTCATGCTCATGTAACCACTGTTTTGCGGCAGCTAGCAGCTCGTCAGCACTCGTTTCAGTCGGTTGAACGCCACTTAAATCTAATGCATGAGACGCTGGCGCATGGGGGTTGCGTTTAGCGCCATTAAATATTTGGTGACTGGCAGCAATCGCTGCGCCGATATCCGCGTCATGTCCACAAACATTGGCGAGTTCTGCCAGCGGTTGTAAGATTTCATCGACGGTAAAGCCATGATCGTTGTGAAAACGAAGGCAAATCTCCGGCAAAGCTGCGGCTTCGATTAATCCCATCGGAATCATATGCAACGCCGCATTGAAGTAGTTGTTGAAGATGATGATCGGGCGCGTCAAAGCGTTTGGTTTAATCGATTGATACCCTGGTGCTTCGCGAATGAAAATACCTTTGACTTTTGCTGGTTTGATGCTGCTCAAAGCGGTTTCAAGTTCCTTCCTAGGATGATCTTCGGGCAACGCAAGTGCCAAGTATTGGGCGTATTGCTCGGCAGAAAATGTGCCGCGCAAGTACCAATACACTCCCGCGTAAATGTATGGATCCAGTTCGGCGTTATCTCCAAGCAAAAATACTTCCGGTGATCCTGATTCGCAGCTGATGATGCGCAGGAGTGCGAGAGATTTGTAGGCAACGTGGTTGCGTAGCAAACTTAGTTTGCCCTTGAGAAGGTTATATGCTTGATCTTTGAATGTGTCTGAATCCCAGTCGAGACCATCAGACGCTAACTTTTCGTCAAGGGTCGAACGCAATTGCGGAGGCGACGAAGAAACGAAGTGTAAGCCTCGCGGAAACTTATGATCAACAGCGCCGCGCAGGTGTCCCCAACGTGCGGCGAGCAATACATCAGAAGCGCCAGCTACGGTTTTTTTTCCGGTAGCTGATTGGAATGCGGTTTGCACCAGTTGCAGAACGGTTTCGAATTTTGTTTCTAGATACGTTTTGTCGATGTCGCAAATCACGGCAACAGGTGAAGAGCCTCGCTGCGGAGAGGAACGTTTACGAAAGTCGATGAGTCGGTCAAGATCATAGCCGGAAAACATACCGGTCCGTTGCCAGAATCCAGACATATTAACCGCCTAATGCGTTCAAAAGGCCCAAGGTCAGTTGTGCGTTGAAATTGGCTTGCCCCAAGAGGCTTGTTGCAGCTTGCGTGAGAATATTGAGTCCCGTCATCCGCGCCACTTCGCTCGCATAGTCGGTGTCGGCAATTTTTGACTTTGCCGCAGAATAGTTTTCTTGAATCACGTCAATGAAATCGAGTGAACGTTGCAGGCGTGATTGCATGGCGCCAAACACGGCGCGTTGTGTCGACAGTGTTGAAAGAGCCTGATCGTAAACGGTGCTGAATTCACCCTGTTCATCTGGCACGAGCAACTCTTGGACGTCGTCTACGCTGATGCCATCGTCATCATTTGTGCCTGTCAATATGGACGCCGCTGATTTCAGTCCCAGCCCCTCCGCAGTTGCGACGATGTCTCGCAATCCATCAAACCGAATGACATTGATGTCATCGTCATTGCTGCTGCCGCTGGGGCCGCTATCTGCATAGGCATTTGTTGGTGCATCCACACGGAAAACTAGCGAGTCAGGGTTGCTTTCTGCTTTGCCATTTAGAACCATGATGCCGTTGAAGTCGGTTGTGGTGGCGACACGGGTGATTTCATCGTAAAGAGCTTGGTATTCGATAAACAGGTACCGTCGCTCTCGATCCGTGACGGTCGTGTTAGCGGCGGCGACATTGATTTCTTTCATCCGTGAGATCATGTTGTTGATCTCGGACATACTGCTTTCACCGACCTGCAATAGGGAAACGGCATCGTTTACATTGCGCTTGCTCGCCTGCAAGCTGCGCAAACGGAATTCAAGCCCTTCAGCAATGGCGCGTTCGGACGGGCGGGGATCTTGCGAAGTAAATACAGAGCCGGACGACAACTTTTCCAAGGAGTCAGCTTGGTTTCGACGCACCTTTTCGATCTGGTGCTGAAGCTTTTCACTTTGGATTCTGAAACCCATGTGGCGTCCTGCAGTTTATTAGGCTCTCTTTAGCTGACCCTGATCGTTCTTGCTTGCTTCGTGATTCAATTTAATGTCTTGATCGGGACCAAGCGATGCATCCTGTGACTCGCTATCTTTGCGAGCATAGTGCGCTGTCTTTTCAATGATACGCAGCAAACGCTTGGTCTGTGCAAATGTGTTGGTGGCTGTAGGAGTCGCGGTTGTCGTGGATCTTGCGCGATCGCGAGCTTTGGTTAATGCGCTGGATCCCTCTGATGCGGTCTTTTTCAGTGTGCCCATAAAATTGATGCCAACTTCGGAGATGCGGAGTACATGTTGCAAGCTCAGTGCATGGCGGCCGAGTGCGCGAGATGAGCTATCGACGCCCGCAGCCATTCCAGAAAAGTCGTTAACAATCGATGTGCAGGCGGTAACATCCTTTTGAGCTGACTTAGACACGGTACTAAGTTGCGAATCCAATTCGCGTGATGTTGCTTCGGCATTCTGCAAATTGTCCGCAATCGCCTTGGTTTGCGTGGCGAGGTGTGCAAGTGCATTGGCGGTTGTACGTCCGTCGTTTTCGGTCTTTTGAATGCTTTGATCTAGTTGATCGATGGATTTGAAGGCGCTGCTGACCGCTTCGATGGTTTGTTGCATCGCGTTTGAGGCCGTGCCTGCCTCCGCTTGGATGGTTCCCAGCAAGTCGATCATGGACTTAGTTGCCGTGCTTGAACGAGCAGCAAGCTTGCGGACTTCGTCGGCGACGACGGCAAAGCCTTGTCCGTGCTCACCGGCACGAGCTGCTTCGATCGACGCGTTTAGAGCAAGCAAGTTTGTTTGCTCGGCAATGTCTTCGATGACTTCGATGATGTTGACGATAGCTTCGGCGCGTTCGGATAGACCATTCACCATGTCTGATGAAGTCTGCACCGTTTCCTTGCAACCGCTAATGGCTTTCGAAACGGAGTTGATACTGTCGTGCCAATTGGACGAGAACTCCTTCGTGACTTCTGCGCTCAATTCATGAAGGCGAGTTGAGAATTTGCCGTGCTGATCGATGGATTCCCTCATACGGACATTGAGAACCTGTGTGTTACGGCTGAGTTTGGCGAGTTGATCGCCGATTTGCGTCAATGATGTCAATTCGTCACGTAGTTTTACGAGAACGCTGTTGTGTTCGAAGCGGCAGCGATTTGATTGCGACGCCATTTCGCGGCCAAACGCGGTATTGTCATTTGCTTTAACGTGTAATTCTCGTAGCACGTCCTCAAGAGTTGCGAGTTTGGCGGCAAAAGTGTCGGTGATCAATGAAGATGCTTCGAGATCGGTGCGCAACGAAGCCAGCTGGGTAATGTTACCAGAGGCATTGCTGCCGGTGCTGAACTGTTCATTGAGTTGGGCAGCGGCTTGGGCGATTTGCTCGAATGTGTGATGTTCAGTTGGGCCCATATCACTTTGGTCGTGATGGTCACTGGCGTGCTGTCCCGATGCGCGGGGTTTGCGTGTGTGAGAACGACGAACACTGATTAGCGCCCCAAGAGCGATGAAGGATAAGAGGTTCAAAATGCCGATGGCGTTCAAATATGCGCTTGGCATGAGTGCGCTGTTCTGGTTGGACGCTTCAAGTCGTTCGACTAGTTCAGTCATTCCGCTGATGCCGAACGAAGCAGATTTCTCCGCGTAGATGCGCAATTCTTCAAATGACTGTGTAAGACCGTCCGTTTCGTATCCAAGCCAATGAAGCGTAAGCTGCGGTGCGAAGAGCGCTATCAAGTTGAATGTGGTTAGCACTCCCACAAGCAGGATGGCCAATCGTTGAAAGATTGATTGTAAACGCATACGCACTATCTCCAATTGCTGTTCGGACGGACTCGTTCAGGCAACATATCGACTGCAGAGCTGAAAAATTTAGGGAATTGCCGTCAAATGTCTGATGAATGGGGAGATGGATGCGGGCGAGCGATGGAATTCACTCGCGAAAGAGTGTGCATTTTGCAAACTGCCAAAATGAGGAATCTAAGCAAAAAGTGCGTTTTCGCGGTTAACTCCGGTGCCAACCATGCTGACTTTGCCTCGGATTCCCTGTTCGATGGCATCAATGTAGGTCCGTGCCGCCGGTGGAAGGTCGCGCATCGTTCCTGTCTTGGGCAGACTTGTTTGCCAGCCTTTGAAACTCTGGTAGATCGGGCGGCACTCTGCGAGGACGCGATGATCCCACGGAAACGTGGTGATCTTGCCGTGTTTCGGGTGCTCATAAGCGGTGCAAAGTTTGATCTCGGGTAGTTCGTCTAAAATGTCCATTTTGTTGATGATGACGCCGTCCATGCCGTTTGTTTCGTAAGCATATCTGAGAGCGACTAGATCCAACCAACCGCAACGACGAGCTCGACCGGTGGTCGCGCCGAACTCCTTGCCGCGATCGGCCATATGACGACCTGCTTCGGTGTGATCTTCCGTGGGGAAAGGTCCCGAACCAACGCGGGTTGTGTATGCTTTGGCGACGCCATAGACGTTTTTGATCTTCTTCGGAGATAGTCCGAGGCTGGCGAGTGCGCCCCCTGCTGCGGTGGAACTCGACGTCACGAATGGATAGGTGCCGTGGTCGATGTCGAGAAGCACGCCTTGTGCTCCTTCCAATAGGACTTCGCCGCCGTTGTTAATCAGCTGGCGGAGTTGGTCTTCCGCATCCGTCACGAAGGGGCGCACGCGATCGGCAGCTTTTTGAAAGCGAGTCCACGCGTCCTTTTCCCTAGCGAAATGATCGGCGAATTTGGAATTGCCGCTACACATGCTGTCGATCCATTGTGCGCAAGATTCCTTGTCCACGAAATGACCTAATCGCAAACCTTCGCGGTTGGCCTTAGCTGCATAAGTTGGACCGATGCCGCGCTTGGTCGTACCGATCGGGTTCTTTGCATTTGCTTCACGAGCTTGGTCTAGATGAACGCTCCATGGGGTGATCACTTGAGCGCGCGCCGACAACCACAGACGGTCAGGGTCAACACCCTTCATCTTTTGTACCCGTTCTAGTTCGTCAACCAGTTGGGCTGGGTCGATGACTACTCCTGCCGTCAGGGCAACCTTGGTGCGGTCGTGAAAAACACCGCTGGGAATTTGATGCAGAACGACTTTTTCGTTGTTGATGTAGAGCGTGTGCCCTGCATTGTTGCCTCCTTGGTAGCGGGCAACTGCTTGCATGTTATGCGCGAAGATATCGACCCACTTGCCTTTACCTTCATCGCCCCACTGTGCCCCGACAAGAATGGTAACGTTGCTCATTTTTTCGTCCCATATGCGAATGTTTGCGCCAGTGGTTTTATCGTCAATATGGCCTGTATGTCCACTGGAACTGAGGTTTTTTTCGTGGTAGGCTCGCGGCAGCAAAATATGGTTATTGTTTGTCATTTTGGCAACTTCTCGAGGTTGGGAGTCTTATTCCTGCATGGCTACCGAACGCGACAATTCCGACGTTATGTTGACTCCATTGGATGGACGTTACCGTGGAAAGGTTTCTGGATCTAGGCAATGTCTGAGCGAGGATGCGTTGATTTTGGCTCGCTGCCGTGTGGAATTGCATTGGCTGCATTTCTTGTTGGAGCGTGACGTGGTTGCGGGCATTCGCCGTCCCGATTCGGCGCAAATGGATGCTTTGCGGCACTTGGTCGCGGAGTTGCCGGCGGAAACGGTGCAGCGCGTGCGTAGCATCGAACGAACGACTAATCACGACGTCAAAGCCGTGGAATACTTCCTCCGTGAAATCTTGGTAAAGAAGGGTTTTTCTCCGGATCAGCTGGCCCTTTTGCACTTTGCTTGCACCTCCGAAGACGTCAACAACACCTCTTACGCTTTGATGCTCAACGACGTACGTGAAAAGACGTTGTTGCCGCAAATGGATGAGATTTTGGAGTCATTAGCTGCCCTCGTGAAGATAAGTGCCGCCATACCCATGATGAGCCGCACCCACGGACAGCCAGCGTCCCCGACGACCTTGGGCAAGGAGTTGGCTGTATTCGGTCATCGCTTGCTGCGACAGAGATTGCAATTGGCCGAGATTCGTATGGAAGGAAAATTTAACGGCGCGGTTGGCAATTACAATGCGCATAAAGTGGCTTTGCCGCAGGTCAATTGGCGCGAACTTACCGCCAAGTTCTTACAAGATCATTTGCGCCTGAAGCAAAATCCTCTTACTACGCAGATTGAAAATCACGATTCTTTGGTCGAATACCTCGACGTTCTGCGAAGATTCTGCGTCGTTTCCATTGGACTTTGTCGCGACGTTTGGACGTACATTGGTTACGGTTACTTTCGATTGAAGAAAGTTGACGGCGAAGTCGGCTCAAGCACCATGCCGCACAAAGTCAATCCTATCGACTTTGAGAATGCAGAAGGCAATTTGGGGATTGCTATTTCGTTGTTGCAGCACCTCGCAGAGAAGTTGCCCATTTCGCGCATGCAACGTGATTTGAGTGATTCGACGGTTTTGCGCAGTCTTGGTACTGCAATCGGACATGCGGAACTGGCGATGCAATCACTTTTGCGGGGTATGTCCAAGCTTCAATGTGATGAAGAGGCTCTTAAACGAGATCTTTCCTCTTGCTACGAACTACTAACGGAAGCCGTGCAAAGCGTCATGAGAAGACATGGCATCATGGATGCGTACGAGCAGCTCAAGAATGTCTCGCGCGGCAATAACATCAGCCAAGACGATCTACACAAATTCATCAAAGGCTTGAAAAACGTCCCCGAAGAAGATCGCAAACGACTGCTGGCGCTCACGCCGGCAACATACCTTGGTGATGCGGAAATTCTCGCGCATGAGTTTCTGCTGCACATGCACCACAAAAAGCCAGCGAGGATGCACGTATGAAGTTGGTCACAATCGCGGAAAAGTTGGGTGCAAAACTGCAAGCCGCTAGGGATGGCGAAGTAGAAATTGTCAGCTTGGCGCCGATTACTTCAGCAAAGAAGGGTGAGTTGACCTTTCTGGCTAATCCCGAATATCAAAAGTTCTTGCCAGAGTGCCAAGCGTCGGCGGTAATCGTCGATCGCGTCTTTGAAAATGTGAAGATTCCGCAACTTGTGGTGAAAAATCCTTACGCAGGTTTTGCGCGTGCGGCGAATATGTTTTGGCAACCATCGCACCCGCACAAGGGAATCAGTTCTGCTGCGTTTATCGATGAAACAGCGAAAGTTCCGGCAGACGCGACGATCTTTCCGACGGCCTACATTGCGACTGGTGCCAAGATCGGCCAACGAGTGGTGATTTATCCCGGCTGCTTTGTGGGAGCTCATGCTGTTATCGGCGATGATGTTATTTTGTATGCCAACGTCTATATCGGAGAACGCGTGCAAATCGGCAGTCGTGTGATGATTCATGCGGGATCGGTATTGGGTGCCGACGGCTTCGGTTTTGCACCGGATGAAAATGAAATCGTCAAGATTCCACAAGTCGGCACCGTTATCGTCGAAGACGATGTTGAAATCGGCGCGGTGTGTACAATCGATCGAGCGGCTCTCAAAGAGACGCGCGTCCGGCGAGGCACCAAACTCGACAGCAAAGTGCACATTGCTCACAATGTTGAAGTAGGGGAAAATTGTATGTTTTCCGCTTTGACGGGAATTGCCGGTTCGACCAAGATCGGTAACTGGGTGATGATGGGCGGCCATTCGGGCGCGTCGGGACATCTCACAATTCCTGATCGTGTGAAAGTTGGCGCTATGAGCGGCGTTGTGCGCGAGGGGTGCGAAGAAGGGGAAACTTACATGGGTTTTCCAGCGATTCCCGCCGGAGAGTGGCGCCGCGCACAAGTTTATCAGAAGCGCTTGCCGCAGATTGAAAAAGACATGAAAGCCATGCGAGAAACGATCAAAGATTTGCAGACACGACTTGAACGATCGGAAAGTAAGGTGCATGAATCATAGTGTCTGTTGCCTGATGATTTTGGGTTTGGTGGGTTGTTTTTCCGATCGGCAAAAGCAATCGGCACCCCTAGCAGTTCCCTCCGCACAAATTGAAAAGACGTCATCGGCCAAACCCTTTGCGAATGATAAGGGGCAGCGTGCTGACGTTCTCATCACCATCAATGGACAATCTTCTCCCTTCGTGCGCCTGTCCGCTGATCCTACCAAGTCCTTTGTCGTCGCTGCGCGGTCGTTGAACTTTCCCTATCGCCCGATAGTTATCGTGAAAGTGGTGCCGATATCAGCAGATACATCCATCGAGAATGTTTCCCGCAATAGTACGAGCAACTTGCATGAAATTCTGATCAAAGATCTCAACACTAGTGATCAAGAATTTCCTAAGTTTTCGGTGACAGCTCGGGACATATCCGTGTGTCTTGCAAGCGGCATTTCACAAGAACAGTGCGCAAATGGTTTTGAGGAAGTCCCTGCGGCGGACTTCAGTCGTGTGTTTATGATGAGCGATGATATCCCCTCTTACATGGGGTTGCGAAAGAACCTCGCCGGCAGCGACGGCATAGCAACGACGCAAAAGCTGTACGAAGGACTGATGACCAGTTTGATGAAGAGTAAAACAGCGAATGCTGATGAAGGGGAAATTTCACAATCCGGATTTGGCGCGGTATCCGCGCTCGTTGGTTCCAGATTTGATGCATTGGGCGGTACAAACGAAGAATGGGGAGCTTACCCGGGATACGGATTTGATGGTTTAGAACAAGGCGGTGAATACTTCCATGGCCCTGCTAATGAGAGTCGGAGTTTGTCGGCGTGGGTTAGTTGGTTTGCGAGTTTTGGCGGGCGATCCGAACGCAAAGCCAAAGGCACAAATGATGATGCGGCCAAAATGCCAACGGCAAAGTTGGGCGTTAGTACCTGCACGGATACAAAAGCGCCTTGGTGCTTTTCTCAATATGCAGTCTACATGGATTACGGACAAAACCCCTCCCATCTATCTGAATATTTTTATGAAACGCGACTACTCAAATTAGAAGCGGCGGCGGATGGAAATAAGTGGAAAGTCTGGCAGGATTCCCTTGTTGAAGCCTCCCGCACAGGGGAGATGCTGCGATGAAGCTACTTATCTCGCTTGTGGTCATAGCCCTTTCCCATACGGCGGTCGCATGGGGCTCGAATCGTGTGCGTTCCTGCGGTCAGGATGATAAGTTTGATGCTGCAGACGAACACGTTTTGGCCAAGCGCGTCGCGAACGCCTGGAATGCCTTGCCTCCTTTTTTGCGCGATGAATTTCCTTTGGCGCCTGATCGATTTTTAGTGGGATTGGATGCAAATCTTACTTGTCGGCAGCAAGTGTTTCCTTCGGCTTCGGTTCAGTTTGGCGGTAACGCGCTGAAGGAATTTGAGGGATGCTGGCGTTTGAAAAAAAGTTCGACCGGTTTCATGTTGCCGCAAGTATTGGTGCAGGAACAAAGTAAGGAGTTGGCGTTTACATTTATAAAATTAACGATGCTGGCGTTTAGCGAATTTTACGGTGACGTTTACACGCAGATGCAGTCGCATGGCTCATCGGAAAAAGTTTGGGCGCAATCGCCGCTGGCAAAGTTTTTGCGCGAGTTTGTCGCAGCTCGTGAATTGCTATTGCGCGCATACGTAGATGACATGCGCGCCGCAGGGCGTAATCAAGAGATTGAGTCGTTGGCACAAACCCTACGTACATCGAGTGTGGGTTTGAAGGAGAGTGTCCCTGCTCAAGATCTTGTTTTGAGTGATTTGGTTGCGCACTACTACTGCAACAGTGACGAGGCGCGACGATTCAATCACGTAGATTGGATCAGGACGCGCGGTGCTTTTGCCGTTATGGCAGACCTTTTGGGGGAACCTTGGTACGTCAAACGTTAATCGTTTTGTCCATGGTAATGGCATGGTCCCTCGCCGCATCGGGCGAGGTCGGCGAAGTCGATTCGACGAGGGCCGCTCAGCAAGTGCGAATCCTTTCCGATTTATCACCCGATGTGACGCGCGAGATCGGCGCGGCATTGCAAAGTGAAAATCGCAAGCGCGGCGGCGTTGATTGGGAGGTGGTTTGGCTCAACCAAGGCGGCGCAGAAGCTAATGCGCGATTCATTCAAAGTAACCTCAACCGTTTTAAATCAACGTCTGGCTGGGATTTGATTATCTCCCATGATTTTGAAGTGATGATGAATCTTCAGCGCAAAGGCGCACTTGAAGAGGTACCCATGCTGTCGCGCATGGGTAAACAATTGCAGGATATGCCCATCGAGCGGCGTCGGTTATTTAGTGAGGGCGGAACGTATTTGGCATTTGCGTTGGAGGGGTTTGGAATTTTTGCGAACTTGCGAAGTTTGCGCGAACAATTGACGGATCTCGGATCTGCCTCAAAAGATCTGAGTTTGGATACAATTACTTTGCCGGCTTTTCGTGATCTGATTGCAGTGGCGGATCCCCGCACTTCTTCCGAAATGAGGGAAATTTGTTACCAGCTGATCCGTAAGTTTGGATGGGCGGAAGGGATGAGGCTTGTCGAGGCCATCTTTACCTCGAGCAAAGTTATCACGAAGAGCTCGGCGCGCGCTGCAGAATTGGTTGACGCGGGTGAAGTATCTTTGAGTGTGGTTTCCGATTTGACGGCAGCGGATTTTGTTGGGCGCAAAGATCGACCCGAAATGGAATACATTGCTCAAGCAGATGCATCGTCCTTGTCTTCGCTGACGGTTGCTCAGATCAAGGGAGCGCCAAGATCGCGCGAAGCCAGTGCCGTGATGCAGCTACTGTGGGGACGTCGATTGCAATCAGTCCTACAGGCATCGCGCGGTTCCGCAAATGGTCCAACCAAGCAAACCATCGGTCTCGTATCTGTTCTCAAGGGTATGCCTAAATCGCGAGGCAATGGACGAGAGTTTACTCCTGACCCATTTGCGCCGGCGGGAGAGCGACACCTTTGGGAAACGCCCATTCCTAGTAGTGATTTGGTCGCGCAAATTATTGGTATCGCCTACGTGGACCGGCATGCAGATTGGCGGAGAGTTGAAGGTGCCGGAGCTAGGATGTCAGGTTTGACTCGTCGAGAAGCGTGGCTTGCTTCGGAGTTTTTGCCTTCAAGCCTTCAGCTGAAAACGCTTGTTGCGGCGTGGGCGCAGCCGGACGAAAGAACACGCCACATGCGCGATTGGCAAAGTGGCGCGGATCGATTTTTTGAACGAAGGATTAACGGGAAATAACGTCTACGTCCAACCGCTTCCATGGGGGCAAAGTCCCGTTCTGTACGCATGGCACCGCAACATTGAGTTTTTCACTTTGAAACCAGCCCATGTTCGAGCCGCCGTTGTAGTAGCGAGTTGCTAGTCCAGGCGCCTTGACGACGAACACGACCTGAAACGAACTCAGGAATAAATTGTCGGTGCGATTGTGCAAAGTGGCATCGTCCCAGCGTACTTCAAAAGAATTAGCAGATAGCGCTTTGGCTGGCAGAACACGCTGGTAGAACCATTCGCGCCATTCTTGACGGTTGTCCGCGCGGACTTCGATGCCGGCCCAGCCGATGATGGCTTCTACGGTTCCGTTAGCAGGAACATCTTCGTGCAAAGTGGCGGAAACATCAGCGGCCGTTCTGGAAAAATAGCCACAGCTATAATTATAGGCCCGTCCCCACATTTCAACTTCAGCAAAGGCCGAGTTGGCTGCGAGAAATAGTACGGTAAAGATGAAAATTCTATTCATGGCAGAGGATCCCTTTGTAGAACGTTCGAGATATGAGAATTACCGGATCAACGCAAGTTTATTGTGAGCAGATGGCGGCAAAGTCGGAATTTGTCCAGATGTAAAAGCAGAAACGAAGATTCATAGGCGTGCGTGTATGTCCGCGAAATGCTACTATTTTGTCGATGGCTGCATGATTACATAAACCATGCGGTGATGCTGCGACGTCGTGAAGTTGCAGGTAAAACGCGGTGCTTGATTGTGTCCGAACGAAAGAGGACGAAGTGACCGCCGATGGGGCAGAGCCTGTGTGCTCTACCTGACGAATCCAAGTACTCGAATTCCCCTCCAAACTGAGGGTGCCAGTCGTTGTTTAGATATAGAACGGTACTGATTCGACGTCGCAGCGAGTGGGGTGGGTTGTCCCAGTGCCAATCGTAGTGTCCTCCTTCCGGGTAGCTAGCGTAATGAGCTTCGACCTCTTTTAGTCCAAGGAAGAGTTGTTGGTTCAAAGTGGTGCGAACCGTTTCCAGCGTATCTAGCCAGATGGCATCGATTTTGTCTTCCGGGTTTAACCACAACGTAGAATCGGCGCGGATGCTCTCGTTGCGTGTCGATTTGCTGTCGCCACCTATGCGGGCATCGTGTAGCTGTGAACTTGCCTCGAGCGACAACAGACGATGGTAAAGAGGCTGCCATAGTTGTGCGCGTGCCGACCAGTCGCAAACAGTGATGCCCTCACTCGCCAGTTCGGAGAGGGCGTGGTCTGTGATGAATTCTTGCAAAAGGGCCTCGAAATAAAAAAGCCCCGCAGCCCAAAGCTGCGGGGCGAGGACTCATTTCATATCAGTTGTTTGGACGGAAATCAAAGCGGTAGCGATTGCCGTACATGTCGTAGTCAACGGTAACGCTGCCAGCGACGAGTTCAGAAGTGCTGGTCTGATCACCGAACAGCCAAGATTCGTCGGTGACTTCTTTGGAGAAGACGAATCCAGATTGTGGAAATCCGATTTGACCATACTTTTCTTTGCGCTGGTTGCCGTTGGACGATGCGCCGTTTTGGTCGTCAAGTCCGAAACCTACTTGGGTTACGACTTTGCGGAAAGCATCCATGTCGGCTTGTCCATTCAGTTCAGCGTACTGGCCATCTTCGTACTTTAAGAACTTTACTTCGACCTTTTTGATGTGATGGGTCGAATCGACGGTTAGTTTCACCGACGGTACGTAAACTAATGGCTTGCCGTCCGCATCGATCGGTGTGGCTGGGCTAAGGTTGAATTGCGCCACTTGTTGGCCGTCAAGTTTGACCTTCCAGACACCTTCGGGTGGCAAACCGCTAACTGTTGTGTTCATCAAGAAACGGCGGCCTTCGCTGGTGAAGTGACGCACAAACAACATGCCGCTGGCATTATTGTGATCGTTAGAACATTCACTGGTTCCGTTTGGTCCTGATTGCGTGGTGCTAACCGCGCCACGTCCAGCATTGGAGATAGGATTGGTGGGGCTGTTCGTCACACCGTTGTGTTCGATTTCGGCCGGAGGAACAATTTGAAACAAACCAGCACTGGTGCCGCAAACGTTTTCGAACGCGACGCGTGGATCGTCGATGTTGATGTAGACGCCCATGTCTTGGTAGGCAAGATCACTTCCAACGGTGAAAGCGTTCTTAATCTTGGACAATTGTCCTTTGAAGGTGAAGAAAGGCTGAAAGCCCCACTTTGAACCCGTCTTGGTGTCAACGTTTGCATAGACGTTTGCAAGAGTCTGCAGGGCTTTGTTGGTGCGCGTTAGTTCTTTCGCAGAATTCAAAGCGGCCGCGTCAGCAAATTCACCGGACATATCGTCCAGCGATTTTTGGGCAATACCGGTCGTTGGGTTTACGTTACCCATGGTAACTTTTGCCCCTGGCTTCATGTCGGAAACGCGCATTCCAAATAGGTTTGCGTCGCCGCCAGAGATACCAATGAAGCGAACGAGTGATGCCATCTTGTCAGTAGCATCGAGGGTCTTGTTACGCAGCACAAGTGCCCAAGAAATGTCTTTTGGTCCTTGCTGGCTGCCACCGTCTCCGCCACCACCTTCACCGTCGTGGTCTTTGCTTAGTTCGGTTTTGATTTGTTCGTCGGACATGCCGTCAATCTCAGAAGCATGTTCTGGCATGTCTCGCTTCAAAGCCTCGCGATCGACCGAGCCATCGGCTTTGACGTATTGTTTAGATTTATCATCTCCGCTTCCTCCGCCACCGCCTTGCCCACCAACACCAACGGACACGTCGAATGTGCCGTCTTCTTTTAAGGCGAAGGACTTCATAGGAAGTTTATCGCTGAGGATGCCGTTTTCCAAACGGAACGCGACAACGTCATATTCAGATGCGGTCAACGAATAGCCGCTTAGATTCAATTGACCCGAATAGGTAACATCATCCGGAGTTGATTCAAATCCACCGTCATCCGTTGGCTTGTTTGCGTCTGATTCATCATCTGATTTATTGGCGGAGTCGGACTTGTCGTCCTTATTTTTGTCTTCGCCGCCCATCTTCATGCCTTCGCAACCAAGCGCCAACACGGCAGCTGTTGTCAGTGCGCAAAACTGAAGAAATCGATTTTTTCGTAGGATCATGGTTCTTGCCCCCTTGGTAAATTCACATCCAATGCTTGTTCGGATGCTTGTCGAAAAAGTTTAACGTCGGGGAAATATATTCTGTAATATCAGGCCATTACGTGTCTTACGGGCTGCTGTACATGACCTTTAAAATGAATGGTAGAATAGAGTGACTTGAAACCGAGGACGCAATGCCATGAATCGAACCATCGTCTACTTTTGTAGTGTATTTTTGATTCTGCCTTTTGGTTGTGAGAGCAAGAAGCGAACCGAGTCGGAAGAGGCAACTGAGTCCGAGAACGATAATGGATCGAATGTTCGCACCATCGAAGTGAAGATCCGTGAAGACCTCGACAATTATTCAGTCAGCCTTTTTCCGAAGGGGGCCGATGTGTCTGGTTTCAAGCTCGTCATTGTCGAAAGGCCGGCAACCGGATCAACCGAGATCGTCGATGAAAGCAGAGGCACGATTGAGTTCAATCCTGCGAAAGATTTCAGCGGCAAAGTCGAAATCAAAGCAGAAGTTCGTAAAGACGATGTGATTTTCCAATCGGTCATCATAAAAATCGATGTCACCCCGATGCCTGATCTTCCTGTAGTCAAAAGTCAAACCGTGCGACTCGATGAAGGTCAGAGTATTGATGTCCAATTGGAGATGGCGGATGCAGATGGTGACTCAATTCAATTAAGAATATCCCAAGCTGGTACGGTGGGCGAGGTAACTATTGTTGATGCGGCCAAAGGTAAGATTCGTTACGAAGCCAAAGGCGAATCTTCGGGACGCGATGAGGTAACATTTGTGGCGAAAGATTCGTCCGGCAGCGAAAGTTTACCGACAAAAGTGGTGTTCTTAGTGGGGGCAGTGAACGATCGCCCAGTGGCTACGCCGGTCTTGAGTTGTGCTACGGAAACGCGCGCCGAGCAAGCGGTATTGAATGCTCAAGATTCAGATAATAAGACGCTGACGTTTGCGTTGGACACAAACACCAAACCAGCGTTGGCTTACGGGCGAATCGCGGTGTTTTCATCTATCGGCGTTTCAACTTATATACCGCAGGCGGGTTTTCTGGGATGGGATCGCTACTATTTTACAGCAAGCGACGAGAAAGAATCCTCCGAGCCCACGCCCGTGACTGTATTGATTTATCGCGACCAGTTCTCCGGGACTGTCGGTTCCGCACTCCAAGGCTCATTGATGACTTTCAATGCCCAAGATCCCGCCTTAGGACCATTGCCGGCATTCAGGTTTGAGCCTGTTGCCAACCGCTTTGGTACGTTTACTTTTGCCGATGGTGCCGTACCGACGTTCTCGTTTACTCCGAATGACGAAGCGCGTGCGGCGACTGTCGCCATGGGGTTTGTAACTTTGTCCGTTCGCGTGACACTAGGATCTCTGCAGAAGATTTGCCCGATACAAGTGAGCGTCGCAGCTGGATCCTAAAGTGAGGCTGTGGATTCAGCATGACGCTTTCTTCTAGCGAAGCATTGATGGTAGCAAACTGAATCCTTGCTCGGGTTTGTGCACTACGCGACCAATGATGCGCGCACGTTCAAAACCGTGCTTTTGCAGCGTCATCACTAAAGTGTGAGCATGCTCTGCCGGCAAGGCCAAGGCGAGCGGGCCGCTGGTTTCTGGGTTACACAGCTTTGCTGCAGCCAATTCATCACACAAGTCTGGATGAGCGAACTGCGAGAGGGCGAGTAAGTTGTCTTCAAAAAGTGAACTTCTCACTTTGCGATCGGTAACTTCCAAGAACCCATCGAGGCATGCGATTTCATCAACATGAATTTGGATCGAGAGTTCATCTTGGCCTTTGATCAGTTGCGCTACATGCACGCCTAGCCCAAATCCAGTGATGTCGGTGCCGCTACTGATGTCAAACTGCCGCAAGTGCGCGACGATGGGTAAATGCGATTGTAGCATGGACTGTATGGCTTGTTCGCGCCACACGCCTTTGCATAATCCTTGCATGTGAGCTGCCAATAGAGCGGCCGTGCCGATTGGTTTTGTGACGACGATCAGATCGCCCACGCGGCACTTGCCTTTCGACCAAACGACAGATTCATTGTGCCAAGCAGTAATCGAGCAATGTATTTTTAACTCTGCACCGATCGAGGTATGACCTCCGAGATAGTGTAGGCGATGCGTGCTGCATGCCTTTTGAAATCCGCTGGTAACTTGCCCTAGCATATCGCGCATGATCATTGAACTCGCTCGCGGGACGTCAACGCTCACCAGCGCTGCGTTGGGTTTTACGCCTTTTGCGGCGACATCGTTGCAGGCATGTTCCAGAGCGATTTGGCCGAACAGAAAGGGATCACCGACTAGATCCGAGAGACCATCAATGCTCTGCAAAAGGTAGCGATGGCCGTCGATCGTCGATTCGCAGGCATCGTCGTCAAGCAGACTGGCTGCTGTTGGGGATAGCTGTGCGAAGCTTCCGATTAAATCTTCATGACTTAGCTTTCCGGCGCAGCCTCGGCACTGGATTTTGCTCTGCGATTGCAGTTCGAGTGATTCTGCGAGAATGTTTGATTGTGCGGTTAAAGACCGCATCATTGGTTTTAGATCTGCAAATGCGTCCATGAATTTTTGATCAATGCGATGCTTCAGTCGCCACATCCATGAGGAATTAAATGCTGTTTGATGCCGCGAAAAGAGAGTGCGGTTGCGTGGCAATCTCATCAGTGCCATGTAGTGTTTCTGGGGCTTGAATGATTGCAATGGCTGAATCATCAAAGTGCGTTTGATGTTTTCGTAGAGATGCGGTGCCTGGCGTACGGCAAACACGCCTGCCTTGGGACGAGGAGAATCCACCATGGTTGCGCAATCGCCTGCGGCAAAGATGTTAGGTTCGCCGACCACGCGCAGGTGTGAATCAACTGCGAGAAAACCCTTTTCATCAAGTGCGAGGTTTTGTTTGCGAAACCACAGGGGTGGTTCGGCGGAAGTCAACCAAAATAGATAGTCGTATGGCAATCTTGTGCGACCTTGGATCATAATGTGTTCGGCGGAGACCGATGTTACGCGTGCGTTGAGATGAACGTTAATGTGGTGACGATGAAACTCACGCAGCATGAGCGAGGCTGCTCGTGCACTGTGACCGTTAAGTAACTGGTTGTTGGCGTCAACGATATCGATGACGGCTGAATCTCCCAGTGACTCGCGCATGGCGAGAGCAGTCTCGGCTCCGCCGGCACCGCCGCCGACAGCGATAATACGGATGGCTTTGTGGCGCGATTGCTCGCAAACTTTCTGCCACATGGACAAAAACTCGGGTACGGGTTTAATGGGCGTCGAATGCTGGCGGGCGCCGTCAACGTGCTCCATTTGCGGAGTGATGCCCACATCAATCGACAGCAGGTCAAAATGAATCGGAGGATGTTCGTTGAGATGAACCAGTCGCGTTGATTTGTCGATACCTGCGGCACGATCCAAGATAAAAGTAGCTCCGGCCATTTCGGCGAGTCTGGCGACGTCGATGTGCGTTTGCTCGCGAGTATAAATACCTGCGATCAGTCCCGGCAACATGCCAGAATAAGGCGTTTCGATGACGTTGGAGATCAAAACAACCCGCAGACCCGCAATCGGATGCATACAGAGGCGTTTGACCAAGAGAGCGTGGGTATGACCGCCTCCAATCAACACCAATTGTTTGACGTGTGGCGCATCCGTTTTCAAATCACTTCTTCTCCGGTGGTGGCCATGGTGTTGGATACTTCGTTTGGTCAAACATTAATTCCTGACCGATCTTGATTTCCTTTTGGCCCTTGCGAATGAATACGATCGCACCTTCAGATACAGGAAACCCTCGCGGCGATTTGATGTTCATGGCCGAACCGTAAAAACCGACGACGTGCCCTTTCACGGTTCCTGAAGCATCTGCCAGTTCGAGGCGATCGTTCATGCGCAGTCCCCATGCACGACCGCGGTCAACGTAGGCCCATGCGCCATAGATACGCGAAATTTGCGGTTGTTCCGCTCGACGTAGCGAGGCGTCTTCTGCAGCCAGCAGGGGTTCGAGAAGGGGCAAAACCCCTAGTTTAAGTTCGCTTGCGCGCAGATCCAAATCGATGGTCTTGAGAAGGTCTGCTTGCGAACGGGTGCCGAATACGCCTTCGGAAAGCTGAGCCATGATTTCGAGTTTGAGCGGCTGCGCGGCGCTGGCTGGTGAAATCGACTTTTGTTCCAAAAACCAGCCCAGCTGTAGCGTGCGATTAAATCTTTTCCACGGTGATGATATCTGCAATCGTCGTCGCGCCAAATGCAAATCCTCAAGTGCTGATGTGGTCACGAGCGTGCGTCTCCTGCTGATTTCTTCCACCGCGAGCAAGTTGAGGCAGGCCGCATCGAAACCGTTGCGGCGCGAAGTTTCTTGTAACGTGTGTACCGCAAAGCGTGCTTGGCTTCCTGATGATGACGGAATATCGATGCTGCGCATTTGCTCGGCAACCTGTGCTGTTAGGCGATTGATCCAGTTCCAATCCTTAACGGCTTTAGGAGACGAAAGTTCGCGCGCGGTGTGTGCATGGGTTGATTTGACGACCATGCCCGATTGCAGATCGATTGCTTGGAGGATGATGACATGGCTGCTAGCGATGGTGCACCATGTTGGCACCCATGCAATGGGATTGCTTGATGTCGTGCGCAGATCCGAAAAGTAGAAGTCGCGTGTCTCGACGTTGAGATTGTGTGTGGCTTGGGGATCGCGTGACAACTTTTTCGCGCCGATGGTGCTTGCCAGTGCTTCTGTTGCCTCTTGTAGATTTTTACGTGCAGCCGATCGGATACGTGCGTCAATGGCGGTCGTTTGCCACGGTACGATGACTTGCTGTGCCTGTGGTGATGTCGGCTGCTGGGCGAAGCATAGCTTCGGCAAAATCCATGCAAAAGATGCGAGGCATTTGCTCAGTAAAATTGAGCGTAAATTGACGAAGAAGGTCGATCGCATGTTCCTGCATTCCGCGTGAGTGAACTTGCGAACTTATCGGATGTTTTTCGAGAATCTTGTTAGGTAAGGAAGGGTTGTGAGGTCTGAGTTGGGTTTGAAAATGCGATATCGTATGGATGAGATTAAGTTATCTTACTAGTTTTAGATCTTGACCAAAGTACTCTGAGAGCTTTTCGCGTGCATTCGCAGCAAAGAGGATGTCGCATGCTTCTTTCAATCCCGGAGCGGAGCGAATGGTTTCATGGCGCTCAACTAAGGCAATTTTGGAACGACGCCGTAGAAAGTCATCTAGTCGAGTCACCATCTCGTGTTCGGCTGCGTGGTGAAGTTCGCAACGAATGTATTCGGTTCCCTTGATTAGAACCTCTGCCATCGCGGGATCATGACGAATGTCTTCTAACAAAGATAGCGCGCGCCAACCATATCGCCGCCACAGTCTCGTCGATAGTGGTTCGGATGATTCTTTGGCTGTGAGCTGATCAAGGCGCATGAGCTCGGCGCGACGCATGAATTCCTCACGCACATCTGGATTGGGTTCGCCAAACCATCGCACTTCGCGATGAGGTAATCTGACGCCCGCTCGCGTGACCCAATCGGAAATCTCGCGACCGACATTCAGGCAGTCGGTCAATTTACCGCCAAAGATGCTAAACCAGCCGCGATGTGGATCGGATTCAATAACGTGTTTGCGTGACATGCTCGTCCAGTCCTGCTGCTTGTTCGAAGAAGACGTAGCTTTCACTACCAAAGGGCGTACGCCGCATCGTTCGGCGATAATGTCTTCAAGGCCAAGGGGGCGTTGGAGTCGCAGACGCTTGTTGATGTTGTCGAGAACAAATTCACGATCTTCGGCGGTCACAAACGTTTCGGGCTGTCCTACGCGGGTGTCGGTGGTGCCGACGCATGACACGGTTCCCATCGGTATGACAAAAAACATCCGGCCATCATCCGCAAAAAACGTGAGAACGCGTTTGTTTTTGCTGATGCGCGGCACAATTAGGTGAATGCCCTTAGAGAAAACATGGCGATGATGGCTGGGTTGTTGTGCGTTTTGGTTGAGTTGATCAACCCACGGACCTGCAGCATTGATGATGACTTTGGCGCGGATGGTCATAGAGCTGTCACTCTCGGCATCGCGCGCTTCTATGCGCCAGAGTCCAACGTCGTCTTTGTGAAAGGTGTTTGCTTCAACGTAATTGGCGGCAATCGCTCCGTGATCTAACGCTGAACGAACGAAGCTCCACACAAAGCGCGAATCGTTGTCGATCAGGTATGCGTCTGAATATTCGACGCCTCCTTGGAGGTTGGTGGTGTCAATGACGGGTTCTTCACTTTGCATGGTGCGCCGCGAAAGCAAACGCGGCACGCGAGTGAAGCCACTACCTATCAACCAGTACAACCATGTGCCTGCTAGCATCATCACGCGCGGCCAGCGAAAACTTTTGGCGAGGGAAGTGTAGAAGCGGATCTCGCGTACGTTGCTTGGGTACGAAAGGATGAGTTCGTTGCGCGACATGCAGAGTTTGCGTACGAGTTTGAATTCGTAGGACTCGAGGTATTTGATGCCGCCCCATACAAGGTTGGATGACTCTTGGCTGGTTTCTCCACCAAAGTCGCCACGATCAATGACACCGACGCGCGCACCTTGTGCAGAAAGTGCAGCCGCGGCAATGGCGCCATTGATGCCACAGCCAACGATTAGTACGTCAAGCGGCTCGGCGGTCAGCATGCGCAAGTTATTTTCGCGAAGCTGCAAAAAAATGATCCTAAGATGGTGTTTTACTCATTGTATCAGATCGTGAGCGGCGATTGTGCCTGTGGATGGAGAGTCTAGAGGCCTTGGTGCGCAAGGGGTTTGGCTAATACCATAAAAATGTATGGATATTGTGTTAACTCTGTGTAATGATTTAAAAGATTCGCTCCTTCATCGTAGCATGAAACTCCAGAATCGGGTAAGCATGAACGTTACGTTTCTCAAAGCAGAATTAGGTAAAAATGAATCCTCTAACCGAGTTTGTGCGCGGCTTTCGAGCATTTATCCGCGGGTTGGGTTGGTTGAAAAATCACCCTCGTTACCTCGCTATGCTCATGATTCCGTTTCTACTCGGAATGATCTTACTCAGCGTCGCGTGGACGTATCTTTTTTCGTACCACGAGCAAATCGCCGCGTGGGTGATGTTTGCCAAGCCGGAGTCATGGTACGGGATTGCATTCTTCTATGTGGCACAGGCCATGTTGTATGTGAGTCTGACGGTTCTCAGTCTCGTGGTGGTGATGCTGACAACCAATGTCATTTCCATTCCCATTTACGAGTTGGTATCAGTGGCCGTCGAACGCGACCTAACGGGCAAATCAGAGGAGATATCGATTTGGGAGAGTGTTCGGTTGATTCCAGAAGAACTCAAGCGGATGTTGTTTATTCTCGCTGTGTCGATCGTCGTGCTGTTCGTGCCGGTTCTAAACGTGGTGTCGTTTCTCGTGACCGCGTTTCTGATCGGTTGGGATTTGTACGATCTGCCCATGGCGCGGCGCGGTTGGCGCTTCGGGGAACGATTGCGGCTCGTTGGCAGAGACGGGTTTGCCGTCGCCGGGTTTGGTATGTGGCTAGTGATTCCCGTGGTGCAGTTTTTTCTCATGCCTTTCGCCGTTGCGGGCGGAAGCATGTTGGCTATTGAACACATGCAGAAGCGCAACCTTTCCGGTGGCGAAAATTTAAGGAGGACGCATGGAAATTTCTAAGGACAAGGTACAAGCAATTGAATCGGCAGTTGGAGCCATCGAGAAGCAGTTTGGTAAGGGTGCGATCATGCGCCTTGGCAAGCATGCTCCGGAAATGGAACCTTTGGAAGTTACACCGACAGGTGCATTGTCTTTGGACATGGCGTTAGGCATCGGTGGTTATCCGAAGGGTCGTATCCTCGAAGTTTACGGACCAGAGTCTAGCGGTAAGACGACGCTGATGTTGCATGCGGTCGCAGAAGTGCAGAAAAAGGGTGGCGTAGCTGCTTTTGTTGACGCGGAACACGCGCTTGATATCGGCTACGCACGTAAGCTTGGCGTTAATCTCGATGAACTTCTCGTATCCCAGCCCGACACGGGTGAGCAGGCTCTTGAGATCGTTGATATGCTCGTTCGCAGCGGCGGTGTGGATCTCGTGGTCGTTGACTCCGTGGCTGCGTTGACTCCTAAGGCTGAAATTGAGGGCGAAATGGGCGATGCCCACGTAGGTTTGCAGGCGCGATTGATGTCGCAAGCTTTGCGCAAATTGACCGGATCGATCTCTCGTTCGAGCTGTTCGGTTGTATTCATCAACCAGATCCGCATGAAGATCGGCGTTATGTTTGGTAACCCAGAAACAACCACCGGCGGTAATGCGTTGAAGTTTTACAGCAGCATCCGTTTGGACATTCGTCGCATTGCCTCGATCAAGCACGGCGAAGAAGTGGTTGGTAACCGCGTGCGCGTCAAGGTTGTTAAGAACAAGTGCGCGGCTCCTTTCCGCGAAGCGGAGTTTGATGTGTTGTTCGGCCAGGGCATTTCCCGCGTCGGTGACGTTTTGGACTTGGCAGTTAACAAGGACGTGATCAAGAAAAGCGGCGCGTGGTTTTCCTTTCAAGAACATCGCCTAGGCCAAGGCCGCGAAGCGGTGAAGGAATTCTTACTCGCGAATAAGTCGATTTACGAAACCATCGAGAAGGAGACGCGTAAGGCGTACAACTTCAAAGCAGCTGGCGAGAAGGAAGACACAACCGCAGCGCAACCTGCGGCAGCTAATAAGAATGAAAAGCGCACAGGCGCTTCTGCAGCCGATGAGAAAGCAACCGCTGCTGCCGCACAAGCCAAGAAGGCAACTGCGACGGCCGCACCTGCTCCTCGTCACTAATCTTCGCTAACTTACCTCTTGTTTCGGGGGCTTGGATGGAAACATTGTCTCACCATCCAGGCTCCTTTTTTGCACTCCCCCAAAAGAACAATAATACCCAATGAAATCAGTGACATAATAACTTGATCTTAGGTTTTAAAATGGTGATCCGAACCTAAATAGTAGCCCTGAGTGGCTGATAACTATGGGTTTTAACGTGATCCTGACAAACACAACTTGCGCGAGATTGCGGGTCATGATTGCCCTGATGCTGTTGTCATTGATGGCGATGTCGTGTCGCAAAGAGAGAGATAACTCTCCTAAAAAAGGAGACAGATCAAAGACTGCTTCGGCAACATCCGCGGTTGATGGCGATGACGCGGGCCAAGCAGGCATCAAAGCCCAAGAGGCATTGGAAGAAAAGCTCATCAGCCTTGGCTTTCGCAAAGACGTTAGCGATCGCATCAAAGTTATCATGGACGACGCCGATGACGACTTAACAGGCAGCGAGTCTGAGCGTTTGGTGACATTGCTGAAGCGAATATTGGTGGACTACGCTTCCATCACAGATGGTCTGACGCAAAGCCAAAGCGACGATCTTTTAGCGGGCATTATCGCTACGATGTCGCTCGCGACCATTGACGATGATGACGTCAATGTGGAGACGCTTCTCAGTTCCATCTTTTCGCAGCTGCTGCTCGCTGTCATCGATCGTGCCGAAGCACAACCGACCCAAAGAAGTAGCCTGCTGCGTGCGATTCCTCGTATCGTCGAATTGGGTACAAGCGAAGTTATGAAAGATGACGCGCCGCGCGCAACTGTTCTGTCGTTTTTGTCGCAGATGTTCGACGAAACGTTACGAGGTCTAGCAAGTAACATAACCATTTCTGATGAAGTAAAAAATTTAGCATTGCGAAAACTGGGGGCGTCGATTGCGGACGTCGCGGTTGATACGGAATACGTGACCGTTTGGGAAGGTATGCACTCGTTTTTGACGTATGAATTGGAAAGTGTCGATACGCGCGTTTACTATATGACTCATCTATACTGGGGGATGCAGCGTGGAATTCATTTTACACGAGGGACCACCGCGCAAGAGCGTCTAGATTGCGGTGTCGCCTTGGAATCGTTGATGACGTCACACTTGGATGCGATGAAGAGCGCTGGGCTTCTCACCGCCGAAAATGAGACTGCGATCCGTGCTGCCGTTAATGAGTTTGATGAAGATATTGGACTCATCAATCTGGCACCAAAGGTATGCGAAGACATTGACGTTGGCTATAGAGGGTTTCCTGTGGTGAACTCAGCCCAAGGCAACTGGATTGCCATTGCGGAGGCGTCCAGCGCTGATGCAAAGCATTTGTACCGATATAAGTATCTGCCATCGGGCACTAGCGGTCGCATCACATTTGAAACCAAAGGACTGGAACCAGACACAACCTATGAATTGCGAGCGTATCTGGACTGGGGCGGGACGGGTTCCGAAGTTGTGGTTGCGAGACAGACATTTACTCTCAGTTCCAATTCTTCGTGCGATAAGGTTGATGTGACCGTGAGCGATGATACTTTGAAGCTAGGACAGCCGATGGAGTTCGCGTTCACAGGACTAAGTTACGAAGCCGGCAATTGGGCGTCGGTTGCCAGAACTGATCAAGCCAACCACATCTACCTCAAATATTCATTACTCACCACCGCTGCAAGTGGCACGGCTTCCGTGGCGACGACGGGGCTAGCTGCGGGGAACTACGAGTTACGCATTTATGAACGTTGGAACACGACGCACGAGTATTTCATATACAAGCGAGTTCCGTTTACCGTGGCAGTTGATGGTTGCCCATACAACTACCTGTGGGTGCCGTCGAACGCGACACTTGGTACGTCAGCATTTTGCGTAATGAAGTATGAGGCGAAAAATGTAGCATCAACTGCAACACCGGAAGCGGCGGGCTTACCTTGGGCAACCATTGCGCGAGGTGCGAACTCGTCGACTGCAAGCAGTGCGTGGAAAGCCTGCGCTGACTTGGGGACAAACTTCGATTTGATTTCGAATGCACAATGGCAAGCCATTGGCCGCAGCATCGAGGCAACCATTTCGAACTGGAGCAATGGCAGCAACTCTGGCCAGAACTTTATCAACTATGGACATAGTGACGGTAGTGCTGGCCGTTTGGCAGCGTCAACAGACGACGATCCGTGCGCAGGAACGGGACAAACCAACTGCAGCAACAACGCTCATGCGGACTGGAGCCAAAAGAGAACGCATAGTCTGGCTACGGGAGACGTCGTTTGGGATATTGCCGGTAATGTCATGGAATGGGTCAAAGATGACAATGCCCAATCATGGGGAACGACGGCGTACGTCAATCAGATGTTCACGCCTAACTATGATTTGTCGAAATGGGGTGCGAGCACCAATTACTTGGACAAGTCAAGTTCGCCGCGCGGTGGCTTGGGATACGGAATCGTTGGTGCGAGTGCCGGAGGTGTGTTGCGCGGTGGGAACTATGCTGACGATTTCAGTGCTGGTATCTACGCGTCTGAGCTTTCTTGCGCTGCAACGCACTCAAGCATACTCATTGGTTTCCGCTGCATCTACCAGCCCTGAAGGTGGTAGATGCGCCGGATTGACTTGCGTTGTTATGGCGTCGTTGAAAGGTGCAGTTTGCCCTTGAGAACTTGGGTCCCGCCTGCCTGACGAACAAGTTCGCCATCAAATTTGACCTTTTCCATTGCGCCCGATGCGGCTTTACGCTGCGCAAAGATTTCGTACTGTGTGCCGGTGCTGTTGCGGCACAGCGCCGTCAACTTGAAATCGTCCGCACCAACTTCCATCGAGCCCTGCAAAACCACCTGATCTGATGGCTGCTGTGCGAGACGGCAACGGATGTTCGGATTAAGTGCTTCTAGTTCTTTGAATTCGCTGATGTCAACCTGCAACGGCAACGTTTGGCCACCTTGGCCGACGCGCGTGCCTTCGCCGCTGACTCTGAATGGCAATACGCCGTCGCCGCCCTGCAAAAGTGGCGCGAATGAGGCGAGGCTCAGTGCTAATACAGAAAGTCGTAGAGAAAGTTTCATATGATCCTCCCTCGCTGTTTTGCTTAAACAGCGCGTTTGCCATTGATGAGAAGCTGGTAACCCGCACGACCAGACAAGAATTGCAAATCAGCAATTCCCTGATCTTCCAGACGCTTGCGAAAGCGTTTGGCGAGGTCGAATATGCGCGGATCGTGCAAATATTTGCGATAATTCTCATTGGGCCACAATGCCTTTGCTAGTTCCGCCTTTGACACAAATCCGTCAGCTTGGTGCAGTCTTTCGACGAAGCGGAACATTTGTGGGCACTCGTGCAAATTCCACTGAGTGCCGGCCAAACTTACCGCCATCTCTTTATGATTGATGCGGATGGGTTCGTGCCGCGCAAACTTCTGCGAAAATCGTTCTTCGACCAAGCGAGCGAAGTGCACGTCCACATCGGCACTGAGCATGTTTCTCAACAAGTTGAGACATGCGTTGGCTTCGATTTCGCTGCCGCGTCGGTGTTCAATCGACGCGAGGAAGTAGAGCGAGCGCTTCTGAAAGTACGTCCAACCGAGCTTGGAGGATTGCGCCCAAATTCCAAGGTACGCAGACTCTGCACTTTGCTCATTCTGCATGCCGAAGCCTGCGAGGTGGCCTGCGACAAAATCCAGTGACATTTGTTCAGCAGCACCAACTTCATCTCGTCGCTTGTTGAGCTTGTGGATCCAACTTTCGACGGTAACCCAGTTCTTTTCGGTATAGGCGATGTTGGCCAAACCCAATCCAGCCCGGAACCAGAAAACAATGTGACCTTGTGTTTCTGCTAAGTCGAGCAACAGTCCGAACGATGCAGAAGCTTCGCTGTAGTGGCCGTTCATATACTGTAAACGTGCGGCGGCATAGGCACAGTGCAGCGGCATTTCGACGGCGACGCTAGCCATCAATGCTTCCATGACGCATTTCGCAGAAGCCATGTCGCCCAACTCGGCGAGTGCGCTGGCGCGTAGAAGTGCTAACTCGTATTTGGTGCTCGTATCGAGATCGTTAAGTGACAATTGCGATACCGAGTGCAAAAGCTCGGAGAATCGACAGCGATAAAGTAATTCGGTGTACGCATGCACATTGATGTTTGTGGTGCGACTTCGTTCGAGGGAGATGAGATTTTCTTGGTTCACTGACAATCTCCTTGGGTCGTTTAAACCCGGAAGCTCTGGCCACATGAGCCAGGCACCCGCATAGTTGCCTTTGGCCAAAGCTTCCGAGTTTGCTTAAAGCACAAACCTTGCCAACTCAGAAAAACTCAAAAATCCATAGTGATTATGCGGTTGTGATTGTTTTTTAAGCACGGGGAATAGTCGCAATTGTGAACCGAAGATGGCCGTCATCGCCGGAGTGGTAACGAAGTGTACCTGTACGTTGTGAGTCTTCGGGATTCGTTAGATTTATGCGCTCCACTATAATATACTGATACCATTGAATTATTTGTACGATCCTGAGTGAGAGGCACGTCATGGCTAACTTTGAAACTCTACTGAACATCAGAAAACAATATTCTGGCAAACGCTTCACGGATGGACTGAGTGACGCAGTTATCAAATCTTTCTTGTCGCGCGATTCTCAACTCGCTCAAGCGATCCAAGCTGCGGCTGATTTGTTGCCGAAGGTAAAGGCGGAATTTCCGGAAGCATTCAATACTGACGAAGAGCTTTTGATCGAAAAGCTTAGCGAAGGCTTTCTGAACTTCTACGACCGTTATGCATGCAACCCGTACATTCCTCTAGCAGGTAAAGGTCCGTGGATTGTATCCATAACGGGTGCGGTGATCCACGACTCGGGTGGCTATGGCATGTTGGGGTTCGGTCACAATCCCGATGCGGTGGATGAAGCAATGGGACGCGAACAAGTCATGGCAAATATCATGACATCGAGTTTTGCACTGTCCCGCTTTATGAAGCGCATCCGCAAAGAGATTGGCCACGCACGTCCGGCAAGTAAGAAGGAGCCATACGCGAAGTTTGTGTGCATGAACAGCGGATCGGAAGCCATGACCGTTGCCCTGCGCGTATCAGACATGAATGCGAAGATCCAAACGGATCCTGGTGGGCGTCATGCGGGCAAACGCATCATGCTTTTGAGTCACAAGGGATCATTTCATGGACGCACCGAACGTCCAGCGGTGGCCTCCGATTCGTCACAGAAGAAGTATCAGTTGTTGGCGAGTTTTCGCGATAACAAGCGTTTGATCACCACGCCACCCAATGATTTGGATCAATTAGCGAAGACATTCGAACAAGCGCAAAAGGACGGCATATTTATTGAGGCGATGCTGATCGAACCCGTAATGGGCGAAGGGAATCCGGGAGTGGGCGTTACGCCAGAGTATTACCGACTGGCACGTGAGTTGACGATAGCTAACGGTACCATTTTGATCGTCGATTCCATTCAGGCTGGCATTCGCACAACCGGATGTTTGAGCATCGTTGATTATCCCGGATTTACCGAGATGGATGCTCCCGACATGGAATCCTATTCGAAGGCTTTGAACGCGGGGCAATATCCGCTTTCGGTGCTGGCATTGAGCAAAGCAGCCGCCGACATTTACCAAGTGGGCGTATACGGCAACACCATGACCACCAACCCGCGCGCGCTCGATGTAGCATCAGCTGTGCTTGACTCACTTACTCCAGAAATTCGAGCCAACATCGTCGCGGCTGGTAAGAAGTTTGTCCAAGGTCTGAAGAAGATCCAAGGTGAACTTGGCGGTGCCATTACCGATGTGCAGGGAACGGGGCTGCTGTTTTGCGCACACTTGGACGGCAAGCGCTTCAAAGCTGTTGGCAAGGGATCGACTGAGGAACAGCTTCGTCGCCAAGGCATCGGCGTTATCCACGGTGGGGAGAATGCTCTGCGCTTTACGCCGCATTTTCGCATCACCGATGCAGAGATTGATCTAGTCATCGAACACGTCAAAGCTGCATTAAAATAATGAGAAGCGGGGTGGTCTTAGAAGGACCATCCCACGGCGAGTTCTAGTGCTGCCTTGATGCGAGCGTGTTCTACGGCGTTGATCCGTTGTAAATTTTTTGAATAGTCTTTCTGTTCTTGCAGCGACAGTGAAGAACTTTCGTCGGCAAAGTCGGCGCGACTTGCTGAACGCTGGCCGATGTTTAATCCAGCCTTGATCAGCAGACCTTCTTGCCAAATCCAACGATAGCCAAAGCCGGCGCTGAGACCGGCGCTGTTCCATTCACCGATGGTTTTGCGGGTACGTCCGACTGCGGAAGCGCGCAGTCGCTCTTGTGTCCAACCTAATGAGAGGAAAGCTGAATCGGTGCGACGTTCGGAGTAGAAGTTGGCGCCGAAATGGGTACGCAGTTCGGCAATGCTGATCGGGGACGGTTCCGTCATACCCGTCTCAACTTGATCGAAAGCAGAAGTGAGATACAGATTCTTCCATGTGCGTATCTCCATACCAGCACCGATGCCGGTCGCACCCGAAATTTCATCATACAAGAGTGGCAGAGGGCGGACGTAAGCTCCCACAAAGTAGTCGCGATTGAGCGCGAACGCGGGTGAGGCGATGATGGAAATCGCTACGGTCACGGAGATGGTGAAACGTTTAAAAATCGGCACTTTGCGCCTTTTGCCAGTGATGCGTCTGCTCGTTAGCGACTGATCTCCATTGGTTTGTCGCTCTCAACACGAAGTCGAACTGCACTCGAAAATGCTTTTCCCAGTTTGGGAACGATGTTGATCGTGCCAAGGGCGTGGAAGTTGTACAGGACCGGAGTCTTGCCATTGATTTCTACGTACTGCACGCGATCCTGAAAGGGATCGTAGATGGCGACTTTAAACGGCGGTACTGGCGCATTGTGCGTCGAATATGCCGTTAGTTTCACGGTCTGTGGAAGATCGGTTGATGTAAGTTTTACGGAATTGGTGCCAGCCATGGAAGTCGTCGCGGGTTTCGGTAAAGTGACACTTTTACCTACAGGAAGTTGCTCGAGGGTAAATAGCTCGCTGCTTTCGACTGCGCGAGCGGAAATGGAAAGGCCGAACATAATGGAACAGAGCAACAACTTATTCACGGTGACTCCTGCGTGACCAATATTTCCACTGTGAGTTTATGTAGATATTTTATGCAATTTTTAACATTTGGCAAACCCGTCGACGACGGCGCTTGCTTTCATGGGGATCTCGATAAAGGCGCGAGAATGACAGTGGTTTTTGAGTTTTATTGCGAAAAGGGCTAATGATTTTTTGGTATCGACCGAAATGGGAGTGGTTCTGCAGGGATTGCGGAAACGCCTCATTAGGGATGATCCATGTTGGCAAGCGCGGCTCGAATCACAGCTATTTTATGCCTACTCGTAAGTGGAGGCCCCAGCATGGGCTCTGCGCGAGTCACTTCCGAGAATGACTTCTCGACGCTCATGGAGTCACTCCAAAAGCAACAAGTTAGCGAAGCTAGCGCGGATCAGTTGAGCCTCGTTGATAATCCATTTGCAGCCTTTGGGCATTCGCTACACCATAGCGAAGCTAGCGCGGATCAGTTGAGCCTCGTTGATAATCCATTTGCAGCCTTTGGGCATTCGCTACACCAAGAGTTTGTCGCTGATGAGTTTGCAGCAGTCCTAAAGGAGTATGCAGCCGAACACTATCTGCAGACATGCACGTTTCGCGCACGACTTAATGTGAAACTAGAAAATCGTCGAGACTGGGACTTGATCTGTGGCGAGCGTTCGGTCAAGCCAGGACAAGTATCCGTCTTCTTGTTTGGCGGTGAGATTGAGCGCATTCGTTTGCTGCTTCCTCCTATCATCACCGAGCAACAGGATATCAATCAAGAAGTTTTGCAATCGTGGCGCAAGCGACGATTGCATCTTACCGAGTCGTTGACGTCTGCTAAGTTTTTCTACGTGGTGCGTGGATCGGTGCTGTGGCCGAGTGTTGAATGGATAGAGCCAGAGAACGGAGTGCCCATTCGCTTCGTGCAAGAGTTGGTCACCGGTGAGGTGTTACAACGTGAGACGCTGTCTTTCGGTCTGGAGGCAAAAGCGGACATTTATCTGATGAATAGTCTCGAAGACGGTACAGAAGAGAGAAGTTTGACGGATTTAGATTCGTCGGGTTTGCTGCGCAGCGCAACGTTTGATGTCTTCGGTGCGAATGAGAGTAGTGAACGCGCCGAAGTCGATGATTCGGGATGGCTTCGTTACGAGTTGAGTGACGGTGAACTGTTTCACCAAGTGCAGACATACTTTACACTTACGCGCATCTTGAATTGGTTTAAATCGACTCTCAATTTCGATAACGGTGATGATCAGATTGCTGTTTTCACCGATACGTTAGTGGATGGGCGCGATCCTGACAACGCCGCGTATACGCCCGGTGAAGGGCGCGGTACGAGAACTTTGCAGTTCGGTGTGGGTAAGCAGTTGCGAAATCTATCGTTGGATGCTGATGTGGCTGCGCACGAGTTTGCGCACCACGTCATCTGGCAATCAATCAACAGCCGTGTCGGCGGTGCGCGCATTTTGCATGAAGGTTTTGCCGATTACTTTGCGTTTGCCGTGAACGGTGACGGAAATCTTGCTGAGAGCGTAGTGCCCGGAAAACCATTTCTCCGAACAGCATACGTTCCTGACGACTTTCGCTACGACAATCCCAAGATCTCTCGCTCCGAGTACCAAGTTGGGTCGATGTGGGCTGCGATGCTGTGGAGCATTCGCCTCAAAGTGGGAAAGCGATTTGATAGTGTTGTTTATAGTTCATTAGCACTCTTGGATGGGACTGCAGGAATCGATGATGCTCTGCTGAACTTACTATTTGTCGATCGGCAACAAGTTGGAGAAGGTAACGCTCGTTGCACCATCATGGATGCGGCGCTTGCACGGGGATTTGCTGAGTTCCTCCGCAGCGAAGACGGATCGGGATGTGGTTACGATTTACAGCTTGAAGCTGATCGCAGCGCGGCTGAATTTGAGGATCTAAGTGACGAAGGTGATACAAAGAATGCGACGGGCAACAAAGTTGGCAAAACATTGTGCGGTGTTAGTGGAGCGGAAAGTCAGGCGTCGTCATGGTGGATGACTTGTATGATCTTGCTATTGCCTATGTTGTTCGCTTTGTTAGCGAATGGTCCACGGAATCGGCACAGGCGTGGGCATTAAAGTCGAGCGACGATCGACGAAGGTCAGGTCTGGAATGGTCGGTCCGTAACCTGCATACAAATAATAGTTGTCGTATGAATTGGGCGCTAGATCCCAATGGCGGTAGATCTTGTTGACAGCAGCGTCATGAAAGTCAGCGAATGGCTTGAAGCCAATGCTGAAATGCTGCGCGGGACTCCAATTGGTCTTTTGGCTTACTACGGGAAACAAAGACAAGAATGAAACAAGAACTGCTTCGGTACCATCTTTCAAACGAACGGTGATCGAATTACGAACCTGATCGCGGCGGAAGTAAATATTCATACTGGAATCAGTTGTGTAAAAGCCAAGCGCACCGATGCGCGCGAATGATTCTTTTTTGACCGCAACGACGATTTCAACCAACGATAGGTCGGTGCTATCAACGACAGTTTCTGTACCTTCGCTTGAAGAGGTTGTCTTGAGGTACGCATGTGCTTGTAACACCGGAATGCCGAAACGCTGGCGCAGTGCAGAACGACAATCGTAGGAACGTTCGCCATCGATGTTGCTAAATAGTCGGTCACATTGGGAAAGAGACACCGATGAAGATATGCTCATGTGAGAAACTCGCGCGGCAAGCAACGTCACTTCCGGACCATTGGTGTTCACAATGGTGCCTGATTCGGCGAACCCGCGCGGCGCGTCGAGCAAGAGGGTCGCAAAACTGATGACGAGCAATCTGAGCAACTAAGGCCACCTTTGAAAGTTAAAATCTGGACGCAGGGTTGTATTAAAATGAATAGAACTGATCAAGGGCTAATGTGCCGATAGTCGCTGTTGGGGTGCGAAAAGCGATTATTTAACGGAATCATTGACTTTTTCTTGCTCAGAAAATATCACGGTTTCATGAGTTCAATGAAGATTTGCTCTAACGACGGATGTTTCAGATTTGAACGCTAGTAATGCCCAGTGCGGATAAGCGCTGCATGAGCGATGACTTACCCGTCAGATAAACCGCAGGTACGACAACTAAACAGCTGTCTTGGTTCAGCACTCGCTGAATGTGTATTGCCATGGCAGGAGTCGATGCAGCAACGAGTCTATCGTACTCAAAATCGTCCAAAATAGTGTGCGTGTAAATTTCGATCGCTCCCAAGTCGCCACCGCGAAACGCGCGGATCAAAGGGAGCGAAAGTGAGAGCACCGTGGGTGCGAACGCTCCTAGCTCAAGTGTGAGGATGTCGTCGGTTCTGGCTTGTACGGTGCTATTTTTCGTCGGGGTCGAGATACTTTCCATGCCGTCTTCAAAACTGATGCTGCGCGCCTGCGCCATCTCAAAAACGAATCTCTGTAGCGCAAATGAATGTAACGACGATTTGCCATACGCGGCCGCCAGCAGCCAGGCATCCATAAACCAAGGGCTGATAGTGCTGTGAGCCGGAAGCTGATCTAGAACATTTTGATTAGAAGATGTCAGCGGTTGAGTGGGAATAATCGTCAGTAATTTTTTGTCAAACATCATGCTCAGCGCTGTATCAAACGATATCAATCGCTGCGATTGCTCGATTGCGCGAGTAACGGCGGGATGAACGTCGTTTTTGGGGTGAATACCCATGTCGATGGTTGCCATCATCATGCAGCTTTTGCTGTCGTCTCCCACTCGCCACAACAAGGGACGGGCTACGGGGATTTTTGCTACTTCATTCCAATCGACCTGAAACTCTGCCGGAAGCGGCGAAGGTTCAGGCGCAATCCAGCTGTTGAGTTGTGTGCAGCTCACACAAAAAAATGCGACGATGATGATGGGGAAGCGAAGCATCGCTAACAAACTTCCTCTGAAGAGAAATACTCCGCAGTATCATACCACCTTGCTAATTTTGATTGAATGCAAAGTTGTGCCGTATTTATGGATGGATTCAGGGGTTTGTCGCTGACTTCGCGGGATTTGTAGTACTCAGCGGCGATCATGTTTTATGGTCGTTTACCGATACCCCTATAGAATTTCGGGGAATGACGGTGGAACAAAGAAGGCAAAGCCTCAAAGAACAAATGCGATCGGTAGCGCGTTGGGTGTTGCCAAGCATCGTTGTGTTCGCGGCGATGTTTGCAAGTCCGATGGGTGAGCGCCTCGAATTCGGACCGACGCGCATTGCTGAGTTTAAGGTGCGAGAGTGGCTAGGGCGGTCACCGCGTTTGCATCCCAAGTTGAAAATATTTGCGTATGACGATCAGACGGCGGGACTTTTGCAGAAGTTTGATTTGCGTCTCGCTGATTGGGGCAAGTTAATTCGCGTCATGTCGGACAAAAAACCAGCAGCTATTTTTGTCGATAAAATTTGGACGCTGCCCATTGGCAAAACGTATGATGTTCCAGTATCAATCAAAGAAGGTCAGGCGTTCATCAGTGCCGTGCGTGCAACTGGCATTCCTGTAACGGTCGGTGGCTCCGTTTTCTCACGTCAGATTTTGCAGCGCGAGTCGTTGCCTCTGACGGACGCGGCGTATGATCGCAAGGAATTACAAGACCTGTCCCAAGATAGCGCTGATTGGTTGCCAAGTTCGTTAGCTTCGTCACGGTCGGGGGCGTTTTTCTACGGACCTCAGAAACACATCCGCGACGCCTTCACTCATGTTGGACAACTTGATTTTGCAGGCATGGGTCGTGCGCACGCGTTGGTACAAATTAGCTACCATCACGTGATTCCTCACGCGGGTCTATTGGCTCTGCAACGTCCCATCAAGATCCGAGATGGCCAAATCCATGTAGGCAGCGATCGAGTGTTTGTGCACAGCGATGGCACTATTCCGGTAAACTATCCTAGCGAACGCGAACTGAATTGGTCGGGGCGGACGCGCAGCCTAATTGATTTCATTCGCAAGTCAAATGCCGGGACACTTACGCAAGAAATTGAAGAGGGTGACATCGTGGTTGTCTTGCCAAGCATGTACACAGGCAACGTCGATTGGATTGAGTCGCCCATCGGCGACATCCAAGGCGGTTTTTTACCAGCCGCATTGATCAATAGCCAACTGAACGGAGAATGGTTGCGTCCGGTGGGGCGTCGAGACGTGGCATCGATATTTGCTGGGCTTGTGGCCTTCGCAGCCGCTGTGGTGTTGCCGATGGGAGCGATGATTCCTGTCTTGACCGCAGCAACCGTGATTACGGCAGTCGCCGGTCTTGCTTCATTTGCGTATGCGGGCGTGATCTTGCCGTGGAGCAGCGCGGGAACATCCTTTTTTGCTGTTGGAATGATTGGTTTTGTCGTGCGTGCGCGCCGTGCCGAAGTGAATACGAGACGGTTGCGCGAAGCTCTGGAAGGAACAGTCCCTCCGGATCGATTGGCAGAACTCTTGATGCCGGGAGCGTTGCGCAAAGATCCAAGTGAACAGCTGGTCACCATCATGTTCATCGACATGGTGGGATTTTCTTTGGTGGCGGAACGACTAAGTCCGAAGGTGGCGTTCGATGATTTGAAGAATCACCTCGGGACCATCACATCGCTGATTCACAAACACGGCGGCATCATAGACAAGTTTTTGGGTGACGGCGTTTTGTGCTTCTTCGGTTATAGTTTCATGGAGAACTCCGTTGTTTCTCACCATGCAGACGCGGCTTTGCGTTGTGCCGTCGATATTCAGCGATCGTGGCAGGAAGTGGCTGTAAAGCAAGGTAAAACGGGGCAGCCGGTTTATCCTCTGCGAATCGGGGTCAATACCGCCTCGGTTTACATTGGAGACGTCGGGCGAGGACACGTTCACTTTACCTTGATTGGTCAGGGCGTAAACTTTGCCAACCGCTTGGAACAGGCTTGTGAACCATTTCGAATCATGGTCGGACCGGCGACGTTTGACAATCTGTCAGAAGATTTGTCAGAGCGCGCACTCATGGAACGACGTTTCATCCAAGTCAAGCATCATGATTCGTTCTTTGATGCTTGGGAATGTAATCCGTTTGTGAAGCAGCGCGAGTTGCTGAACGAAGCTATGGCGGCATACCAAAAGTCTATGGCCATTGCCTCGCGCGAGACGCGTTATCCGATGCCGAAGGGTGGATTGCTTTGTGACTTTGGTATGGGGCCTTGTGAAGTGGTCAACTTTTCCAGCGGTGGTTTGGCGGTAGAGACTTCAGTATTCCCTGCGAGCGGTGTTCGCTTGCAAGTAAATCTTACGGTGGATGATGCTGCGTACATGGACGAAATTCGTCGCATCGGCATTTTGCCCATCCAAGTAGAAGTACGTTGGGGATTTATCCATGAGCAAGGCGCGGCGCGTTATCGCGTGGGCTTGCAGTTTCGCAGTTTGAACGCAGGGCAAGTCGAAACACTTATCGATGTCCTGAGACGTTATTCACACGTGCTGTCCGAGCGAAAACCCGAAGTCGCATGATTTGAACTGGTCCCGTGACATGTGCTCAGATCCCCATCTTGTCATTTCACTTTTCCCAATGAATTCCGGATCCTCCCCGCAAAGGAGGATCCTTTCATGTGCCCACATTGTAAATCCAAGAACTTCA
>Ga0255097_1000111_pt1 | contig 49230 bp, 42 predicted proteins | sample Colum_Atlam_RepB_2_FD_188436 | JGI IMG/M metagenome (GOLD analysis project Ga0255097, IMG submission 188436) | Freshwater microbial communities from Columbia River, Oregon, United States - Colum_Atlam_RepB_8d | ecosystem: Environmental > Aquatic > Freshwater > River | place: USA: Oregon...
GGTGCACGACAAAAGACATCGAGAGGTTGCAGGATCTGGTGGATCTCTATGCGCGGTATCATAACGAAGTAATTGACGGGAATCTGAGGCCTATGAAGATCTGAAAAAATCGCTGTTTCAGATCCACATGAAAGGACCAGTTCTTGTGAAGTAAATCGAATATCGCTAACATGTCATCCAATCTCGCTCTCATTTTTATTCTGAAGGCTTCATGCGGTTAAATAGTTTGATCGTTCAGGTTTCATTTGCAGTTGCATCAGCAACCTTTTTCACGTCCTGCGGTGACTTGCTAGAGCAGGCCAAAGAAGAAGCTGAAAAAGCCGATTACGAAGCCACATGGACGACGGGATGTATTTCCAAAGAAAATAACAACGGCGAAGTTGAAACATACAATAAGGTCACTCGCACCATCACAGCTGAAGAATCCACAGAAACCAATGAAGAGTTTGAAAAGACAGACACCAAGTGTGCAGGCAAGGCTCTGTTCACCATCAATGCGACCGCGAAATTTGACGTCGGAGGAGAGCTGAGCACTCCAACCGGCGCAAAAGAAGTAGACATCACCCCCACCAAAGTCACGATTACGTTGAAAACTGCCGAGTACGTATCCATGTTTGCTGAATACAAATTATGTGGCGTTTCGGATTGGAAGATCGACACCGAGACGGACATCACCACGGCTTCATGTGAAGACGGCGAAAAAATGAATGATACCATCTATGACATTTTTGTGGTTGATGGCAACAAGATGACTCTTGGCGACAAAAACGGTGACAAAACGGGCAAGACCGCCGCTTTGCGTCCGACAACACTTTCGACCAAAGACGACGTATTCACCAAGGAATAATCAGATAGTTTTATGTTAAATTACGGGAGTGGTAGCACTCCCGTTTTTTTGTCTGCGATTTCACGAACGGATTAGTTTTCAGTTAGAGTTTTTACCCGTCGCCTTCTCGTACATGTCCATCGCTTCTTTTTGACGAGTCTTCATCAGCTGGCGACGATCCGCAGGTCCCTTTACTTCAGAAGTCTTACCGACCAGCAATCGCTCGATAGCTTCGATCACTCGATCGAACTCTTCCTGATCGAGGTTCATCAACTTGTTACGAACTTGCAAGACTTGGGCAGTTTTACGCGCCAAGCGACCGCCATCGAAGGCGTCCTTTTCTTGGCAATCAAAGTAGAAACTTATGTGTTCCAGTTTTAGATTTTGATTTTTCTTATCTTCGCCCACAATCGACCTCCATCGGGTGCTAACAAAAGACGATTCGGACGAATGTGTAAAAACTTTAGTCAAAATAGGCGCTTAAAGCTTTTAAAAGCCGATAAAAAGTGGGATAATTTCCTGCTATTTTGCGGGTTTCATTTTTGACAAAACTCAGCGTACTATATCCTCATCGTCGCACCCAAATTGAGGTTTCACCTTGCGCCCCATCAAGCTGCAAAACAATCTGACTCGAAAATATGAACTCCTGAAGCCCCTCGAACCGGGCCACGTCAAGATTTACGGATGCGGCGTAACTCCGTATGACCACAGCCACATCGGCCACGCCATGCAGGCAATTTTTTTCGATGTGATTCGTCGTTATTTGGAATTTGCCGGCTACCGCGTCACTTACGTGCGCAATTACACCGACGTCGATGATAAGATTATCAATCGCGCGCAGCAGTCTGGCATTTCACCGCGCAAGCTCGCTGACGATATGATGGCATCGACTGATGAAGACATGAAAGCGATCGGCAACTTGTTGCCAACGCATTCGCCCCGCGTTTCCCAAACGATTCCCCAAATCATCGCCATGACCCAGGACCTGATCAAAAACGGCGCTGCTTACGCCACCAAAGATGGTGACGTCTTTTACCGCGTCTCCAAGAAGGAAGATTACGGCAAGCTCTCCAACACGAAAGTTGAGAATCTTCGAACGGGAACACGTGACATCGCCGGCGGGGCCAAAGAGGACGAGCTCGATTTCGCCCTCTGGAAAGCAGATACAACGCCGGATGCAAGTTGGGACAGCCCTTGGGGTCGCGGTCGTCCGGGTTGGCACATCGAGTGTAGTGCGATGGCAAAGGAATTTTTGGGTGCGTCCTTCGACATCCATGGAGGGGGCCGCGATTTGATCTTCCCTCATCATGAGAACGAGATCGCGCAGAGCGAATCTGCCAACCAAGCACCATTCGCCACATGCTGGATGCACAACGGTCTTTTGACCATAGAAAAGCAAAAGATGTCGAAGAGCTTGGGCAACCATCTTCTCATCAAAGACTTCCTCAAGGATTGGCCCGCGGAAGTCTTGCGCACGGCGATCATCCAGCAACATTATGCGAGCAACATCGACTTTGCGCGAGACACGTTTTCAAACTGCCTCAATCGCCTCGTGTATTACTACCGCACTTTGCGAGAACTCGACGCCATCGCGCGCAGCGGCAACTCCGTATCCAATCCTGATCCGGTGGTCGTTGAAGACTTTCACAAAGCCATGTCCGACGATTTTAACACTGCTAACGCGTTGGCAGAGATCAATAAACACTTCAAACGCGCCAACGAACTATTTAAGAAGCGTACCGCTCCAGCAACGATCGCCGCGGCCGGACCGCTAGCGACTGCTCTTCGCCAAGTGGGAGGCGTACTCGGCATCTTGCAGAACGATCCGGTGCAGTTCGTTGAAACATTGAAAGATCGCGCCCTCAAAGAAGTCGGCATGAATCGCGGCCAAATTGAACAGTTGGTTAAAGACCGCGCTACAGCCCGCGCCAACAAAGATTTCGCAGCCGCAGATAACATCCGCAAGGATCTCAGCTCGAAGGGCATCGAACTTATGGACGGAACGGACGGTACCGAGTGGACCGTTGTTCCCAAAGAGTAAGAACATGACGCGATCCGTTCTCATTACCAACATTGGTGAGCTCATCACCTTCGAACCCTTGGTGCGTGAACGAAGATACCACTCCGTCACCGAAAATGACCTCGGGTCGGTAAAGGATGCTTGGCTGCTGGTAAAAGACGGCAAGATAGCGGACTACGGCACGGGTATGCCGCCGAAAGTTGGTGCCGACACTTTGTCCATCAATGCGGGTGGCAAGCTAGTCATGCCGGGCTTGATCGACTCGCACAGCCACCCGATTTTTGCTGGGTCTCGCTCAAATGAGTTCGCCATGCGACTCAATGGAGCAACGTATCAGCAGATCGCCGAGGCGGGCGGAGGCATTATGTCAAGTGTCCGCGCAACGCGTTCTGCAAGCGACGCCGAACTCATTGGACTTTTGCAGCAACGAGCGAATATCCAACTCAAACACGGCGTCACCACGCTCGAAATCAAATCAGGATACGGACTCAGCGTCACCGAAGAGTTGCGCCACCTGCGTATCGTCAACGGCGCTCGCAAGAGTATTCCGCAACACACAGAGATTACATGCCTTGCCTTGCACGCTTGGCCCAAAGACGAAAGTTCAAAAGAGTCTTTTGTGAAACACATGACGGACGAACTTCTACCAACCGTGGCTAAGGAAAAACTAGCTCGTTGGGTCGATGCCTTTGTCGAGAAGGGCTACTTCGAACCCCGCGACTGTGACGCATACTTCGCCCAAGCTAAATCACTCGGACTCGGCGTCCGCATCCACGCTGATGAGTTTCAAGAATCAGGTGCGGCTGCGGCATCTGCACGTTGGGGTGCTGCCAGCGCCGACCATTTGCAATGCGCAAGCGACGAAGGCGTGGCCGCCATGGCGTTAGCCGAGGTTGTCGCCACCCTCCTTCCCGGAACATCGCTCTATTGCAAGATTCCGTTCACGCAGGCGACGAAATTTCGCCTAGCAAAATGTCCTATCGCCATCGCCACTGACTTCAACCCCGGTAGTTGCCAGTTAGACAATCTGCCCATGATTGCATGCGTCGCCGCGGTTCATTGTGGCCTCAGCACTGCCGAGGCCGCAGCGGGCGTCACCATCGTCGCGGCACGTTCGCTGCGTTTGGAATCCACCAAAGGGGCTCTTGCGCGAGGATTCGATGCTGACATAGTGATCTCGGCTTTGCCAAACTTGGCCCACTGGGTTGCAGATTTTGGACGCACCGCACCACAATCGGTTTGGATTTCCGGGACAAAAGCCTAACTCAAAATGAAACGAGCCAGCTCCGCAGAACTGGCTCGCAAATCATATCAATTGACACTTCTGAACTTCAACCTTACTCGACGGCGTCGCCACCGATGTAGCGCAATTCAGATTCGTTGTCACCCAACGCGCCATGGTTGATGCCTGCATCAGATACATCGCTCAATGTCGGCATGTCGCTGAGTGGCAAACCATCACACTTGGAGTTGTCAACTTGAACCATACGCTGGTCACCTTCGCGCGGCCATACTTTGTAGCTACCAAGATCACCCGCGGTGATGCTGAATAGCGGCATGTGGTGACCGATTTCCGCATTGTACTTCCACGGAATGCCCCACAATTGGCCTGGGCCACCGTAGGTCAAGCGGTAGGTCTTGCCGACAATGCGGTCATCTGACACGCCGTCGAATTCGCGATCAGCCGTAAGCGTGAACGAAATATCGAGTGGCTTGTCAAACTTAACAAACGAACCGGCACTGTTCTTAAGTGACTGGAACTTGTTCCAGCTGTCTGGACCAGAAGACCAACGATAAAATACCGATACTTCTTGCTCCATGCGCCATGGATCGATGGACTTGTCGGACAACGCGCTCCATGTTGCTTCTGGAACCAACGCACCAGACCACATGTGGTCATACTTACCGCCGCCGTGGCCTTCGCTCTGCTCGAAACCACTTGGCAAGGTGAATGCGGTTCCACCTTGCTTGATCGCTTGTGTGGTCGCATCGAATGTATAGGTCGCAATTGCAGACGCTACTGAGTTCGCGCGATTGGAGCTCTCATCACCTTGGCCGTAGTTGACTGTTGTTGTTTGGTACAATGCAGATACTTCATTCCAACCGCCATTGCTGCGTTCAAACGCTGCAACAGTTGGCGCCATAACTGGGCAGTTTGCAAAACAAACGAGGTTGCCTGTGGGAGCATCTGCAGTGCCTGAGACAACTTCTTCGCGGTGGTAAGCGATTACGGTGCTGTCAGAAAGAGTCGCATCACCCGGGAGGTTGACGCTCGCGTTCAAGCTGCTGATGTAGATGTTGAGACCCCAATCAGGAATCGAAACGTCTCCGCTTGCTGATTCTTCGGTTTGTTCACCTTCATCATTGCGACTCATTTTGGCAACGATCGCCAGCTTAGAACCGTTCCAACGAACGATGTATTCGCTATCAGACCAGTAGTTCATGTCGACACCTTTGAGCGCACCCAAAGTGGTCGTCTCGCGGGTCATCTTCATCAACTTACCAGGTGCTGCAAAAACAGTGTGCGCTTCACGTGAACGATTACCGCCATCCCAACTCAACTTATAAACAGTATCGCCGGTAGAAAGTTCGGTGTTGCCATCAACCCAAATACCCCAGTAGCTGGCATGGGCGTGCAATGTCTTACCGTCTTTTTCGACTTCGGCTGGAAAGCCAGAATTCATTTCGATATCTTCGCCGTTCGCGTCGGTCAAATCATAGCGGTAGATCGAAGTCTTGAACTTGTTGCGGTCATAGCAGCCATCCGTTTGCGACGAGTTGGTATGTCCACCCCAACTTGATTCCTCGGATCCCTTAACGCGCAAATAGTTCTCGTCGAACTTGGCATGGTAAGCGGCTTCCATAGAGCCTTCTTTTTCTTTGCCAACCATGTTGCTCACCACAGAACCTGCAAAGTCGTCACCAACACGCTCAAGTACGGCAATGCCGTTCATGTTGTGGGTACGCTCACCTTCGGAACCAGCCATGCCTACTTCGACAACGTATTGTTCGCTGTCATTAAAATAGGTAGAGATGAATCCATACTGACCAGAGGTACCATCACCCTTGATTTGGGTGAATTCCATGTTCAAAACGCCCGCCGGAGCATCATCACTGGGTGGTGCTGCAACGACTAAACGCACGTTATAATAACCTGCCGCTGCCATTTCTTCTGGGCTGTCTTCACCCGCACGGCCAGATGGGATGCGGTATTTTGCAATCAACGGCTTGCCGTCTTCACGTGTGGCTTCTACGAAAACTTGCGACATGGTTGGAGGCTTTTGGCCACCAGAAGAATCGCCGCCGCCACCGCCTTTGCTTTCTTCGCAAAGGTCTTCGTTCACCATGACTTGATAAACACCTGCATTCGCCTGTTCCCACGGCTTTGCTTGCGCGAGGTAACAGAGGATGCTTGCAGCCTGCTCGATTGTTTCAAATGCGCTATTGGCCACGCGCAACCGAACTTCGCGACCTTCACCGGTTAACATCAGCACGTTTTTCTCGCCGTGCAGTGCTGTACCTGCGGTGTCCTTGGCTGGCATGATTGTGATATTCGATGTCAACTGAAGTGCCGACGTAGATGCCTCAACATCAGCATCGTCGCTCGCGCTTGTCGGAATCGAACTCCTCGGCGAGCTGCCGTCGTCATCATCGTCACTACTCTTTTTCTTGGTACATGCAAGACCTGCAATCAACGCTAGCGAAAGCGTTGTGGTCGCAAAACTGCGCCAGTTTCTTTTCTTCATCACCATCGAAATCTCCTTTCCACTGTTGAACGAAATGGGAGTTCGCTACGGAACTTCACCTAGACGAGTTTGAATCGGCGACGACTCAAAAAAGTTGACTTTTTTTCACATTTATCTAGCATATTCAGGACGTTACACATCCGATCTTCAGTCAGGATTCTGTCATGTTTGGCAAAAAGACCAACGCGCTTACGAAATTCAAAATCGCATTCATTTCACTCGGTTTTATCTCTGCTTGGTTTCTTTATCGTCAGTACTTCAACCCTCAAGCGCAGGGCAATTCGTCCAAGTCCCGATACCAACTACCAGCCGGCATACAACCCAATCCTGACCAGGTAGCCGCATTGAAAAATATCCAGCAGTCCAGTGAAGAGACATTTGCTGCGATTCGAAGTCAAATCGCCAGCCTAGAAGGCAAGATAAAGGAAGCCCAAAAGTCGGGTTCGCCGATGATCCCCATGCTCATTCAGCAGCTGGGATCACTGCAAAAGGAGCTGAAAAATACAGATTTTCGCGCACAGCAACAGATCGTGGACCTGCTAACACCCGAACAACGCAGCCAGTTAGAAGACTTTTCCCCCAAGTAACTGGTCTCTTACCGCATCTGCCTCTAGAAATTATCTCTGCATTTGTACTATGTTGTATGACCCAAATGAATATTCTGAAGCTTAGGAGCTGAGCATGGGAGCGCAATGGAAACACGCAGGTCGGCAAGATAACGCGGCCAAACGCGGATTGATGTTCGGAAAAATGGCGAAGGAAATCGCCGTAGCAGCAAGACTCGGAGACCCTAATCCCGACATGAATGCTCGTTTGCGTGCCGCGGTCGAAGCCGCTCGTAAAGCATCCGTTCCCCGCGACACCATCGAGCGCGCCATTAAAAAGGGCGCGGGACTGTTGGACGAAACCGTAAACTACGAGACGGTCGTGTACGAAGGATTTGCGCCTCACAAGGTTCCGGTCATCGTCGAGTGCCTGACCGACAACAAGAACCGCACGGCCTCTGAAGTACGACAGTTGTTTCGCAAAGGACAACTCGGAGCGATTGGCTCCGTAGGTTGGATGTTTGATCGTTTTGGCGTCATCGAAGCCAGCCATGGCACATCCGGTCTCGACATTGAAGAGGCAGCGATCGAATCCAACGCACAAAACGTTGAACCATTGGAAGCGGAAGAAGTTGAAGCAGGCAAAACAGGCGGTCGCTTCTTCACCGAACCAACCGACCTGGATTCCTGCAACAAAGCACTTACGGAGCGCGGTTGGGTCGTCTCGAAATCGGAACTTAACTACATCGCCAAGTCATTTGTTGAACTCGCGCCTGAGGCACGCAAGGAAGTCGAGCAATTCTTGGGCGACATTGATGATTGTGATGACGTGCACCGCGTTTATGCGGGGATCAAATAGTTTGAGACCCCTCCCAGCGGTCGGGATGACGGTATTGCGTCATCCTGAGCGGGGCGAAGGATCTCAAGGCAAGTCACAAGAACAGCGACAATTCAAGCATACGCGCTTCAAGTTCCAGTTTGGAAACCGATCCGCCAACTTCTTCTTCATCCTTAGCTGCGGATACTGACTTTTGGTAAGACGCACGCAACGAAAAGTTCACGGACAAATGTTCATAAAGCATCCAACGAGTACCCACGGCTAACTTGGTGACCAAGTCGCCATCGGAAACAGTCGATACGTTGGTCGCGCCGCGCGACTCAGTATCCGTTTCTTGTGCGAGAATAAATCCAAGGTATGGAATCCAAGTTGCTCGAACCAATTCCGACTTTGGCATAGCTTCCTTATCCGATTCACCTTCCTCTGACTTTTTCTTCTTCTTGTCGCGATCCAATCCAGTCGGCATGTTGAACAGAACCCCAAGTCCGTAGCCGATAGAAGAGTCTTCCGCTACGAAATCAGAGACTTCGCGCGAGTACTTGCTGTAATTTAATTCAAACATCGGTTCCAAGGTGTCGCCCAAAAGGAATCCGCAACCAAAACGTGCGCCGATGCGCGATTCATTCAGCTTCGTACCGGTATCATCTGGTGAACTCGCAACGGTCCCGCTGCTAGAATCATAGGTAATCGCCGTTTGTAATTCGAAACTGTAGCGGTCGGGTTGCTGCTGCGGCGGCCCCGCCAATGCGACTTGCGCCGAAAGCATGAAAGCTGCAATTCCAACCATTCTCATTGTGTTCATGAAACACCTCCGACCTAGAATCTGTCGGAACTCACGTCAGAAAGTTTAGTGATTTCAGAATGTTCAAAGGACGATCAAGGCGGGTTTTAACACAAATTACGCTCGTCAATTTTAGCGCAACCTGTTGGACTTTTTGGAAAAATTATGCAAAATTCACAATTCCCAAACTCATCATTTACCGGATGTATGCATGACGCAGAAACTGAAATTGACGACATTTGTGGTTGCCTGTTGGGCGGTCATTATTCACGCGACACCGGCTGCGGCGGACGATCGCAGTAACTGCGCAAATGCGAAGCGCGATGGCGACGTCGCTTGGATCGGATTGGGACATGATTCCTTTCAATCGTCTTTTCGTACACCATTTGGTGCTGTTCATACTGAGCAAGGAAGCGTTCAGATTCGTTTTCAGGCATGTGCCAATGACGTTGATACTGTGCGAATCCGCGCTTGGGATGATTTCCTTGACCGCGAAGTTTTCTACGTCATGCAGCCGGTCGCACGATCAGAATCGCCGGTTGGCCCGATTCAAATCTACTCTACTCAGATTCCCATCCCCCAGTACCCAACGATCTTGTACTACATGTTCGAAATAAAGGACGGCGCTGACATCGACTACTATGTCGATGATGACATCAAGAATGCAGGTGGCGGATTAGGTGCCGCCAGCGAGATTCGCAACGAGTTGTCTAGCTTTCAAATTACCGTATACAAACACGGCTTCAAAGTGGCCGACTGGCTCAAAGGCGCAGTCGTCTATCAAATATTTCCGGACCGTTTTCACAATGGCAACCATGCCAACGACCCAGTCACCGGTCAGGATTGGATCTATGGTTTCCGCGCAAAGAAGCTAGGCTGGGAAGAACCGCTATGCGATCCGCGCAGCGGGTCCTGCAAAGATGAATACTCCAACCAGTTTTACGGCGGCGACTTTGCCGGCATCGAACAAAAGCTGGATTACCTTGCCGATCTTGGCGTTTCGGTCATCTACATGAACCCCGTTTCCTTAGCACCATCCAACCACGGATACGACGTGCAGGATCACCGACAAACGGATCCGTACTTTGGCAGCATGGAAGAGTTTCAGAGGTTGTCGCGCGCCGCCGAACAAAAGGGCATTCGCTTGGTGGTTGATGGATCGTTCAATCACACGTCCGTTGATCACCCATTCTTCGACTACTTCAGCCGCTGGGACAAGAACAACCAACTCATCAGCATTTGGGAACCCGGTGCAGACGACGGCTCCGGTGCATGTGAATCGCCGTCGAGCCCCTACCGTGCTTGGTACTACCTTCCCGATATCGGTTCGCCCGCACTAGGCGATGACCGCCGTACGGTTATGACTTGCCCACGCAGTTACGCCAACGAAGCCGGCGAGACCGCCACAACTTTTGAAGCATGGTTTGGTTTTTACACTCTGCCAAAACTCCGTACTAAAACGCCCGCTGTTCGTAATTACTTTTACGAAGGCGGAAGCGACGCAGTTGGACCGTTCTGGATCGGCAAAGGCGCGAGCGGTTGGCGATTGGACGTTGCCGCTGATGTTGACCCGGGTGCAACCATTGATCCGAACAATCCATTTTGGGAAGGCTTTCGTCGTTCCATTCAGTCAGTTCGTAGCGATGCTGCCATCATCGGAGAAGAATGGGGAGACGCATCGCCATTGTTGCTCGGAGCTGAACTCGACACCGTCATGAATTATCGCTTCCGTTCAGCTTTGCTGGATTGGCTTTTTGACGGTTGCCAAGGCGAAAATTGTTATGACGGCGTGTTTGAAGATAACGACAGCAACAGCAGCAGTACCATTGGTCCGATTAAGCGCTCGTCTGAAACTCGACTGATGTCACGCTTGCGCAGCATCCAAGAAGACTATCCAGCCGAAAGTTGGCATTCTGCGTTGAACCTCGCAGGTTCGCATGACACCAACCGCATCCGTTTCTTGCTGCAAAAGATTTCGACCAACAACGTCGAAGCGGCTCTCAAGAAACAGCAGATCCTCGCCGTGTTTCAATATGCGTATCCGGGCGCACCGACGATCTATTACGGTGACGAAGTTTCAGTTGATTGCGGTGGCAAGCACTACGAAGGCACATGGCAAGATGATCCCTATAACCGCTGCACGATGCCTTGGTCAGCCCTGATTACGAAGGGTGGAAATTCGGTCCACGAACTGTATCGCAAACTCGGCCGCGCGCGTACACGCAGTGCCGCACTCAAACACGGCGAAATCATTGAGCTTATGGCGAGCAATGCGCAACACCAGCTTGCGTTTGCACGCACCGCTGGCAATGAAATCGTTGTGGCAGCGTTCAATCGCTCATCGAATGATGCCCATATCAAAGTCCCGCTACAGAATTTGCGCGTGACTTCGGGCATGGCACTTGATCTTGTTTCGGGCGAGCAAATCGCAATTGAAAATGGAGAACTGACACTGGAACACGTGCATGGGTTGACCGGAAAGTTGTTTCAAATCATTCGCAAATAACGAGAGCCAAAATGATGTCGCCACAATCGCTGCAACAACTTCGCAACCGCCTGTCGCAAATCACCGACATCAATCTGGCCAACTCCGTACTCAACTGGGACCAAGCAACGATGCTGCCCGAACAGGGCAACGATCAGCGCGGTCGCATGATGGCCACGCTCGGTAAAATTTCCCACGAAATGCTCACATCGCAAGAAACGGGAAAAATGGTTGATGCCCTGCTGCCGTGGGCTAAACAAGAACCCGCAGATAACCTTGACGCTGCGTTGGTGCGCGAAGCGAAGCGGCTACGCGACCTGGAAGTCAAGATCCCGACCGATCTCAATAGTGAGATGACGGAACACTACGCCAAGCTCTACAGCGCATGGGCTTCGGCGCGACCAAAGAATGATTTCCGCGCCGTTGAAGCCATGCTGGCAAAAGCCATTGAACTCAATCGACGCTTTGCTGATTGTTTTGCGGGTGTTGATCATCCTCTAGACGCATTGATCCAATATTCTGATCCGGGAACAACAGTACAATCCGCTCGCGCTATGTTTACCGAGCTGCGTTCGCAATTGGTGCCACTTGTCAAGAAAGTGGCCGCAGCGCCTCAAATTGATAGTACTTGCCTCAAAGGTGATTTCGAACCAAGCAAGCAACTGGAGTTTTGTAAGGAAATCGCTGCGAACCTTGGTTACGACTTCTCGCGAGGGCGTATGGATCTTTCGCCGCATCCATTCATGACTCGCTTGTCGGGTGGGGACATTCGCATCACCACGAGAGCACGGCGCGAAGATTTGACGGATTGCTTATTCAGCGTCATCCATGAAGTTGGTCACGCACTTTACGAACTCGGCATCAGCATGCAGCTCGACGGAAACGTATTGGGCGGCGGCGTTTCGAGCGGCGTTCACGAGAGCCAGTCTCGTCTATGGGAAAACCGGGTTGCGCGCAGCCAAGCATTTTGGGATTTCTTCTTTCCAAAGTTGGTCAAAGCCTTCCCCCATTTTGAAAAGGCTTCTAAAAAGGATTTTTACAGAGCCATCAACAAGGTCGAACCGGGACTGATCCGCGTCGATGCCGACGAATTGACGTACAATCTGCATGTCATGATCCGCTTCGATCTCGAATGCCAAATGATGGAAGGAACTCTCAAGGTCAAGGATTTGCCCGAAGCTTGGAACGCTCGCTACGCAAGTGATTTGGGCGTCCAAGTTCCAGATTTGAAAAATGGTTGTATGCAAGACGTGCATTGGTTTGGCGGTCGCCTTGGATATTTCCAAGGATATACAATCGGAAATATTCTCAGCGCACAGTTTTACGAAGCGGCCGAACGGTCAGAAGGATCGTTTGACGCCGATTTCGCTAATGGTAAGTTTGAACGTTTGCGTTTGTGGCTCAACCGCAATCTTCACCAGTTTGGCGCGAGCCGGACGCCTAACGATTTCATTCAGTCAGCGACCGGTAAATCGATGACCATCAAGCCTTACATGAATTATCTACAGCAGAAGTACAGCACGATTTACCAGCTCTGATCCGCTCCATTGACCAAAGCTGAATTGACAGCGACCGCGACCTTGTGACGACTTCGGTTTGGATCTTGTACAATAATTCTTGTGGCACTCTTGCACTTCTAGTCCGTTGTGGTAACTCTGTCTAAACCACCAGAGCGACATTATCTTGCAAATCAAATTCAAAAAAACCGCACCAAAAATTCGTCCCTACACGTGTATCCAATTTTCCCTTGGAGGCCTCGTATGCAGAGACATGAGAAGTTGGTTCTTTGGTTCGATGAAATTTCTCTCGAGGACATCGCACTAGTCGGGGGTAAAAACGCCTCACTGGGCGAGATGTATCGAGAACTCACCCCCCTCGGCATCAAGATTCCCAACGGTTTTGCCATTTCCTCCGCCGCCTATCGCTATTTTCTCAAACACAATAATTTAGAACTGACCATCCGCGAGATATTGACCGACGTCGATACTCATTACTTCGAAGACTTGCATCGACGCGGCAGCTTGTGTCGCCAAGCAATATTGGCGGGTCACATGCCTGATGAGCTCATGGCCGAAATTTTGTCCGCATACAAAAAGCTGAGCAAGAATTCAGACACCGCCTTCCGCGATGTTGCCGTGCGCAGCAGCGCTACCGCAGAAGACTTGCCCGACGCAAGTTTTGCGGGGCAACAAGATACGTTCTTGAACGTCACCGGCACTGAGATGCTGCTTGAAAGCTGCAAGAAGTGCATGGCATCGCTGTTCAATGACCGCGCTATTTCCTACCGACAGGATCGAGGATTCTCTCACTTCGACATTGCTCTTTCGATCGGCGTTCAAGAAATGGTGCGCTCCGACTTAGCCAGTTCAGGCGTTATGTTTTCCATTGATACTGAGACAGGTTTTCAGAATGCTGTTTTGATTAACGCCGCCTACGGACTCGGGGAGAATATCGTCCAAGGTACTGTCAATCCCGACGAGTATTATGTGTTCAAACCGCTACTTCGCGCAGGCAAACGCCCCGTCCTGCAAAAGAAGATCGGCAGCAAGAACATGATGTTGGTCTATGATAACGGTGGTAACCGCATGACCAAGAACATTCCTGTGCCCGTTCCCGATCAGCGACGCTATACACTGAGCGACGACGAAATTTTAAAGTTGGCTGAGTTTGCCATCATCATCGAAGATCACTATTCCAAGAAACGCGGCAAGGCATCGCCGATGGACATGGAGTGGGCAAAGGACGGAAACACGGGTGAGCTGTATATCGTGCAAGCACGACCAGAGACCATACATGGAACCAAAGATGGCACTTCCATCGACATGTATAGTCTCGAGAAGACAGGCAACGCGCTGACAAGAGGTTGCGCCGTAGGGTCGAAGATCGCCCAAGGCCGCGTCCGCGTCATTCACCGCGTACAAGAAATCGGCAAGTTGCAACCTGGCGAAGTGTTAGTCACGGACAAAACGGATCCTGATTGGGAACCGGCCATGAAGATCGCAGCCGCGATTGTCACCAACCGTGGCGGTCGCACATGCCATGCTGCCATCGTCAGTCGCGAGTTAGGACTGCCTGCAGTGGTCGGCGCAAACGAAGCAACGGAAAATTTGCCCGACGGGGCGGAAGTGACCGTGGATTGCTCACAGGGCGAAATTGGCTACGTGTACGAGGGAAGATTGCCTTTCAAAAAAGAAACCATCAATCTCGGTACAAATGTTCGCCCCAAAACTAAAATCATGATGAACGTGGCCAACCCTGAAGAAGCCATGCGTCACTCTCTCATTCCGAATGACGGAGTTGGACTCGCGCGCATGGAGTTCATCATCAATACCTACATCAAAATTCATCCGATGGCGCTGCTTCAGCCCGAGCGGGTCAGCACAGAGGATAAAAAGAAGATTGACCAGCTGACCTATGCCTATGCGGATAAGACAGAGTTCTTTGTCGAGAAGTTGGCGCACGGCGTTGCAATGATTGCGGCGGCGTTTTATCCCAACGACGTCATTGTCCGCATGAGCGACTTCAAAACGAATGAATACGCCCATCTGATCGGCGGTGAGGGTTTTGAACCGAAAGAAGAAAATCCCATGATCGGCTTTCGCGGAGCATCACGTTACACACACGATCGATACCGCGACGGTTTTGCCCTAGAATGCGAAGCCATGCGTCGCGTGCGAGATGTTATGGGTCTGACCAACGTCAAATTGATGATCCCGTTCTGTCGCACGATCGACGAAGGGAAAAAAGTGATCGCCGAGATGGGTAAGCACGGACTCAAACAGGGTGAAAACGGCCTCGAATTTTATGTGATGGTCGAAGTTCCCTCGAACGTGATTCTGGCAAAGGAATTCGCCAAAATCTTTGACGGATTCTCCATTGGCTCCAATGACTTGACGCAATTGACTCTTGGCGTGGACCGCGATTCGGAAATCGTCGCCCCGCTATTCGATGAAAGAAATGCAGCGGTAACAACCATGATCTCATCCGTCATCAAGGACGCGCACGGCGGGCAACGCAAAATTGGCATCTGCGGGCAAGGCCCGAGTGACTATCCGGAATTTGCGGAATTCTTGGTTCGAGAAAAAATCAATAGCATCTCGTTGAACCCTGATGCGGTAATCAAGACGACCAAGCAGATTGTTGAACTTGAGAGTCGATTGAAACGATAGCCCCAAAAAAAACGCCGGCGGTGACACCGGCGTTCCAAATTGGCAAATAACTAGATCTTACCAGCGATTGCCGCCGCCGCGATTTCCACCGCGTCCGCCGCCGCCTTCAGATTTCTCTTGTGCTTCGCTTACTTTGATCGAACGGCCGTCAAGTTCTTTACCGTTCATTTCTGCGATGGCTTTGCTGGCTGCGTTCGCATCTTCAAATGTTACGAAACCGAAGCCGCGTGAACGACCTGTTTCGCGATCTGTGATGACTCGCGCTTCCGATACCGCACCGTACGCTTCGAACGCACGACGAAGACCGTCATCTTTTGTTCCCCAACTCAAACCACCTACGAATACCTTCTTAACCATAAAAACTCTCTATTCTTGGATCATCTCTGATCCCATTGGCTTCCCCCTGCCCGTTTGGTCGCTAGCGGATCATGCTAGCAGCCATTCGTAAAACCCAACAGAGGGACTGAAATTATGCGATTACATGGTAAATAGCCCAGATACAATAACTATTTGCTGATTCCCCATACCTTTTTAATGAAATGATCCCTTCCGGAACCGGTCCGATAGTACTTGTAACGGAGGGGATTCTTCTTGTGGTAGTCCTGATGATACTCCTCGGCCTCGTAAAAACTGCTTAATTTTTCTACACTTACAACGATCGGTTTCGTGAACCGTCCGGACTTTGCCAATGCGTCTTTCGACGAATTTACCACCGCCTTTTGCGCGTCGTCGGCCACGAAGATAACCGGACGATATTGGCTGCCGCGGTCGACAAATTGGCCACCCGCATCCGTTGGATCCGTGTTTTGCCAAAATAATTCGAGTATTTTTTCCAAGGGAATAATCTTGCGGTCAAAGCGCACACGAACCACTTCGACGTGACCTGATCCGCCAGCAGAAACTTCCTCATAAGTCGGGTTTGCTTTAGCCCCGCCAGTGTAGCCTGATACTGCAGAAACAATGCCAGCAAGATCGTCAAATGCAGCCTCGACGCACCAAAAACAGCCCCCTCCCAACACGATCTCGTCATAAGAAAGCGTCACAACAGGAGCGACGGAAGGCAACGACACAGGCGGAGCCCTTTCTGCTGCGTATGCCGAAGAAGTAAATTCGAGAACTAGAGCGAATCCAAGGGGAATGATTGAAAGATTTCTCACATAAACCTCCGTAGGGTTATCCGATGTGGACCAAATTGCATCAACCTGACAATTTCCGCGCAGCGTTTGACCGCTTCGCTTCACTAGGCTAAAAGTCGCCCTCTATGCAAAAGAAGAGCAAACATCCAAATCACAAGAATATCGGTCGCAAGCACAAGCGTCCAGCTCCACGAAGCGCGCCGACAAAATTGCCGCCGGCAAATTTGCAGACCACAACTCTTTGGGATTTCCCATCGCAACAATACGGTGATGGTGGGCAAGGTTCGAAGGATTTCACCGGTGCGACCCCAGCCTATGTGATTTGGAACGTGTTGCAACGATATACGCAAATCGGCGACACCGTCGTTGATCCAATGTGCGGCAGCGGCACAACCATCGATGTCTGCAAAGAATTGTCACGCAAGCCCATGTGCTTTGATCTAGTACCCTTTCGCGAAGACATCAAACAAAGTGATGCGCGCAACTTGCCGCTAAAGAGTAATACCGTCGATTGCGTCTTCGTTGACCCACCGTACTCTGATCACATCGATTACTCCGATCACGGCAAATGCATTGGCAAGCTCACAGCTGAGAGCGGCAAGTATTACGACGAGATGCAAAAGGTCATCAAAGAGATGCACCGCGTTATGAAGCCCGGTAAATATCTCGCGTTGTACGTCAGCGATTCATGGAAAAAGGGCGTGCCATTTCAACCAATCGGCTTTCGCCTCTTTGGTATGATGAGTGAACTCTTTGAACCGATCGACATCATTTCGGTAGTACGGCACAATCGCACATTGTTGCGCAACCACTGGCACACGTCTGCTGCGGATGGAAACTTCTTCTTACGCGGATTCAATTATCTTTTCATTATGAGGAAGGCCGAGCCGTGATCCCCGTCATCCGCCTCGCCTCCGACCGATTTTCAGAACACCCTTGGATCTTTGGATCCTCATTGGCGAAACCACAGCAAAAGGTCCCCAATGGGAGCGTCGCCCAACTTCAAGATCAGAAGGGAAATTTCCTCGCATGGGGCCACTACAACGGTCATGCGCGCATTGGTTTTCGCGTTTTGAGCCGCGATCCTAACGCAATCATCGACCATGCCTTTTATGTAGAACGATTTCATTCCGCCCTTGGCTTACGCAAGATGCACTGGCAACAAAATTGGCCTGATGCTTTTCGATTGGTGCACAGCGAAGGCGATCAACTATCAGGGCTGGTCATTGATGTTTTCAAAAAACACGCGGTGATGCAGTTCTTCAGCGCCGGCATGTTTCACCAACGCGAAATGATCATCGCAGCGTTGAAAGATGTAGCCCAAGTTGAGTCCGTGTCATACTTCGCCGAAGAACGCGCCAGCAAACAAGAATCATTCAACTGCACGGCAACATCCAATAATGAAGTCGTGCAAATCGAAGAAAACGGCGTAAAGTTCGAAGTACGCACCGGCATGAAACACAAAACGGGATTTTATCTCGATCAACGCGCCAATCGTCAGCGACTCAGCGAAATCAGCCGCGGCAAGTGCGTGCTTGATGTGTGCACGTTCAGCGGTGGTTTTGCACTTTCCGCAAAGGTCGCCGGGCATGCCGCACATGTAACTGGCATTGATTTAGACCAAGAGGCCATTGCGGCCGCTCAAGTGAACAATGACATCAACCAAGCGGGCGTCGAGCTTCTGCAGGCGGACTTGTACGAATTTCTTGACCGCCCCGAATCCAAAAATTCTTACGACATCGTGATCATGGATCCGGCCAAGCTCACTGCCGATCGCGACCGCATTGAAAAGGCGCTACACAGCTACACCGCGATGAATCGCCTGGCGATGCAGGCATTGAAGGTTGGCGGAACGCTGCTCGCCTGTTCGTGCAGCGGACTCGTTAGTGAAGAAGATTTTCTTAAAGCATTGCGTCGCGCCGCATTTCAGGCAGGACGAACTCTGCAAATCTATCAAATCACTGGTGCGGACATCGATCATCCGTTTTTGGCATCAGCAACAGAATCAAGGTATCTAAAAGTTGTCTGGGCTAGAGTGCTCTGAAATCAATGCGCTGGCTTAGCTTCAGGCGCGGCTGGAGCGGCACCTTCCGCGGGTCCATGCGCAGCTTCGCCGTCAGTACCTGCCGTGCTGGTCGCGTTTTTCTTCGCCTTTTCTTTCGCTTGCTTGGCGTCTTGATCTTTCTTGCGTTTCTTGTCACTGCGCTCGTTCGCACGTTCGCGACGCGCATCCCAGATTTGATCCATCAATGTCGTACAATCGAACGCGAATTTTATGTAACTCTGTGAGTTATACGCAGGCACGTGCACCGTCGTAATTATGAAACTCTCTTTGCCGTGTACCAACGAGACGTTGTAGTCACGGTAAGGCTCGCGGTTATCAAAGGCGAATTTGTGCTTATCGATTCGTTCTAGCATCCGGCGCGGCTTGCCAATTGCCACAACTTCTTCCGCCGAAACAAAAACCGATTGCATGACTTGTGGGTCTGACTCAAAGCAAGAGTCTTGGAATTCAACTTCGCCGCGGATGTAACCGGACAAACTTTCGCGGTACGGATCGTGATCACCCCAATCAATATCGTCACCGCCGGCATGATTGCTGGATACTACGAGTGACGCGGCGATGATGAAACTAAATCTAAGCAACAGACACCTCCACAATGTGAGGTATCGTCAGCTCAACCAGTTACTTTAGAATTCGACAAAAACATCATTTTTTACTTTGTAATCTCAGCTAGTTGCTTGTCGCCGCCTTCAGGACTAGTGCCCGATCAGGATACGAAAGCGTTGCAACTGTTCAATCCTTTCAGCACTGAAATCAACAGAGAATTGGGATTTGATACGAGCAAGTGCCGCCTTGCGCGACTCTTTGAGCGATAGAGACTTGAGAGCGTCCCATTCTCGCCGCGACAGCGTAAGGTAGTCCGCATTGCTGTGCCCCGAAACAGCGACCGTGCTCGCATCGAGCTCCATAGTGTGCGTCTGCTTGGAAAGAATGAGTGCGTGCGACTTCTGCATCGGACCGAGTTTACGAAAGCATTGCTCCAATTCATCCAAAAGAATCATGCCTTCGAGACCCATGATACGTTGAAACTCATTCACATTGAGTGCTGAAACAATTTCGAAGCATTTGCGATAAAAATTCTCTTCGTCGCCGACAAAATCGCCCCACATCTCCTCGTAAGTCTGCTCCAACTCCTCATCCTGCAGCCGTGCCTCAGCACGGTAATACAAGTCGGGATCGATGCGATAAGCGGCATAACGCGAGAGCTGATCCTCGGCAAACTCCAGATACTCCTTGGCCTTTGCCCAGAAGTCTTTGCCATCCGCGCCGTGTTCGTGTTTGCAAAAGAACATAGAACAGACTGCATCTCGGTAAAACCAAATGCCGCATGAACCTGCACCACTGTTGTTATAGAACTCGCACCTCAGGTGCTCGTTCACCTTAATGTTTCCGGATTCCATGGACTCATACTTCGCGCGAAGATCGGGTGGCGAGCTCACACCATAAGGTTCGCCGAGTTTGCGCTTGATGCGCTCGCGCATGCGCGCGGCGCCCTCCGGCATCTTGCCTTCAGCCAGTAGTCCGCCCACTAGATAATTCACATGCCCTGGTTGATAGCTGCAGCACTTGGTGTTGGCGTGGTAGCCGCCGAGTGGAAGCTTGGCCAACGATCGCGAGCAGTCCTGCGAAATCATCGGGCAATTGTCGCAATCCGACTTGGTCTCTTGGTGAATCGGGCGCGCAAACAGCTCAGGCAGCAAGCTGCGATAGAGAGCCGGTAAACTGTCTGCGATGTTGGGCACAGGACCGTCCTGAAAATGCTAGATGGTCGCGTTGTCGATCACGAAGCGGTACTTGATATCACCTTTGACAGTTCGGTCAAACGCTTCGTTGATCTGTTTCATCGAAATGAGTTCGATGTCCGCCAAAATCTTCTTCTTTCCGCAAAAGTTGAGCATCTCTTGCGTCTCTTTCGTTCCACCGACTAACGAACCGGCGATACGCTTGCGCTTCATGATGAGAGACGCAGGATGCATGTCCAGTGGGACTTCGGGAACACCGACCAAAATCAGAGTTCCGTCAGTCTTTAACAGATTAAGCGGCAGTTCGATGTCATGCTTGGCTGCAACGGTGCTCAGAATAAAATCTAGAGAACCCGCATTCTTTTCCAGTGCAGCCGCATCCGACGAAAGGATGAAATTTTTCGCGCCAAGTTTTTTTGCATCCGCCTGTTTGGACGGAGATGTGCTGATGACACTGACGTGCGCGCCCAATGCCTTGCCAAACTTAACAGCCATGTGCCCAAGACCGCCGAGCCCCATGACGCCCAGTTTGTGTCCTTTGCCGATCTTCCAATGCTTCAAGGGCGAGTACGTGGTGATGCCGGCACAGAGAAGCGGAGCCACACGCGCCAGATCGAGATTTTTTGGCACCTTCAGTACGAAACGCTCGTCGACAACGATTCGATCTGAATAGCCGCCGTACGTTGGCGTTTTCTGATCCATTTCGGTGCCGTTGTACGTAAGTGAAAAGTGATGATCGCAATAATTTTCTTGGTAGTCCTTGCAGTGTGAACACTTTCGGCAAGAATCAACAAAGCAACCAACGCCAACGGGGTCGCCGACTCGTACTTTGCGAACCCCTTTTCCGACTTTAACGACTCGTCCGACGACTTCATGACCGGGCACCATGGGAAAGATTGCTCCGCCCCACTCGTCACGCGCTTGGTGAATGTCGGAGTGACACACGCCACAGTATAAAATCTCGATCAAAACGTCATTCCTACCAACATCACGACGCGAAAAGGTAAAAGGAGCGAGAGGTGCCGTTGCAGTCTTGGCTGCATATCCGCGAGCTTCAATCATGATAATCCTCGTTGAAAATTAAAAGACCATGCCGATGCGTGGCAAAAAATAGGAAATTTTGGAATGAACGGATGCTCGCGACTGGCCACGACGAACGAAATTATCGCCGACGCTGCTGTGACGAGAATACTCTTCGAACTGTACATCTTTAGTCGCGACAAAAAAGGGAGTGTTGACGCTAACCCAATCGATACCGCAAAAGAGGCGACGTGATTTCCAAAGATGAGACGTCAATGCTGCGTGAGATCCCCAAATGTCCACTGTTGATTTCGTCAATGCCGCGTCTGTTTCACCTTGAAAGTTGGATCGCTCAAAGAAGACGCCCGCCGTTACAGCCAACACAGGAGAAACAAACAACTCCGCAGCCATGTTAAGACCTATGCTGGATCGTTCGACCGTGGATTGTGCGTTTGGTGCGGCGCTGGCATAAACGAATTCTAACGAACCGCCGTACTGCTGGGTGTTACGTCGCTCATAGCGCAAACCGGAAACTAAACCAGATGAGGTATCGCTAGTGTCGCTATCAAAGTGTTTTTTCTGGGTTGTGCTGTAGGCTCCCATAGGGACTGACAGTGCTTGATAGTCTGCCGCATCCGCAATGGCGGAATTGACAAGAATCGCAGAGACAATAAAGCTGGATACGAGTAAAATCTTCATGGTCGAATTATAAGGATCAACCGCATGCAAAAGCAATCATTCATTCGCATGGTCGTGCTGCTTGCACCGTTACTTTCTTTGAGCTGCACTTATGAAGAGGCTCCTTTGGGAGATGCAGGGCGATTTGAGTTTGAAGGCCCTTCGTATGGGCGCGCTTGGTCTAAAAAATACATCAAATGGGTTGCCGAAGATGGACATGAACTCTGCTTCATCCTGTCGGGATCCAATTGCCAAATCTCCGACAAGCGCGGCGATACGAGCAATTCTTACGAAAAGAAAAGCTGCCGACTCTCCACTTCTTCCACGAGCACTGATTACCGCTTTTCATTTCTTTGCGTCGAAAATGGTTCTACCGCACCGTGCAGTGACGCCAATGGTGCGGCACGCGAGTCCACAACTCTGTTAAAAATTGAAAATTCCGAACAGCCTACATACGGCGAAACGGAATTCTCGGCGAAGACATGGGGTAGCGACAGTAGCGTGGCAGGCACGGTTACAATTTCCGATGAAAATCTTTGTGGGTTTGCGGCGGCCGAGTAATTTCCTCGCCGCCTCAGAGAATATCTTCTATTCGGGACGGTACCGAGTTTGCCAATAGGAGCGGAAGTCGCGCAGCCATTTCATGAACCCCTGCCTTGCCAGCAACGGACAACCCGAACTTACCAACAAGCCCGCGTCTCTGGTGTCAAGCGTGGGATTGAAGACTTGGCTGCCACTAATCATGGTCAAAAACGCGTTGGTTGGGTTGAAGTAGTCCGTAAGTTTTCTCTTCGCAAATCGCTCATAGGTGTCCACGAGATTGCGCGGTTTAAACTCTCCCCCCTTTTGCACTTCGTCTACCATATAATCGATCAATCGTGGCGCGCCTGCCGTCAACGGATTCACGGCTCGCCCCGGTCGCATGACGCGTTGCAGTTCGGCGTTTACCCAGTCACGAAGTTTTACTCCAAGAGCGCGCAGTGACTTTGCGTCCTTATAATTGGTTTCTGCCAATGAAACAAAAATGGGATCGGATTTGTACATAGGGTCAATCGTTTCAAGGAATGCCTTCATATCTGGCTTGGTCTTGTCATCCAGACCTTGCTTGGCGCGAGCTTGGCGCTCCAAGTACTCGAGTAGTTCGGCTAGACCACCCAAAAACTCCTGCTCGGCTGACTTGGCTTCGATACCGACGTTACCTTTAGTTTGGATGAAATCGGACTCGACGGCTGCAACACGCGCCACCAGTGCATAGAGATCGTATTCCCACATGCGCACTTTGGGTTCGGGCCACCATCGTTTGCGAATGAAATCCATTGTCTCGGATTCATTGCCAACAAGCATGTCAATGGGCGAATCGTATAATGCTGTTTCGCTGCGTCCCGCAGAAACCGAACCGGTCAATACGGTCATGATGTGGCGAACTGATTCTTGGCGATAAAGGCGCAAGCGGATGCGTTGCTCGTCTGTGTACTGAGCAGCAGAGTCTCCAGGTACGACCTTTGTATCTCCTGCGATTACAGTGGTGCGATCGAGTTCTTTGGCTCCCGCTGGAGCATTACCCACAGCAATTACACCTGGTCCTGTAACGACTGTGCTTGAAGTCGAGGTTTCACCTTGGCGGAGAACGCATTGATTTGCTTCTAAGTCATAGCCAATGTGAAAGTTGAAAACTAACTTGGATCTGTCACCACCTACCGTTTGCATGTAATTTTGCAGCGCACTCGGGATGATTTGCTTGGCACCGCGCATGACCTGTTCAGGAACGTTTTCAGCCGAACGTGGTCCAAATTGCGGATTGGTGGCTAACCTGCGAACCACATCCAATAGTTGCGCATCGTAACTAATGTTCACTTTGTAACCTTCAGACTCAAGTGTCGCGATGGTCCGCTTGATAGAATTCTCTACGATCACTTTGGCAAAACGCGCGTACTCTTCGCGCGACATCGGCAAGAACCAACGGATGTCGTTTGCGAATAGTCGCGATTCAAGAGACTCACGATCTTCTCTGTTACCGCCAATCATTTGCTGGACTAGCTTGCGAAGTTCGGACTCGTCACCCTTGGCGAAGTCATCTTTCACGACCATTTCGGCTACGCGCTTCATCTCGTCTGGATCGTTAACATTGCGATCTTTCATCAAATCGCGCAGCTTTGTTTGCAGTGCTGGCACGTTGAACGCGATGTAGAGCACGGTGTTTCCGGCATAGTGCCGCGAGTTAGGCGTCATGCCGTTGGCAATTTCCTGCATCTTCTTTAGCGTGGCTTCCGCGTCGTTTACGAATGCTTCGTACATGAAAAAGTGAGGCGTCGCTAACGCATAGCCTGACTTCGGCGTAAGATCTTGAGCCAATCGCGCAAACTGCGGAAACGTTTCGACGGCACTTTTCAAAATAGATTCGACGCGCTGCTGCAGGGAGTTACGTGCGGCGATACCCTCAGACAATCTACTAATCTGTTCATTCAGTTTTGCTTCAGCGGCTTCTGCGGCTTCGATTTCCTTGAACCATTCTGATTCTGTCTTGCTGGATTTGTGATCCTCATTCTTGGAGTACTTAGCCAATTCGCTGTTCGCTTCGCTCGCTCGGCGATTGCTCGCGCGCAATTCGTCCTGTAGTTGAATTAATTGGTTTTCAAAGAAGTCTTGAGCACTTTCGGCTTCTTTACGAGTGACATCCAACTTCGCCGTAACTGCCTGCAACTCCTGTTGGACGGCGGCCTTTTCTGCATCTGTATCGGGGCGATCTTTAAAACCCGTTAAGCGTTCCTGCAAACGAATGACAGCTTCTTTCTGTTCATCGAAGTCTTTGTACAGTTGGCGTCTCTTGCGACGTTGTCCGAATGCCAACTTCTCCAATTCGTTGTTCTGCAAGGCAGTCAGAGCCGATCGCACATTTTCTACGTATTGCAGTGGAGAGATGCCGCTATCCAGCGCGACCATGCCGCCGTTGGCCAACATCATGCGCACGACATTTACTGCAAGTTCACGCTCTTCCTTTTGCTGCTCGTACACCCTCTGACGATTGGCAATCTCATTCTTCGCATTCTTCATCATCTCGAAGAACTTTGCCGAGCGCTGCGTGTCCTTCTCGACGGACGCTTTTCGTTCCTCTTCCGATGTTGGTGATTCGGATTTTGGGTACGCCAAATCTAACTCACGCATCACCTTTTCACGCGCCACTTCCAGTTCGCGATCGGCGTCAAATGGACGAGCATCAACGTTTTGCGCTTCGTCGATGACAACGAATGTCACGTAGTGACCAAGGGTACGATTGATATATTCCGTTGGCGACTCGCCTTGGATTCGCTTTTGACGAGCGCGAAATGATTCAACCAGTTTGTCTGCTGGTAAGTGAGTCAAACCTACGTGTGCCGCTTCAAAATAGTATTCAGCTTCTAGCTTCAGCTCGGCTTTTAACCATTCGGGGAGAAACGTCTTACCGGTTCCGGGCCAGCCGGGAGCAATAACGCCCAACGCAGCCGATTGTTTTCCTTCAATACGTGAAGTGATAAAGCCGATGACATCAGCAACGATCGCGTATTGTGTTGGACTAAATGTCTTCTTGGCCTTTTCGTCCACGCGCTTAAGCATGGACAACAAAACCACGCGATCTTGCGCCATCTTGTCGGCAATCTCAGCTTGTTTGGGAGACAGGTATGCCTGTTCGAGTTTTTCGCCGCTGGATGACGCCGCGTCACCGGGATCAGCTAATGTTCTCGAACGTGAATTGATGTTGCAACTGCTAGACACAGCCATCGCAGCGCAAAATCCGATATTGAAAATGCGTTTTAGGATCATCATATCTCCGCAGTGGACATCGCTAAATCAATTTACTTATGAATTCTTAGTTCCGATTCCGAATACACATAGTTGAGAATGTAATATTGATTGACCACATCTCGCACCGCATCGGCATTCACCCCTGCAGGCGCCGAGTATACTCCTTCGCCGATTACCGCTACTGGTGGATTTTCCAAGCTTATGAGTGCAGATACACGTTTGATCTCAGCCTCAGTCTCTGCATTAACTTCATTGGGATGATTAGTCTTGTAGGCTTGCCACGCTTTTTCGATCGCCTCTTGTTTTACATCACGCTTTTCTTCGTCCGCTTTGAGTTCGGACTTCGTTACCGTGGCTGCCTCAAGCACTACTTTTGCTACTTCCATCTCGGGTTCGTCGAGAATTTCCCAGAGAGCCCAAACCACTACCGCTGAAGAAGCCGCAATGAAAAACGCGCGCACTTTATTATAAATGTACTGCGCTTCAGGGGATGAGCCAAGCTGCTGCCTGATGCGCTGCTCTAGTTCTGCATAGGATTTGATCTTGGAGTTCGCAACTTCATTTTGCAAAGTGCGATCGAGATTCTTGAATCCGAAAAATTTTGTTTTGGGAGGGAACGGCATGAAAATGGTCCCCGTCATCATCTTTGCAAAGAGTTCGGCCGTTAATTGCAGCGCGATGCTTTTGCGGGCGGGACGCTCGGCAAAAAACTTGCCGACCCGATCCTTCAATCCCATTTCTGCAACAAATCCCATCTGCTGCATGAACGGCACCACATCCAAACGGATCAAATCTTCTGCGATGACTTTGCGAGTGAGGTCGCTGACACCGTTGCGATACTTACCTGAAAGAGCCTCTTTCCATGATGCTGGCGCCCCCTCGACTCCACTCCAAGCGCCTAACACGGATTCGAACAAACCTGGACGCTCTTGCCTGATTGCTACCAACGTCTGCGTCAGGGCCTGCAATTTTGTAAGCATGTTCAAAGCATCTTTGTGAGTCCATGGAGCATTGCGATCACTGATGTTTGACGACACTTTTCCGGAAAAACTTTTTAGTGCCGCGTCCAGATCTTTGCGGACCTTTTGCACCTTTGGACTGTCCTTTTGCGCTCCCGTCCACGCCTCGGATGCAGAAATGAAGCCGGAAATGCGAACATCACAGGCACTCTCCAACATCGCCAAAACTTCTTCTGGAGTCTTGGGAGCATCGCTCTTCCTGACTGTTTCGAAAGTGACGCGTCGATCTTGATTGAACAATGCGGAATATTTTTCTTTGGCCTCTTGAAACTTTGCAACGTCAAAAGTCACGGGATCGGGAGTAAAAATCTCTTTAACCGTTTCGAGCGTCCAACAAGAATGGATCGCTTCGCTCCAACTGTTGGCTCGAACAGAACGCATCTCGGTGGATGCCATCCAACTGATGATCACAAGCGCTAAAGATATAGTTAGCCTCACGGAGACTCCCCATTCAACTCGTCCGCAAATATTCACAATCATTTACAGATAGGATACCTTATTTAGGTATCGAATTTGAGGGTGCGCGTTTTGCTAATTGGCAAATCTGCAGACGTTTATCAATGTTTTGGGGGGTCATATGCAATTATTCAAGAAATTGTGCGCCTCTGTGCTCGCTGGATGCATGGTGACTGCACCGGGCTGCCAAACCGCCGATCGTAATACAGAAAGCCAACCTCTCTCTGAACCGCCTATGGATCAGCAAAAGGCGCAAATCGTTCGCGCTGAAGCCTTGAAGCATCTAATCGAACTGATGCAAACTCAAGGCTGGACACCCAACAAGACAGATGCGCAGGGCAAAGCTACTGCGATCGCGGGAAAAGAACTCGAAGAAACGCTCAAAACGACTTCGCTAGAAAACATTTGGTTTGTTAGCCCCAAAAACGACAAAGGTATTTCGTTCGCGATCAATTCGCGATTTGAGCAGCCAAAAGTCGAAGACAAGAACATAAGCTTCAGCATCCAAACCGTAGATTGGACCAATAAACGCAAGACGATCATTGGCCAACAACTTTCGTTCCCAACCGATCACCAGATGTCGCGCGAAGAGCTCGTCGCATTGCGTGGTGAAATGGATCGTTCCTTGGCCGTCGTTCAAAGTGTCACCTCCGAATACTACAAAGGAAAACTGGGTGGCCTCGCACTGAAATCCATCGAAGACTACGTCTCCGTACAAACGGTGCTATGCTTTTTCAGCGCGCACATTGTTACTTACGGTCTTGCATTCGGATCGGGAATTGGAAATTCCTTCGGATTCAACTCACCAAACAAGGCCGGTCTGTTCCTACTCGGATTTTTGGAGGTGTTGACCCTCGGGGCTGGCACGCTTTGCTCGTTTTCAACCATCCCGTTTATTTCACGAGAAGCAAAGAAATAGGATGCTTGCAAAGGCTAATCAAAGAGCGCCCGAACGGGCGCTTTTTTATAGAACGATTTCCTGACCTTCTGCAGCAATGTCAATCGTAGACTCGGACAAATGCCGCTTGAACCATTTCCGCAGTGCATCTTGGGCATTTGGTTCACCGTGGTTCAGAACAATATGCGCCGGGACGGGTTCAATGGCTTGCACCCATCGTAGCAATTCGTCTTGATCAGCATGAGCCGAGAACATGTCTAGTTTGATAACTTCAGCGAGAATGTCCACATATTGGCCGTGCATTTTGAGCGTGCGCAGTCCTTCGGCCAAAGCCGCTCCTCGCGTTCCCGCAGCTTGAAATCCCGCCAATAGGATCATGTTCTTCGGGTCGCCCCCCAGAGCCTCGACGTGGTGCAGGACGCGTCCGCCAGTCAGCATGCCGCTTGCCGAGATGATTATGAGCGGTCCGGAGCGTTCGTTGAGTTGTTTCGACTCCTCTACTGACGTGACAAACCTCGCGATGCGGAACGCTTCGTCGCATTCCCTGCCTTGCAATCGATGTTCACCACAGAACTGCTTGTACAGCGCTGTAACACTCGTCGTCATCGGACTATTTACATAGACCGGAACCTTGGGACATTGCTCGGAATCAAAAGCCCGCGAGAGTGCCAACAGCAACATTTGCGCACGCCCCACCGCAAATGCTGGGATCAGCATCACGCCTTTTCGTGACACTACTTTGTTAACGAGTTCTGCCATCGCCTTAACGATGTCGTCAGTTGGATGCTTCCGATCTCCGTACGTCGATTCGACTACGACTAAATCGGAACACGGAGGCTGCGATGGTTCTACTTCAAGGAAATCATGGTAACGCCCAATGTCACCTGAAAAGAGCACCGATTTCTTGCCGGAAGCGATACGCACATGGGCAGCTCCCAGAATGTGCCCGGCATGAAAGAACGTCACCTTGGCATCACCGATGTCTATTTCGCGATTAAACGGCACCTTTTGGAATCGCTTCAATGACTCCAAAGCATCAGCGACGGTGTAGAGCGGCTCTGCGGGATGGTGCTTCGAAAATCCCTTCTTATTGGCGTAAGAAGCGTCTTCTTCCTGGATATAGGCACAATCAGGCAACAGCACTTCACAGAGTCGCATACTCGCATCCGTGCAATAGATCTTTCCCGTAAACCCCTGCTTTACCAAAAGCGGGATGATGCCACTGTGATCGATGTGCGCGTGGGTCAATACGACGGCGTCAATGCTTGAGGGTGCTACTGGAAAATTGGCACGATTGCGCAGGCGCAATTCCTTCAAGCCTTGGTACATACCGCAGTCAACCAATATCCTGGTTCGACCGGCCGTCACTAACGTGCGCGACCCCGTCACCGTCCCCGTTGCCCCCAAGAACTGAACCTTCAAACGCGAACCGTTTCCATTTTGACCCATGATCGAAACACCCCATCTGTCCAGCAATTTTGATACAATATCATCAAACACATTGGGAGTGTGCATTTGATTCGGAAAAACAAACTCAAAATGCGTCGCGCACCTGCGGGATCGTCACCGGGAACCGTGACAGCTCCACCGACAGGTAACACGACTCGCATCGAAGTTTTGGCATTCGACGACAAAGACATTTTCGAAACTCGCGACGCCTCCGTCGAAACGATCCAGGCCACACTGGGCAGATACCGAACCACTTGGGTTAACATTATCGGCTTCAAAGATGCTGAGCTGATCAAGCAAATTGCATCGGTGTTTGAGCTACATAGCCTTGCCATTGAAGATACCTTCAACCTCTATCAGCGTCCGAAAGCAGAGCCGTACGAACATCAAGTCTATATCGTCGCCAACATGCTGCACGATGCGAGAGAATTTGTCTTTCGGTCTGAGCAGATCAGTTTCTTTGTCGGCACAAACTACTTGCTCACGTTTGAAGAAGACCAAGGTGACTGTCTCAATCCCGTGCGTGAGCGCGTTCGCCGCAAATTGGGCCGCATTCGCAATTCAGGCCCTGACTACTTGTTCTATGCACTGATCGATACCATCATCGATCGTTACTTCCCCATAGTCGAAAGCTGCCACCAAGTGGTTGAACGATTTGAAAATGAAGTTATGGGCGAAAGCAATGCCCGCATCCTCAAGGAAATTTATGAGTTCAAAGCTCATCTTGATTCGATGCACACCATCATCTGGAACCACAAAGAGATGATCAACTTCTTAGTACGCCACGAAGAAAAGCAGTTTCGCGATGAGACGCGCATTTACTTACGTGATTGCCACGACCACACCATGCAACTCTTGGAATATCTCAAGACCTTTCGCGACCAATGCGCCGGTCTCATCCGGCTGGACTTAGCCTTGGAGAGCCGTCGCAGCAATGAAGTGAATAAATTTCTCACCATCATCGCTGCCGTCTTTCTTCCCCTTACATTCATTACCGGTTTGTATGGCATGAATTTCAATACTGCTATTTCCGCTTACAACATGCCCGAATTGAATTGGACTGCTGGATACCCATTCGCGCTGTCTTTGATGATCGCGAGTGGGTCGTTGATGATGTGGTTTTTTAGACGAAAGGGCTGGATCTCGTGGCGGCAAGCACTCCGAAAGCGTCGCTAAACGAGAGATCAATGATGGCGTGAAACTTTCGTCTTCTTTCCAATCATAAACGACCGTCCCGCATCCACCAACAAATGCCCCCGAATGGCCTGACGACCAAGTAGCATGCGAAAGCCCATTTCGTCGCGATTAGTCAGCGTGACTTCGACTGGCCACATTAATGGGCCAACTTTGATCATCGTCATGATCACCGGGCGTTGACTCACATTACCACTCGAGTCTTTAACTTCGCGCCATTCAAGCAAAGCAGCCTCCGCTTCGATTTGCTTACGATCATTACGCTGTTCGGGATGGACGGAAAATCGCACAAACTTACGACCGCCACGACTAAATACTTCTACATCAAAAGCGTGCAGTGCCGATGTTCTTGCGCCCGTATCGATCTTTGCCTTGATGCGTTGTACGCCCAGCTCAGGCAGGGACAACCATTCGCGCCAACCGATTACCAGCTTGCCGCCGATCAGGCGTGAAGTCCGCTTCTTTTTCGATGTTGATGACTGCTTTGATTCCGCCATGACCATCCACTGACATTCTTAACACCGCCCGTCACAACGACCGATGTTGCGATTTATGCAAAACAAACCGCATCCTCAATGATCGTACCTCACGTTGTCTCATCACTATGTATCACGAGTGGGCAAAAGATGCCCACGCAAAGACTCAGTTGTTCAAGCTGCGGTACGATAACAGATGAAGAATAGCCATTTATGCGTCGGAGCAGAATCGTACATGTCAGAAGCTGTTACTACAGAAGTACGCGAGATTAAACGCTTCCTTGTTTTGGACGAAGATCCAGAAAACACGACGTTTTTTAAAGTTTTGCTGATGGAACATCAGATTCCTGGTGTCACGATGTGCAATAGTGCCGCGGAAGCTCTGGAAATCGTTGAAGCCAAGCGCATTCAATTCATTATTGTTGCTCGCGAAATGAATGAAATGCCCGGCACCGTCTTTATTCAGAAGGTGCACACAAAACGTCAGTTCCGCCAAGTTCCGTGCCTACTTTTCAGCAAACAAATGTCCGAACAAGACATTCGCTTGGCGAAAGAGCTTGGTGTCAACGTGTTCGCAAAACCGTTCAACAAGCAAGAGATCTGGGACATCATCAATACGATGCGTCTCAAAGAAGAGTCCGTCGACGCAATTGAATTAAAACTTCGCGACGTCGAAGCTTTGATTGAAGAAAAGCAATACAAAGTTGCACTACACACACTCAAAGACGCTGCGGGGCCTGGACCAGCATTCGCAAGGGCGCATACGCTGCTCGGCGAAGTGCATTTCAAGCTGGCCGACATGCCAAAGTCTGAAAAGGCCTTGGATGCTGCTCTGACTGAAAAACAGAACTACGCTCCCGCGATGCAGTTGATTGCCAAAGTTTATAGCAAGACGGAACGTCATGAAAAGGCGATCACCATGCTCGTGCAGATGGTCGATGCATCGCCCAATAACATCACGTCGCTATTGAGCCTTGGGTCCGCCTACAACGAAGCCGATCAACTCGACAAAGCCAAAGAGACATTGAAACGCGTCAAACGCCTTGACCCGAATGACAAGCAGGCCGACGAAGAGTTGGGCAAGATTGCCTTCAAAGAAGGCGATATGAGCCTGGCGCAGCAGCTTCTCGCTGAGACTGAAAACGCCGAAGAAATGGGGCGATTCTTCAACAACCTCGCGATTGGCATGGTCAACAAGGACAAATTTGCTGAAGGCATTCGTACATACGACGCAGCTATCAACATCCTGAAAGCGAAGAACCCAGACAAAATTCACCTGCTCGTGTACAACATGGGTTTGGCGTTCAAGAAGAGTGGCGATCTCAAGTCCGCTTTCGAGATTCTATCGAACTGCTTCCTCGAGAATCCAGACTTTCGCAAGACTTATGAAAGCTTGGTACGTGTCATTCGCGAGATGGAAAAGAAAAAAATGCCTATTGATAAGGCGGTCATCGAAAGGGTTCAAAAACTCATCAAGAATGCATCCTAGTGTTTGCGGATCACCGTGACTCTCGTGCGTCAATCTTGCGCCCCAATGCCACCAAGTTTGGAAATTTCGCTTCATCGTCAACCACTCCACATAGGTGCACCCATTCTGTTCGACGTCCCGTGCGCAGATCTCGCAAAATTGAATTCTCGTTGTGATACGTATCTTCAACAAGTTCCCATAGTGCCGCTCGTACTTTGGCAAACGACCAGCGCTCCATATCCCAATGTTCGCAGCCGTAGCCCCAACATTCGTTCAAGACAGTTTCGGCCAGTTGTTGATGCCGCATCAAATCACCATTGATCTTACTATCTTCATGCGCAGCGAGTACGCAGTTAAGCGACGTATTGAGCATCCATTTGATGCGTACGCGAAGATGTGCGCGCTCGTTCCAATACAAACGCTTACATTCACCGATCACAATCTTTTCAATCGCTCGGGGACACGTCCGGTCGTCGCCCTCGACGGGGCCCCAAACACAGTGTCCTGTTGCGCCGACGCATGATACGCGTCCGGCGGCCACCTCTTTTACGCCAAAGGACACCATGCCGCGACGAAGCAAAAAATGCGGAAAATCTTTTTGAAGCCGATCCAATTCTTCATCCACCAAGCCATTGCACAGAACGACCACGATCGTGCCGCTGCGCAGTGTTGGCATCCATTTTTGCATCGCTGATTCGAGGGCAAACGACTTCGTCGCTACAAAAACGATCTCAGGGTCTCGCGCGTGATGGGACATTAGGTCTACGTGTGTCCCCCAAAGATCCACACTGCGAATCTGTGATGCACGGCCATCTACGGACATCCATGCGAGGCCAGCGTGTTGCGCCAATGCGGCTAAAGCGGACCCTACGAGCCCCATGCCCAAAATGCCGACGACACCCATTGCGGATTCGGTGCGAAACCGATCGGACAGCTCACCATCTCGCTGCTGCTCTGAAAAAACCACAACTGTTTCAGTCGGTTGCAGAATAAACTCCTTCGCGCGTAAAGATCCTCAACTAAAAGCCGAAACCCCTTATGCCATTGGTATTTTGGAGGTATTTTGTGACTTCATCAACCACCAACTTCAAAGACATCCCAGCGCTTGTCATTTGTGATGACAAAACATGGATTTGGCGCTTGGTTTCGTCGTCACTAGTTTCCGTGAATGTCAGACCACTGCGAGTTGATTCGAGCATTTCGATGCGTGAAAGTTGGGAGCGATTTGGCGAGTGCCGTCGCATCATCATCAATTGGGAAAGCAAGAAGCGCAATGCCGGCGCGATCATCGAAGAAATCCTCGATATTCACCCCAAATTTGATGTAGGCGATCGCATCATCGTCTTAACCTCCAATCCTACGCATGAAGACGTAGTATATTTCAACGAGCTGGGCGTTCGCCGCATCGTTCGCCTGCGCAATCGCGCACCCGAACTCGAACAATCTGGGAAAGAAATTGCGCGCCACCTCGGACAAGGACTGCCCAACGCCACCCGTTTGGATGTGATTTGGCGCGGCATCTTACGGTCCATCGACCTGATCGACGACGCCACCAGCCGCGATCAATTGGATCGCATTGAGCGAGCCATTGAAACATTTGATGTTGCCAAAGGCTCATCGGCACGCAAGCTAGATGCTCTTGCTTGGCTACGTTTTCATACCCAACGTTTCGATGAAGCCGAGCAGCTGTGGAAGGAATCCCTAGAAGTAAATTCAAACTACTTTCGCAGCTACAGCGGCCTAATCAAACTTTATCGCCGCACCAACCAAGACGTTTTGGCAGGTAAGCTGCTGCACAAGATGCAAGAACTCAATCACAGTAATATTTCGAGGCTCACGGATCTTGGCGATATTCACTCAAAACTCGGCCAAGACCAACATGCCGAGCACTATTACGGCGCCGCACTTGAGCGCGACAATCAATTTTCGCGCGCGCTCAATGGTTTAGCTGCAGTACGATTTCGCGCCGGTGACTACGAACACAGTCGCGAGCTCTTGCAAAAGTCCACCAGCTCCGTGCAAATCGCCCGCGAGTTAAACATGCACGGTATCCAACTCGTAAAATCTGGTCGCTATGAAGCGGCATTGCAGCATTACACCAAAGCCATCTATGTGTTACCGCAAAAAGAAAAAGGGCCGATGCTGTTTTACAACATCGGCCTCTGTTATTCCCGTTGGAATAAAACGGACATGGCAAAGGAGTTTCTCAAGTTGGCTCTGATCAAAGAACCAAACTACGAGAAAGCAAAACGATTACTCGAGTCGTTGAACCACCCCGCTGCCAAGCTGAAGGCGGCAACAATCAAAACCCAAGCTAACGCGCAAACTCAGACAAACTAGACGCGCGTCTTGTCACCGTCGGTGCTGTACACCTGTGGCAATTCGTGCGACTTACGAATCAAATGAGCCTGTTGGTTACGCAAGTATTGAACAACGTTTCTATTTGTCGGATCGATTTTCAATCGGTCGATCTGATTTTGAATGTCGTTGATCTTGTCCACGTCGTTTGGACGCGCAGCATAGATCTCATCCAAAATCTGATTGAACGTTGCCTTTTCCGTTTCGGAAAGACCAGTGGTGTTACTGTAACGATGATATCGGTTGATCGCCAATGGATCGGTGTCCACTGTGATCGTACCATCTTCCGTGCGCTGAGTTACAACGCCTGGATTGGTGTAGATCCCTGCTTTCTGCACGAGATCGCCGACCTGCGCCCCTGTCTTCGAACTTGAAATGGCCATGACTGCCTCCCTTATTTTAAGACACCTTATAAAATGGTGTCGTCCGTTACGTATTCACGTGGCTTAATCTTGTAGCTAATCATCGTGTGCGCTAATTCCGATTCGAGATACTTCACTACAGTCGCTTGTGTTGGATCAGTCTTGATTCCATCGATCAAACGCTGCAACTCCATCACGCGTTTCACGGGATCTTCGATGGTGCGGACGCGATCAACAACACTGTTGAAACGCATGCGTTCGCCCTCAGAGAGTCCATTGATGTAACCACGCTTTTGCACGTCGTCGATTTGTGGCCCCTTCGTCTCTATGGTGACGGTGCCCTTCAACGAATCGCGCTGGCTTACGACTCCAGGCTGTCCGAAGCGATTAAATACTGAATCGCCGATGGCTCTAGTCACAGGCACCTCCCACAGACGGATGGCATTACCTATATAATAAAACGACCATATGGCACTTAAACCCCAGAAATTAGGGACTTTTTTCACCTTTTCGGTCGGCTATTTTTGCCTAACGCAAACGCTAAGTTGGAACAAGTTCCCTGCCAAACTCAAGAAATGGCTGGATTATGCCGATGGTCTAAGGAGATGTATGGAACGGGAGGTAGTAATGCAGCTTAGTAAACCAAATTCAGAAAGGATGGAAGAATTCGTGACTTATGGGAAATGTGATTCAACTAAACCAAGTTCGTAAGGCAAAAAAGGCCGATTTTCTCAAGAAACACCGGCAACGGATAGATGCCTTTATCCATTCCTTCCTTGAAAAGAACGTCGCCTTCGACTTCAACCAAATCGCCGCCTCCTACCAAGATGTACAAGCCGCAAATTTTTCAGAATCATGGGACTACCAAGATTTTCGTGAACTATTGCGCGATGCGATTTGGGGACAAATTAGCGTGACGATTATGGAAGAAATGAAAAAACAGCACTGGTTCGACCCCAGATACTGTTCCGCAGAGACAGTATCCGAGAAGTGCTTGTCATTTTTAATATTGGGTCGTGGCCGGATTGCTAACGAGTAGAATTAGCCCTTGTTGGCCTTGGACTTGCCGACTACGTGCCCGTCCGCGATTTCACGCAATGCAGTGACTGCTTCCTTATTCTTCGTACGAATCAAAGCATCAGTACCTTCGAGCAATTGACGCGTGCGATGAGCTGCGATCATGACCAATGCAAATCGATTTTCGATGTGTTCGAGACAATCTTCAATAGAAACGCGTGCCATGAATAGCTCCCATCCCAACTAATAAAAATAGTTCCTCTTTCTAATTGAATAGTCTATTCAGCGTCAACAACATAAATGTCATGGCGCTGGCGGCAGTCAGCGGCCAGCACACAAACTGGACGCTTAAAATGACTTACTTCGTTAGAATTTCTTTAAATTCCCTCAGCCTTTTATTGATAACATCGTCTATTTCATGTGGCCCAGACACCCCTAAGAAACCCACGCGGCCGAAGGTCTTTGACCGTGAATTTACCGCAACTCCACCAGCCAATCATTACTTTGTTTCAGATCGCACATGCCAGACCTCAACAAAGACCGTCATGCTGGAGTCTGCACAGACATTTACCCTTACCGGACAGCCAACACCTGCAGAAACTACGCACACGTTAAACAGCACCCGAAGCGAACTTTCATTGCGGTCGCGAGGCGTTCATCAGACAACATACGGGCGAATCTACAAAAGAACATGCGACGGCCGAACCAGCGAAGGTTGGTCATGCTTGAACGCAAAGCGGGAGCCTGTCAGCTACGCAGCTGTATCGCCGATGAAATGCGAAGGTTCGTGCAAATACTTACGCGTGTGCGACGCGAGTCGTCGATTCAACCGCGAGTCTTACGAGTCGATCGCTCTGTCGAGCATCGCCTTTATCGACCAAGCGCAGAAGTTTGCGTTGGACTCGCTGGCGCTGGATCTTTCTGTCTCGTTGGAATTGATGCCAACGTATGTCTCTCGTTACGAGAAAGTGCCCGACGATAATGAAGAGTCCAAATTCAAAACGGTCACCTATTACGACACCAATAACTTATACTATTCATCGGGCACCATTTCGGTGCTTGCTGAATCTGAAGCTGACGGCCAATCTCTACTTAAGGGCGAAGCGCGTCCGCATTTGTGGGAATCACCGTTCGTTCTCGCGCACGAATTTGGTCACCACGTTTATGCAAACCTTGAACTGAATAAGAATGCATACAGTACTTCCAACATCTTCAGCTTTTTGGCTTCGTCATCAGAGCCTCATTCACACACCGAAGAACTAGCTCTCGTGGACAACGAATCGCAATTGGCCAGTGTAATCTGGAGCGGCGTCTCTGAGGGTTACGCCGATCTGTTCGGCTTTTACGCCGTCGGCTACGACGCATCGTCGTTAGGCTCTATCGCGCAATTGGTACGCGAACGCGACCCGCTGTCTTCGACGTATTACGATGAAACGTCGTCAAAGGTGTTCGACGAAGCGTTCGTCGCACTGTTCACGCAATCTTCGACTTCTTCTGCACGATACGTTCCCGGCGGCCACAAGATCGGCGCTGCGTTTGCCCACAGCCTAAACTTTGTTCTCGATGCAATGCTCCCCATCACCGACGTGCATTCTACTGAAGCGAAGGAAGCTATCCTGAAAGTGCGCTCACAAGCGGTCGCGCGCTGGGCGACGGCATCCATTGAGGCAGCCCTTGCCGATTTAAAGAGCCAACAGAAGAAAGCTGAGTGGCAAAACGTGACGCTAGCTATGACTTTTTCTTCGATCTCTGCGGGTATCAGCGCAGCTATTCAACATGCTGCTGAATTGTCAAAACCCAGCGATGATTCGGTGAAATTGGCTTGTGCGCGTCTGGCATCACAGTTTTCGGGTTTTGCCCCCGTTCCGAACCCAAAGGCATGCACCGCGTCGGCTTTATAAACGTACATCGCTAAAGCCGATTAAACCATTGTAACCACAACGCTTATTATCTATCCTGTTATGTAAACCATGACGGGATATTGCTATGAATCAATCGCTTGCGCGCCTTTGCATGTCGCTCATCGTCCTATCGTCCGTTTCCAACACCGCATGGGGTGCCGAGAAACCGTCCAACAAACCCGTGTTGCCGAAGTTGAAAGAAACGAGTTCGTCGTCTGGAAAGAACGTGAATGAGTTGTTCCGAGACGGAAAGGAACTTTTTGACGCGGGCAAGTTTGGAGATGCCACACTCGCATTTTCCAAGATCCTGAAGAAGTTTCCCGAGCATCAACCAACCATTCTTCTCTATGCTCGCGCATCTTACAAAATCAACAAGTTCTCCGAAGCACGATACCTGTTCGCACGCGTCAAACCAGACATCCTCGATGCAGAATCGGCATACGAATATGGCCAGAGTTTTTATATGGCCAATCAGTTTGCCCCTGCGCTCATGGCGTTCCAGCGCGTTCCCGACAATCACTCCCTATCGGATCTCTCGCGATTTTATGGAGGCGTGAGCGCCATCAAGTTGAAACAATATGAACTTGCAGAAGATCTACTGACTAAAGCACTTGTTCTACCAGAAAAGGAAGCGCGTAGCCGCGCATCGTATCTGAAGCACGTCGGCAGATTGTTGGACATGCAGCAAAAGCAATCTCTCGCGGTGGAACGAGCAAATGAAAAAAATATGCAGCAGCGCGAATTGCGCGTTGCCAAGATAGGAACACCACCAGTTCCCTCGACTGAAACAACCGATGCAAACAAAGGTTTTGAACACAAGGGATTCCAGTCTGTCGATCGGCAAGCCCGCATCGGCGCATTGATTCTAAATCAAACGCAAGTTTTCGGCGACTCGCAACCTGAAATCGAAGGCGGCGAATTCAGTGAAGAACAACTAGCCTTTGAGAGACAATATTTTGTGTCCGCAGGAATCGGTCACGTTTTTCCTATGGGGCAACCGACTGATGGTAAACACCCGGCCATGGGTCTAAATCTACGGGTAAAGGGATTTGAAAGCTATAGCTCCGGGACGGTCGTAACGCCATACACCACAGACACTGACAATATTACTCGTCAACAACGAACTCGAACCTCGGGAGGATTCGCCCGCGCAGCAGAAGTCAAACCTTACGTATGGTTTGAAAATCCCATTCAACCCGACATGTGGTTCTATCTAAAGGCGGGATACGAGCTATTCAAATTGATGACGCCATCATCACAAGAAGGAAAAATCGTGGCGCTGTTTGGTGGCGGCAAGAAGGCCGAAAATTTTGATGCTGAAGCGAATCTAACTTATGAACAGTTATCCATCGCTAGCAAAGCTTCCATAAACACAGTTCGCGCCAAAGTTTCGTCGTCATACAAGTGGATGCCCACTCTGAAGACGGCCATTTCCGGCATTCATGAAAGTTTCGATTATGTTGACGAGAGCATTGACGGACCTTCCAGCAGCACACGCGCTCAACTCAGCACATCATTGGACCTACCACTCGATTCCGAATTGTCCGTTTCAGGAACCGCTGACTACCAACTAAGAAACTTGGTACATGAAGTTGTCAATTACGGCGAAGTGGCCGCCGATGGACACATCGAGACGATCGAGCTTAAATTCAAAACTTCGCCGCTGCCTTGGTGGACATTGGGGTTACGGACGTCGATCATTTTTGCGACATGGACTACCGACGAACAAGAACAACAAAATAGTTTCGATCGGACGACGCCGTATCAAACGACAGAATCAGAGTTAACGACCGCTTTTATTTTTTCTTTTTAGGAGTCGTGCGTGAAGATTTCATTCAAAGAGTCAGATGCAAAGAAGATCGTAAAGAACCTCGCAGATTCACTCGAAGATCGCGAACTTGGGAAAATTTGTAAGTTTTCTCTTGATGGCAATGACATCGTCGTCACCATTTCCAAAATGGGGACTTCGGAAATTGTGTTCGCGGGAAAGTCCAGCAAAGACGGCATGGAGTTTTCCTTGAGCAAAGAAAAGATCGCATTTACCCATCGCCCATTCAAAGACGAAGTTGTGGACAAAATCCGTAAAGTCGTTACGGGATGTGGTGGCACTGTTTCGTAATTGAATCGCTCGGAGCAGATTTTTTGACGCATCTCCCCGTCAAATCGGTTTGGACGAAAGACTTCGCCCGCAAAGTCGATGAGGGGTGCATTGCCCAAACGGGAATTCCGCAAGACGCAATCATTGAGCGTGCCGGTCTAGCTATTGCCATGCGCATTCGCAACTTACCTGCACGACTCTCTCGCACGGTTTTAGTCTTAGCCGGCATCGGCAACAATGGCGCAGACGGAATGGCTGCGGCACGTAACCTGCACGAATGGGGATTCGACGTGCACGTTGTTCTGGTGCATGATGCCGCCCATGACAAACGTCGAACAGCGTCAAACCGTTTGCAGCTGCATATATTGGAGCGCTTGCGTGTACCTATCGAGACTTATGTCTTCCATTTGATCCAGCAAAAATTTACACAGCAAGACACCATCATCATCGACTCTGTACTTGGCTTGGGTTTTTGCGGCCCTCTTCGTGACGGCCCTATCAAAGATGCGCTCATCGAGTGCGCCCAGTTAAAGCAAAAGACCGTCGTCGCCGTGGATCTTCCAAGCGGCATGAGTGCAGACGGCGCCGACGCCACTGTACCGCTGAGAGCCGATATATGCATCACATTCGGGCAAGGTAAGATTTGCCATTACCTAGACCCTCACAGAAGCCATTGCGGTGAACTCCACGTGGAAGATGTGGGATTTGTGCAATCAATCATTTCCTCGTTAACTGCGTCCACGCCGCCAGCCATTGAAATTGCCGATGATGACGCTCAATGGCGAAAGTCAAATCCATTCCTCCGAATGCCGCGCGATGCACACAAGTTTCAAAGGGGACACGTTCTTGTCATCGGAGGAAGTAATGGCAAAATGGGCGCGCCACTTCTGGCTGCTATGAGCGCGTTGAGAACGGGCTCGGGTTGGGTAACAGTCGCAAGGACTGGTGCGCAAGATTCCACTCTTGAAAGTCTCCACCCCGAACTCACTTGGGAGGATCTACAGGTAAGTGACTTTGCCGCCATTGCCCAATTTTGCCAAAGCAGAAACGTTCGTTCTGTTGTTGTCGGTCCTGGCTGGATCCAACAAGAACTTGACGATGTCGCTATTGAGTCAATTCGCGGACTGATGGCGCACGGCATCAAGTTTGTTTTTGATGCGGGAGCTACGCACGGACTGGAGTCCTTGGTCGCACCGCGACCGTTCTCGGGCAATGCAGCTATCGCCACTCCCCATCCCGGGGAGTGGTTAAAGTTACGTGCAAAACAGATTCCCACGAAAGTCATCGGGCTCAACGAAATCGCTCAAGCAAATTCGGCTGCCAAGTCACTCGGCATGAGTATGATCTACAAAAGTTCTACGCCATTGCTATTCTCTTCTAACATTGGAGTTCCGGTCATTTTCCCCTTCACGGACGAGCGCATAGCCAAGGCAGGGAGCGGTGACGTTTTCGCTGGATGCCTAGGAGCATTGAGCATGCATTGCTCGGACTGGAAGGAGTCGGTTGGAGCTGCTTTCGCGCAAATGGCCTTTGCCACCCGTATTGCTAGCGTCCAATTCGGCAATAAGGGAATAACCGCAACTGACCTCATCAACGCGATCGGATTTTAGATGGAAGAATCAGGAGGCGATCTGACGACGGTATTTGTGGGCCAAGTCGCGTGCGGCAACGCAATCCGGATGTCGGCGCAAAATTTCTTGAATGAGCGCATCTGCTTTTCGAACTTTTCGCCCTTCAAAGTAACATTTGGCGAGCGACAAGTCGCAGTAAAGAGAGTCAGCCCCACGTAAATTGCGAATGCTGGCCCATACTTCTTCCGCTCGGTAATAGTGACGATCAGCCTCGAATTTTTCTCCCAGCTTTTTCCAAAAATCATAGCGAGCCTGATCCTGGCCGATTGCAAGCAACAAATACGGTGCGACGTATTCGCTCGAAGCGCCGTCTCGCAATTCGTAGTAACAACTCATTAAATAGTTCCAGTTTTGATCAGGACTAAACCGCTTTTGTTCCGTCCACGATTGCAAAAGGAAAGCAAGCGCATTTTCGCAACGCCACTCTGTTAGCAATTTGCCTGCCTGAAAGAACCGTTCTGGAGAAGCTAATCGAGAACTCATTATATGTTTCAGCAGATAGGTTGCTGCGGCATCCACCTCATTGCTGGCATAAATTGCTTTTGCTACCGCAAATATCGCTGGGTGAAACTGAGAGTAAGCCTTCTCAAGACGCTCCCTTTGTGTTTTGATCACGCCAGCATCGCCCTCAGCAATAGCAATCTCTAAACGCAATACTTCTGTCCAAGCTTTCTTGCCCGGAAATTTTTCCAAAGTCGCCAGCATGGATTTGGCATCATTACGTTGATTCTTATCGCTCAAATTGAATGATGCTAACTCGGACAACACCTGTCTTGCCGTTGGTCCCGATGACGCAGAAGCGAAAGCTTGTTGTAGCGCACGGCCAATCTTGGAGCGTGTCCCTGTATCGCCACACCCGTGATCAAATATCAAATATGGACGTGCCATCACGACTTTTTTAATGGCGTCGTGATTTTGCGAAAGTAACATGAGCACTTTGCAGTCTGCGCCCGGTGCAAAATTGATATCGGCCAATAGATCAGACACTTCTTCTTTGTCGGGAAGAACCCACATTACCAAACAAAAAATGTCGCGAGAACGCAACCGAGAGATTACATCAGCTTTGGTTTCGACGGCCTCGACACTTGGACAGCCCAGATCCTCTATGTTCTTCGCAAGTAGCGCGCCGCCTTGTTGATGGGGATGATAAACTAAAATCCGCCCTTCGACGCTACGATCCGGCGCATTTGCGATGACTTTGTCGAGCTTTGCTTCTGTATCAATGTGCAACTTCAGCATCGAAAGTAGTTTGCTGAAGTCAGGCATGCGTGGTCTTGGAGCTGTTGGCCGAATATCGTCGGGAATCTCGAATTCGCCCTTCTTCTTTTTCTCTGCTTGTGGTGGTTTTTTGTCTGCAACTTGCTTATCGTCCCCCGCCTTGGATCCTTCATTCGCCGCAGGTGCGGCTGCTGTCGCGGCATTGATAGCAGCGCCCGATTGCTGAGCAATAGGTGTCGCAACTGTCTTATTTTCTGTTGATGCAAGGACTTGAGAATCAGGCAGCGCGAAGACATCTGATTGTGCATCGCCAAGATCCATTGCAAATTCAATCGAACCGTCATCGCTGACGATCAAAACTTCGTCAGGAGCAGCGACGGGTTGTGACTCATCGTCAATATCTACAACCTCATCGCTTGTTTCCACTTCATCTGCCACACCCGCGCGATCTACAAACGCACTGGTTTCGAAGAGATCGGCGCTTTCATCCAATGGTTTGTTCTCCGCCTCTTCAATAGTTTCATGCTGCTCGGATATTGCCGCGGACTGCTCGGATATTGCCGCGGTCTGCTCGACGACGTCAGGCGCAACTTCCAGCTGGACGCTGCCGCCGAAAACTTCGCTACCGCCACCCGCTCGACCACCAAGTTCGGTCTTGAGCGTATCGAGACAACTTTTTGCGAACTTTTTCACCGACACATCGCCATCACTTGCGGTCTGCAACCAACTCATCATTGTCTGGCGAACGGCACGCACGCTGTAAACAGACTTTCTCAACTCAGATAGCCCCGAAAATGCTTCGACGCCCTCGTTGCTCCCCATGCCATTAATTAGGATATAAGACAACAGCGTAGGGTTCTTCAGCCCCATATCCATCAAAATGGTGTGTGCGGATTCAAATCGTCCTTGATCAAAACGCAGCATTGCAACGGCAATGCGAATGGCCGGCGAGTCAGGGAAATTTAACGCACAGCGCTCGACAAACTCCCCAGAGTCATCAAAGCGCGCGTCATTACGAAACATCCTTGTTACTAATGGCAATAAGTAGGAATTTCTTTCGTCTAGCAGCAACAGACGATCCATCGATCGCCGAGCTTCATTAAAATCTTGGTTCAACACAGCGGTGTCGAAGCGAGCCATGATTTCATCGTGCAATTTGGCATGAGATTTGATCGCGAGTGCTTCTTCAACGATTAGGCGAATCGCGCTTTCAAACTTATCCTTGGATACCACCGCTGTGCAGCCCAAACCTTTGGCGATCAAAATAATTTCTTCAGATGGCTCCGCGTCGCATACAATCACGATCGCCGGCAATTGACGAAATTGTGTCCCTCGAATGTGCAGCAACAGGCGACCTAGCCTGGGCGAAAATGCATTTGCAAACACAACGTGCACATGCTGACCTTGCATGTCCTTAGCAAAATTTTCAAAGGCATCTATGCTGATGAATTTGGTCGCTAGCTCGTAGCCCGCCACTGGCGGTACTCCGACACCAACGCCCGCACCATCCGCGTACAACGCCACAGTGATGCGTTTGCTCTGCTTGGTCGCAGCTTCTTTCAAACCTTGCTCCCATTTAAAAACACAGTTCTGCAAGGTTATGATCGGAATATTCCTTCGTTAGTTTAGATCGTTTGCGTTTGTCCAAATGACATGGCGCCCCCTGACAACATTCTTACCCAGCGATTAGTCATTACAAAAATTCATATTTTTGCCACAATTCCAATTAGCGTTTCGCATTAGTGTCGCGACGATTGAACCGCAAATGCTACAATTTTTAGACGTACTTCAATTGCAAGGAAACCTCATGAAGCAGCTACTCGAAGACATTGTTCGGGAATACGGTGACTATATGGAACTGCGGTTTCATCGCCGACTTAGCAACTCCTTTAAAGCAACAAAGGGTCGCGTCGACGTTGCCAATCACACATTCACTGCGGGTGTGGGTGTCCGTGTGCTTGTCAAAGGCATTTGGGGATTCGCTGCAACCACAGATGTAAGCAAGTCGGGCATTCGTCGCGCCGTAGAACGCGCGCAAGCGTGTGCAAAAAGTCTGGCTAAGACCAAACTTCGGCACAACGTCAAAATTCGCTCGGGCAAACTCGCTCGGTTTGACTACGAAGCAGGCGGCTACCGCGAACTTCTCGACATGAAGACTTCCGACAAGCTCGCACGCGTGGTCGAAACGGAGCAACAACTCGCCAAGCAATCGTCGCGCATTCACACGGCAAGCTGTCGATATAACGAGCTTCTAGAAGAGAAGATCATCGTCACAACCGACGGAGCTTCCGCGTTGCAACGCATCTGCCAACCTGAGTTTTCTGTTTCTGCTATCGCGTCGAAAGACGGCGAACAAATCGCATCGTCTAAGGGAGCCGGCGTTGCAGGAGGTTGGAACTGTCTATTCAAACATCCCACGCTCGAAGGAATGATTGAGGAGACAGCTAAGCTCTCCGTAGATCTCCTCGCCGCGAAGTATCCTGAGGGTGGCATGAAAAACGTTATCCTCGATCCTGCCGTTGTTGGCTTGCTGTGCCATGAAGCGATTGGCCATACCGTTGAAGCTGATTTCGTAAAAGCAGGCTCCGTCGCTCAGGGAAAAATCGGAGCAACCGTAGCCTCGCCGCTGGTAACGATGGTTGACTCAGGCTGCGAAAGTTTCACCGGTTATGCGACAGGAAATATTCCATTCGACGACGAAGGCGTCGTATCCGAAACCACCACGATCATCGAAAAGGGAAAACTGGTTTCATACCTCCACAACAAAGAATCCGCGCACGAGTTTGATGCGCAGCCGACCGGCAGTGCACGCGCATGGCAGTACGACGATGAACCACTGATTCGGATGCGAAACACCTACATTGTTCCCGGCAAAGACTCCCTTTCAGAAATGATTGCATCGATAGATGACGGTTATCTAGTCGAAGGTGCCGGCAGCGGACAAGCGGATAGCAACGGTGAATTCATGTTCGGCTGCTCGCATGTTTGGCACATCAAAAACGGTAAAAAGAACGAACTTCTCCGCGAGGCCACCCTTTCCGGCATTGCGTTTGACGTTTTGAAGACTGTTGATGCGGTTAGTAAAGAATTCCGCTGGGACCTCGGCACTGGACATTGCGGTAAAGGCCAACCCGCCAAAGTTGACGCAGGTGGACCATATATCAAATGCAAAATCCACGTGGGAGGTCGCACATAATGGACGCACGCAGCATGGCTTCCAATATTTCGGAATTGTCACAAATTGCCGTGGAGCACGCAGAAAAACTTGGATGCTCGGGCGCAAAAGTCTCGGGCCGAGCCGACAATTCTTTTCGCATCACCACTGAAAATCGGATCTTTACACTCGCGAACGATCTCAGCTCGCAAGGATTTGGCATTGGCGTGCATTGCGAAGGTCGTCATGGCTCTTCTTCCGTAAACAGTTTACGCAAAGAAGACATCATTCGCAGTGTCGAAGAAGCGGTCGCTATTGCGAAATTTTCTGTACCGGATGAGCACCTCATCCTTGCATCGAAAGAACAGGCTCCCAAGGCCAAGGCCCTTCCGTTCCTGTATGACGCAAAGCTCAACAAACTCAAACAGTCCGAAGTTCAGGAGTTAATGGAGGACATCCTAAAATCCGAATTCAAAGATAAGCGCATTGCACTTGAACGATTTGAAGTGAGTATGGGCGACAGCTTTGGCGGTCTCACAACCTCTCGCGGCGTGACCCAGTCCGAAGCACAGACGTCGATATGGTGGTCGTTCATGGGAATGGCTCGTGATGGTGAAGAAGTCTCAGGTATGGACTATACCTCGGAATTTTCCTACAGCCGCGGCGGCATTGAAGGCCGCATGCGTGCGGACGCAAAACAGTTCGCCGCAAAAATTCTCGCCAATCTCGATGCGAAAAAGTGCCCCGGGTACAAAGGCAACATTCTCATGAGTCCGCGCGCGACCAAGAGCCTCCTGGTGGGCACGTTGATGTATCATGCTTCGGGTTCATCGGTAATGGACAAAAAGAGTCGTTGGATTGACAGCATCGGTCAAGAAGTCTGCTCGCCCATGATCACTATTTTCGATGATCCGCACCAAACGAATGCATCCGGCGCAACTTCATACGACTCCGATGGCATCCCCACCAAACGCAATGAGATCATTACTTCAGGAGTATTGAAGCAGCACCTACACAGCCTCTACACAGCAAAGCGTTCGGGCGTGAAAGGTTCATCAGCATTTGCCGGTGGCTCGTTCGGATTGAATCTCGCATCTGGTAAATCATCACTGAAGTCCATGATCGAAAGCCAAGAGACACTACTCATGATCGACCGTTTTTCGGGCAATGTCGATGCATTGACCGGGGATTTCAGCGGCGTCGCCAAATCCAGTCGTGTTTTTCATAACGGCAAAGATGCAGGCGCAGTCACCGAGACTATGGTTGCGGGAAACATTTTTGAGGTCATGAAGTCTATCGCCGCCGTCTCTCAGGAAAGCGAGCTTGTCTCGGGAAGCTATCGCAGTCCGTGGGTGTTAGCAGGCCCTGTTACTGTATCCTAAAGTGGGAGGGCTTAGCCCTCCTTTCTATTCTTGTCGCTTAGAATGATCGCAGGCGAATGTTGCGAAACGAAACCGCCTCGCCATGATTCTGAAAGAATATAGTTCCATTGCGACGAGTGAGCATGTCCTTTCGGTCTGCAAACTTGCTCTGTAAAAAGGCGTCATGAAACTCTTTTGTGTCAAGTGCGATGGCCGCAACTTTATTGCCGTCGAGCCAGTGTTCGACATGATTGGCTGCGACAACGATACAAGCCGAAGACCAGCGCTCGGCCATTGACGCTGCGCCATTTGAAGGCCATATGCCATACAACGCGGCAGTGCGCCGTGTTCCCTCAGCACCTTTAGTCGCATCGGGATGGTTTAGGTCATCGATGATTTGAAACTCGAAACCAACAGCATCGGTGCCACTTCCATCAACCCAATACTTCACGCCACTGTTGCCATTTTGCGAAATGAGATAGTCAAATTTGAGCACAAACGATGAATGCCGGCCTTTCAGAATGAGGTCTTCGTACTTGTGACCCGCATGCGTAGATACCATCTTGTCACTTACAACCCAAGCCGAGGATGGTTCGGCTCCATTCCATGATTGGAAATTTTCTAAGAGTTGATTCTTGTCACCCGCAAAAAGGATGCGAGTGTCCGCGTGCTCACGCAAACAAGGGGACATATCGTCCCCCACCAGGGGCTGCGCCCGATTGGCACCAGCACATCCTGCGACTGCCAATGCCGCGACCAACGCACGATAGATGCCGCTGAATTCCAGACGTAGCATAGACATGAAAATCTCGTTCAATTAGATCCAGTCGTTTTTGAAGCACGGGATAGTCATCGGACGACCTCTGTTAACAGTCAATGTACCTACGACTTCAAACTTGCCTTCGTTAAACTGCCCACTAGTTGACAACTTGTAAATCTTATCAGCGTGCTTGGCTTTTACAGCGGAGCAACCCGGACAACGGAAAACGTCGAATCGCTCTACTTTGAGTGCTTCTGCGCCTCTCAAAAAGTAAGAATACCAGACTTCACTCTTTTCTGCCTTAGAGTACAGGTAAAGCGACTCTGAACGGTTCACGTTACATTGCAACGTCCATCCCTTTGGCAACTCGGCGCCGGAAACTGCAAATGCAGTGATAGACATTATCGAGATTAAAGCAATAAGACCACGATACATGATTACCCCCATTAATAAGTTAAAAACTGGCCCCTTCGGCTGTGTTCGTGGCAGCGAATGTCATTTCATTTTTCTCAATAAAATAAGGATCCTCCACCCTATGGAGGATCCTGCATGTGCCCACATTGTAAATCTGATTACTGT
>Ga0255097_1000115_pt1 | contig 48973 bp, 79 predicted proteins | sample Colum_Atlam_RepB_2_FD_188436 | JGI IMG/M metagenome (GOLD analysis project Ga0255097, IMG submission 188436) | Freshwater microbial communities from Columbia River, Oregon, United States - Colum_Atlam_RepB_8d | ecosystem: Environmental > Aquatic > Freshwater > River | place: USA: Oregon...
TTTCTCCACAGTCCGGCTCGCCGGCACCCTTTCGGGTCGGCTACGGGCGCTGCGTTGGTGGGTGAACCCTTCGCGCACGGTTGGTCCGCCTCTCGAGAAGGCAGGCCGGGGCCATGGCTACGGGTTCGGGATCAGCTGCGGGCGTTGGCCCGCGTCAAAGCTTGTTCTGCGGTGTTCGGGGCCTTCAGAAGCTCCTCCAGCGCCAGTGCCTTGCCCTGTGAGCGGTGAAGGGCGGCTCCGTCCAGCCGGCGGTTCGATTCATCGGCCTGGGCCAGGGAGGCGCTGAGCCACTCCTGGTAGGCGACGAAATCAGTGTTGGAGCGCAAGCGCAGGATCGCTGAAGCGAGCCTGGCGTCGATCGTTTGCATTCTTCATGACCTCGGTGGCGAGCTTGGTCTTGTTGTTCTGCGCCGCGATGCGCTCTTGGCTTTCGAGCTTCGCCTGGTCGGTCTGGGCCTGCACCAGTTCCTTCGGCGGCGGCTGCGGTGCGGCCTGCTGCCGCTGCAGTTCCTCGTCTGTGGGCACGATGTCGTCCACCTTCAGTTCCAGGCCCTCGAAGTACTGCCGCAGCAGGCTGGCGCGGCCGCGCTGGCCGATGATCGACATGTCGATCGGGTTCGCCGTCGTGGCCAGGGCCTGCTGGCGATGCATCTGCGCCTGGTCCTTGACCAGCAGCGCCGCGGCGCCACGGGGCACCACGTTGCAGTCGCCCTTGATGCTCGGGTCATCGACGTAGAGCATGCACCAGACGAAGGACTGTTTGACCGTCTTGGAGATCACGTTGCAGTCGATGTTGGCGATGCCGCGGCGCAAGCCCTTGGCGGACGCATTCAGCAGCATCGACAGGCCGGACGCGGTATCGCCGGCGCCGCCCACCCGCTCGTTGCCGTAGCTGTAGCGCGGGATGCCCGTCGCATCGTCCGCCCGGCGTTCGAAGTTCTCGAACACCGCCAGCAGCTCCTGCGCGTTGCTCCCGGGCTGGAAGAAGCCGATGGGTGGCCGGGTCGCGGCGTTCGGGTCGGACTTGAACTGCCAGATCTTCCAGGGGTGCATCTGGGTGATCGCCTCGCCATCGGCAAGACGGTCGACCTCCATGTACACCTGCGGGCCGCTGGCGATGCCCAGGTTCTGGATCAGCGAGCGCGCCGTCGCGTTGCAGACGTCCTCGTGCGGCTCGCACATCTCCGGGATGGCGCGGCCCCAGAAGGCACCGGGGATCGCCTCGTAGCAGGCCTTGTGGTACGGGCGCTGGCCGAGGGGGTCATCGTTGATGACACACCGGATCACGTTGTTGCCGATCAGGATCGCGTCGATCTCGTAGGGCCGCTCGGGGTCATCGATCTCGGCGGCGTCGTAGCCCCATTCCAGCAGGACACGGCCGGGGACGGCCCCCCAGTAGTGCAGCGCGTCGGTCAGGTCGTCGCGGGTCAGCCAGTCATAGCTGCTGTCGCCCTCCAGGCGCTGCCGCTCGGTGTCGGTCCAGATCCAGTGCCGGAGCGTCCCGCCCCCGCCGTTGCGCAGTACCTCTCGGATGTCGAACTCGGAGTTGCCGGGTACGCCGATCATGGCGAACAGGTCCGACTCCGACAGGCGCAGGCGCTCGATAAAGTCTCGCTCCTGCGGGGACCGTGCCCAGGGCGCCGGGTAGCAGTCGAACGGGCTGACGCGGGCCCAATTGAGGCCGTTGGCGTAGGTCACCGCCGGGCTGTTCGCCACCCAGGCCAGCTTACGCTGCTTGACCGTGTACGGACCCTTGAGGATCGCCGCCGGGTAGGTGGAGAAGTCCTCGATGAACTCTTCGAGCGCCTGGTCGTAGCCGCCCTCGTCCATCATGTCGCTGATCTTGGCCGTCATCCGCTCGGCGCGGGTGTCGGCTTCGTCCTTCACTGCATCGAGCAGCTTGGACTCCATCTCCTCGGTCATGGCCTCGACCTGCTGCCCGAAGGACTCCCGGTCCATCGGCTCGCCGGATTCCTCCATCTTCTGGCGCATCACCATCGCCGCCTGCACCTTGAGCCGGTCCCGGACGTACTGCGGCATGTCCGGGAGCGTCGTCGGCGACAGTGCCCAGGCGCGGTCCGAGGCCGGCATGAGGATGTCGCGAATCCAGGCGGCGGCGGCGCGGCTCTTCGTGGCCGACAGCGGCATGAAGATCACCGACGCGCAGCCCTGCGCCTGGAACTCGCGGAGATCGGAGTCCGAATACACCGCCTTGCGACGACGCAGGCAGTTCAGCAGGCGGCGATCGACCTGTTCCCGGGCCCGCTTGTTGCGCTGCCAGGCCTGGTGGATGTGCCCGACCAGCATCGACTGCACCGGGGTGGACGCCACAGGCACAGCCGCCTGCTCGCGCTGAGTCACCTGGTCCTGCGACTCCACACGAACGAGACCGACGCTTTGCATATGCTCTCCTTACCTCCAGCGCGCCGGCTGGATCGGCCGGGCTGCGGTGTTCTTGCTTGCTACCAGTCCGCCGGAGCCGGTGGCGCCGGTGCGGAAGGCGTCGGCGCCGTGCGAGGACCAGTCGTGCAGGGGCTGGTCTTTCCAGCAGCCGCGCACCGGGTCCCACTCCTTGCGGTAGTGCTCCAGGCACTTCCGGCCCTGGGCGGTCTTTCCCTCATCGAACCAGCAGTTCGGCAGGATCCGGCGGACCGCTTCGATGCCGTCTGCGATCTTGAGCATCGGGGCGACCTCGAACTTGATCCCGAGCTCGGCCGCCGCCTGAAGGCGGGATTTGGCGTCGTTGCCGAGTTCCCGGACCTTCAGGTCATGCGGTCCGATGTGGCGGCTGTAGACGATGCCGTTGGCCTTCGCCTTCTCCTCCAGGATCCGGCGGTAGTGCGCCAGGCCCTCGCCGCTGTTCTCGTAGTAGTCCACGACCCTGACCTCAAGCCCGCGGCGCTGCAGGAACCAGATCGCGGTGCTGTCATCGACGCCGAGGTCCCACCAGGTCTCCACTTCGAGACCGCGGTCATACGGAACCTCGGTGACCCGGCCGGCGCGGTAGGCCTCCAGCATCGGGGCGCCGTAGTAAGCGCCTTCCGTGCTCTGCTGGAAGGCCTCTTCCGGGGTGCTCGGGTACTCCGACTTCACATCATCCCCCTGGTCGCGCCACTTCTGCGCGTACCAGATCCGCTGGGCCCGGCTCAGGCTACGGCCGATCTTCCCCTCCAGATCAGTGAAGTAGCGAAGCTCTGCTTCGGTGAAGGTGAAGGTCTTCTCGTCAATGGCGTACTCGGGGTGCTCCCACCACGCGAGGAAGGAGAACCGCCAGTCGCCGTGGATCAGTGGCCGATCCGCCGGACGCTTCTGCGCCTGGTCGCAGAGGTCGTAGAAGTGCCCTGCCCGGCCGCGCGCCGTGGACTCGATGACCTTGATGCCGCCCTTGTGGACGGCTTCGAAGGCGCCGGTGCGGACCTCCTGGGCCCGCTTCGGGAAGTGCGCGCAGATGTAGCCGTACTCGGTGACATGCAGGATTTGCACGTTGCCGGAGCGGAAGGTGACGCCGACACGGATGCTGGACCCGTTGTTGAAGATGATCTCGCTCTCGGTCTGCTTCACCGCCGGCCGGGCCGCCCTCAGGTCATCGGGCAGGTTGTCGTACGCGAACTTGATCTTCTCGCGGAAGATCACCATCGCGTCGTCCTTGGTGTGAGCGATGACGCCGACCGACACGTCGTTGTTGAACAGGCAGGTATCCAGCCAGAGGATGCAGTACCCGGTGGTGATGCCGAGCTGGCGTACCTTCAGTTCGAGGTTGTTGTTCGACAGGCTGTCGAACGCCCGCTGCTGGGCCCAGTTCGGCTTGAACTTGACCCGGTTGCCGTCCTTGTCCTTGATCCAGTACAGGTTGCTGAGGCGCCAATTGCGGTCCGTCAGCAGGGCCAGTTCAGCGCTTTGCGAGGAGCCCACTGACGCCGCCGCTGTTCTTGGATGCCTCGGCCAGCAGTTCCAGCAGCTTGGCGCTCGCGGCCCCCTGCTGCTTGTTGTCGGCCTCGAAAGTGCCGTGGTACCGGCCCAGCATCTCCTGCGCCTTCAGACGGTCCGAGGAGCGAATCTTGCGCACCTGCTGCATTTCCGCCCGGACCTCGTCCTCGTCGTCCTTGCGCATGACGGTCTTCAGTTCTTCCACATCGATGCCGGACACCGCCATGGCGGTTTCGTCGTCCCACTCATGGGGCGGCTTCATGTTGCCGAGTTCATCGAACAGCCTGCGGGGGTCGAACCGGGCAACGGCAGACATGCGGGCGAGGAGTTCGTCCTGGCTCATGTGCAGCTTCTTCCAGGCCTGGGCCTTCAGTTCCTCGACCCGATCCGCAACGTCAGGAAACGAAAGGAGTTCTTGGTGTAGCCGGCGTCCCGAGCCGCCCTCGCCCCATTAAAGTCCTTCACGTACTCCAGGCAGAAGCGCTCTCGCTTGGCGTTCTTGAGGGCGGGCATTAGTCAACCCCGGCAATCAGCCGCCAAGCTCGGTCCCAAGGGATCGTAGGCACGCGTTCCACCGCGAATTTCTGTACCGAGCGCTGATGTGTGCGAGCCTTCAGTGCCGCTTCCAGCCACTGCCGGAACTTCTTGCGGCGACGCGGCGACATCCGAAGCTGGTGGGCCATCGGGATGCAGTCGGCATGGACGTAGGGACGCATTACTCTTTCGCGTCCGTCATCGTCATGTGTGCCGCGAGCGTGAACAGACCGATCAGGTCGCGGCGCCGGAATGCCTCACCGAAGCTCAGGTAGGTCGGGTCGTACTCGTCCTCATCCAAGCCCAGAACCACGGCGCGAGTCCACTGATACTCGCCCTTCTCGATGTCATCGGCCAGCTTCCGGAGTTGTCCGGGGATGTCATTCAGCAGAGGCGCTCCATCGCGGATGGGCGTCACCACTGAAAGCTGCGGCCGGCTCATCAGCGGCCCCGCGCCCTGCGCACGTCATCCAGCCGCATGATCCGGCTGGCCTCGGTCTGCTTCTTCTCGCCGAAGCCCAAGTCCGGATCGCCATCCTGGCGGACGAGGTTGAAGCCGGCCGCCAGCGCGTCGGCATGGCCGCGATCCATTGCCACCTGACCCTGCTGCAGGGCCTTGAGGGCGACCAGCAGGGCTAGGCGCAGTTGCTGACGCTCTTCGCGCCAGCGCTTGAGGGTCATGATCTTGAGCATGGGTCAGGCCTGCGCGGCGGCGTCAGATGCCTGCGAGGCGGCCAGCCGCTCCGTCAGGGCATAGCCCATCAGCGGCCAGACCTTGGAGATGGCGTTCTGCCGGGCGATCTTCGCCCCCAGCTCGTAGTCGAAGTTCTCCGGGCTCGCGCAGGCCGATTCGCCGGTCACGGTGAACCCATTCTTGAGGACAAGGACGCAGATGGTCAGCAGGTCCAGTGGGTCATTCTCCACCAGCGGGCTGCCGGACTTGCAATAGACCCCGCCGACGTTGAAGCAGAACTCGCGGGCGATGTTCGCCTCGATGTCCGCCGGCGTAACGCGCGGCGCGGTCAGGCCCTTGGCCTGGATTTCAGTTTCGATGTCCATGTCACACTCCATTCGCGCCAGCCCGGCGGGCCAGCAATTGCTGTCGCTTGATGTACTTCGCCTGCCGGTTCTCGCGGCGCTCCCGCTCCCGGCGGCGGGCCGGGCTCTCCCGGGTCCACTCCTGGGGAGTGAAGGCGGGCCATTCGCGGTCGGCGTACCGGGTTCGGATGTGCGCCCAGGCCTCGCCCGAGGCGATCTCGGCATGCGTCCACTGGCAATAGGCCAGATCATGGAGCCACTGCGTCCGGTCCGGCCGGATCAGGTCTGCCCCGATCTCGTGTGCGGCCACGGGCCAAGCCATGCTGCCGCGATCACCAGCGATCACCGGGACCCCGGCGAGGACGGCATCGACCAGGCTGTTGCTGTTCCAGGCGATCACCGCGGCGGCGCCGGCGAGGGCTTCCTCGAGGCTGCCGCCGAGAACTTCGGCCGGATGCTGTTCGGCACTGCGCTGCAGCGGATGCGGCCGGTACCGGACCGGCAGGCCGTAGGCCTTGGCCTTCTCGCAGGCCTCGCGCAGCCATCCGGGATAGTCCGGACAGGTCGCCAGGCTGGCGTCTCCGGTGACTTGACCCATCACCAGGATGTAGTCGCCGCCCTCCTTCCATGGAGAGACCGGAACGCCGTGCTTTGCCCAGCGATCGCCGGGCATGCCTTTGGCGAGAAACTCTGCGTGCCCGTTCAGGCCGTTGAAGCCCAGGCTGACGAATACCCGGCGGCGGTCGCCGAAGTAGGCAAGCTCCATCACCAGGTAGTCCTGCCCGATCCGCTTCTGCCCCCGGATGATGTGGGGCATCCGGTGCCCCCATATCACTGCAAGGTCGGCGGGCTCCCACTGGTGCCGGCGGCGCCACAGCGGGTTGATGCCGTGCGCCTTGAGGCCGCGCTCGACCAGCTGCGCCTGTGTCCGGCCCGGCGGGTCGTAGATGACGACCTTCACCGCCAGAGCACTCCGATGCCCATGGTGCTTTCGGCGCCGATGAACTCGCGGTGCTTGTGCTGGTCGCGGATCTCGCGCCACAGCCGCGGCACCTCCACCTGCATGTCGCTCCAGGCCTGGCCGTCACCTGCGATGTCGTGGAACGCCACGATCCGGGCCATGGGCCCGTAGGTCAGCCAGTCGGCTTTGACGCCGGCATAGCGGTGGTCACCGTCGATCAGGGCAGCATCGAACGGCCCCTGCTTCCGGATTGCCTCGATCACCTCGGCCGAGGCGCTGTCTCCGAAGAGGCAGCGCGCATCGATGCCGCGGTTCTGCAGGTCGGCAACCGCAGCGTTCAGCGCATGGCGGCTGCTTTCCTTCCCCCAGGATCCGCCCGGCAGGTCCACGGCGAGGCCTCGACTACCTTTTGGCAGGGCGAGCATCACATCGTGGAACGTGTCTCCGTGGCGGGCGCCGATCTCGAGGTATGTGCACACGCCCTCGGCCTGCAGCAGCTGGATCAGCGGGCCGATCTCATCGACGTGCTGTGACGCCCGGCGACCGCTGAAGGTCTTGGGGCGCAGGATGTCCGGCGTTGCCATCAGAACGTAAACCCCAACCGCACCCGCCCGGCCAAGCCGCCGCGGTCGTCCTCATGGACTTCGGCGCCGATGCGGATTCTGCCGATGTCGCGCTCGACCCAGGCGCCCGGCAGTTCGCCGCGGTAGCTGGCGCTGCCGCCGGCCGCCCATTTCCGCACCGGTGCGGCCACGAAGCCGGGAGCCATCGGCACATCCAGGGCTTCGATCACCTCGCCATCGGGCGAGCTGGCGACGACGCGGCGGCCGCCATCGACCTGCACCAGGCTGAGGTCCAGGCGCAGCGGTGGGCAGTCGGCACGCTTGGGCTTGACCGTCACCGCTATCCGGCGCTCTTCCTTGGCGCCCTTGGGCAGCTGGTGCGGCGGCTTCGTTGGTGTGGTGGGCGAGGCCCTTTCGGCAACCACGCTGCCGTCCTTCTGCTTCACGGCCGGCGCCGGGGTGACGCTCTCCGGTACCACATCGCAGTCCACCAGGTGCGCGCCGATGTAGGCACCGCCCAGGCCGGAGACGATCACCGCCGCCAGGATGACGTAGGCGTACAGGTTGCTCATCACGGGCGCTCGCATAGCTGACGCTCGGCGGCGCGCCGGCGGGTCAGGCCCGGCAGGACGATGCCCCGGGCCTTGTTCCAGCGGGATAGCTCGGCGCAGGCACCGCGGTGGTCGCCGGCGTTGAGCTTGCGGACCAGGGTGGACCGGCAGAAGGCCAAGCCGCCGACGTTGTAGGTGAACGAGGTGTAGGCGGACCGTTCGTTCGGACTCAAGGGCACCTTCACGCAGGCCGCCATGGCGTCATGCGCCTCAAGCAGCTCCTCGCCCAGCAGTTCCTCGCACTGAGCCCGGGTGGCGGTCTGGCCCATCTTCACGCCGGCCGTGCTGCCGTAGCAGATCGTCGGGATGCCAACCGGGTCCTTGTAGGCGACCGTGCGCAGGCCCTCGAAGCTTCCGACCAGCACCAGACAGGTGCCGAGGCCGAGCGCTGCGATGCGGGCCTTGCTCACGGCTTGGCGGCCTCTTTGCGCCACTTCCAGAGGAGGTAGGCGCCCTGCATCAGCAGGTAGCCCACGGTGAGCCAGGCGATCAGATCGTTGACCGTCAGCCCACTCACGTAGGCCAACGCCGGCGGCGCTGCCTTGGCTGTCGCCACTCCGATGTCGCCTGCCTTTTCGCTCACATTGCCCCCTGAAAATGCGAAACCCGGCTCTCGGCCGGGTTGGTTGTGGCTGCTCATGGCAGGCCGATGACGCCCTTCAATCCGTGCATGGGTTACCCTCCCAGCTGCCGGTGAATCCGATGCAGGATGTAGCCCACCATGGCGATCACGCCGCAGATGAATCCGAGCGCGAAGAGGGCCATGGGAACCTCCAGAATTGAGGCCGTCTCGTAGGCCAACGGTCCCGCAGCCGATCCATTCAGCGCTGGAGCAGCGCTACTCGGCACAAGGACTGCCGGTGATACCAAGCCTCTGCCGGCCCGGCGAGCCCTGACGGGCGGAGGCTATGCTTCGAGGACGTCTACCCCGTTGCCGCAGCCATTTTCGTAGAGGCTGGCGATCTCAACTGCCTCGCGAGCTGACTTACCACAGTGCATCGCGGCGACTGCAAAGTCTCGGCCGCTGCCCATGGCGAAGAAGGGCTGCTCGAACACGAGCGGGATCGGGCCGCTCTCATACTTGAGGATTCGCCCCCCATCAATGACCAGGCAGCCGCAGCTGCGGTCATCATTCTGCTGGACGGCGGGGTACTTCTCGCGCTCCCGGCCGTTCTCGATCCATTCCAGCATTTCCATGCCGGCCGATAAGTTCCCGGCAATGCCCACGAGCAGATCCCCGATGCGGCGAATCTTGGTGGTGGTGCTGATCAGGCCGGACGCGACTGCACGCTTGTCGGCGGCCAGGGTCTTACCATCCCATGCAATGACGGTCATAAGGCTCCGGGATGGCTGGTGTAAAGGCGCCGGATGGACCGGCGCTCCCCTCGCTGCCGAGGCAGCAGGACAGGGGTAAGTAGTGGTGCGCCCCGCAGGCTTCGAACCTGCACCAGCCTCATTACGAGTGAGGTGCTCTGCCAGTTAAGCTAAAGGCGCCCTGAACAAAAAACCCGCCTCAAGGGCGGGTTTCGGTGCATTTGGGACGGATGTCGCATGCTCACCTTCTTCTTATTCGCATGAGGGGGTCGCCGTCAAGCGGCTTTCGCGACCTCGTCCTGCCGTTCGTCGGCAAAATCGAACGGGCCGTAGATGCGCGCGGAGATCTTCGCGTGTGCCCCCTTGAGGGATTCGCGCACCGTGGATTCATCGACGCCGATCCGGCCGGCGACGACCCGGGCGCTACGCGGCCGCTCCCGATGGGGCACCACGTAGGTTTCCCAGATCGCCCTGCGCATGGCCTGGGGCAGGTGCTGGACGGCCTCGTTCGTTTCCCGGCACCGGATGTTGTGCGCCAGCTCGCGGCCGCGCTGCTCGACCATGGCGGACATACCACCATCCGGCGGGCAGGACACTACCTCACCGTCGACCTCGATCAACTCGAAAACAATCCCATCGCCGCGGATGCCGGCGTTCTCCTGCATCTCGGCGATGCGGCCGAAGGGGGACGATGACCGGCTCAAGACCGCCGCCGGCTCCTGGCACCACTGCCCCCACTTCATCAGCCGGTACTGCACGGTGTTGCGCTCGATCTTCATGCCGTACCCCTCTTGCTCAATCGAATCTGCTTCACAGCCGCCAGCCTTCGTGTCTCACAGCTTTGGCAGATCGCGCTGCCCCGGCGCCGGCGCACAAGCTGGTCGATGGGCTTGTTCCGGTTGCAGCGGCCGCACCAGAAGGTGGTGAAGGTCATGCCTTCCCCATAGCGCGATCACCAACGTGTAGCAGGGTGATCAGGGCGTAAAGCTGCCAGTCGGTGTACCCAACGCCTGCGCTGGCCATGACAGCACCAGCCGCCAGATAGCACGCGATGAATATGGCCCAGTTCTTCATGCCGCCTCCCTCATCGTCGCCAGCACCCGCAGCGCCCCTTCCACATCGTTCACCACCGCCAGCGGGCCGCCGCGCCAGGCGCCGTGCCATTCGAGTTGGTCCGGCGTCAGGTTTCGCGCGCTCGGGGGCTTGCTGCCGTCTTTGATCTCCACCAACGCTGTCTGCCGGCAATACCCCACCAGCAGGTCCGGGCAGCCGTCTCCGACCGTGTGCAGCGGCTGCACCGTGGCGCCAGCGGCGCGCAGCACGCGCACGATCTCCGGCTGGTTCCTGTCGATCTTGGCGGCGCGGCGCATCAGGCGGCCTCCATCAAATCCCGGATCGTCATCGCCAGTAAGTCCAGCTCGTCCAGTTTTGCCAACCGAAACCGGGACCGGTCTCCATGGATTCCGTGCGGCCCCTGGTGGCAGCCCTCATGGCACAGGGGGATCACCAGCCAATTCGGGGCGCGCTGGCCCATCCCCTGCCCCTCGCGGACGTGGTGCGCATCCGTGACGCCGCTCTGCGGCTGGCCCAGGACTCGGCAGAGGATGCAGGGCAGCGCTTTGACGCGGCCCATGTGGCGGCGCTCTTGCGGGGTCATCCGCACGCCGCCTTCGCCCGCTCCGGGCGAGTGTTCCGGGCAATGCAGCGATCCGCCCGCCAGGCCTCGTAGAACACGGCAGCGCCGGCGATGATCTTGCAGACCGTGCAGTCGCCCTTGCGGATGGCGTAGTCGGAGAGCTTGTGCCAGGTCATGCGGCACTCCAAAGTTCGATCTGCTCACTGCCGATCCACACGGGCGCGCTGTTGTGAATCTCGATCCGCTCGGCGATGACCTCGGCACGCTGAGCTGCAGTCGGGGGCACGTACATCCCAAAGCGGGATTGCGCGCCGCAGTTCACGGTAGCGTTCGTAGAGTCCGCAGATGCAAGCGGCAGGCGAGTGAAGATGTCCGGGTCCAACATACGGAGCCCGTGTAAGCGGCAATGCGGGCGGCCTTCGGCATCGCACATAACGGCCATAATCTCGGCCATGCGGCCCCACCATGATTTCGTGCCAGGGTTCGGCCACTGGCCAGAAGAGCCAAGCGCGACGACGGGCCAATCTGCGGCCAGGCGCTCGGCGCGCTCCAAGTCCTCATGCATGTGATAGACCGGGACCCCGGGAATATCGCGGGGCCAGTCCGCCAGCATGGCGTCGTTTTCCGGCTCGCCGCCGTCGATGACGTCAGGGATCAGGGCCCATTCGAAACCCGGGTGCTTGCGCCACTCCTCGCACCAGGCAATGTAGCCCGGAACGTCGAGTGTCTCTCCCCGGGTCCAGGCGCTAAACGCGCCGTTGTCGAAGACGAACGACCGACAGACGTCCGCAACGATGCCCATGTCGTCCCTGCGCGGGAACGGTACAAGAGCGTCCCGGTTATTCAGGAAGCGGGCGACATCCTTGCGGGTGCCACCGGCTGGCGTGCCGTGATACTTCTTCATGCGGCAGCCAGCCAGGCCAGCGCGTCCCGGAAGGACGGGAGGATCGCCGTTGAGTGGTAGCGTAGCCAGGGGCTGATGCCAGTGTCTGGCCGGCTGACGACTACGACAGGAATCCCGAGTGTCCAGGCATAGAGCACTTCCATGCTGGTGCCCACAGAAGGACGGACGTAGTTGACCAAGAGAGCGTCGCAGCCTCGAATATCCCGCTTGTCGAGTTCTACGATCTCTCGGTAGGCCTCGGCCTCGCGGCCCCGGTAGTCGCGCTTCATCGGATCCACGCAGGTACCGGGCCAGGTCTGCTTGATCATTTCTCGCCAATCAACGCATTCCTCGTCGGTGCACCCCAAGATCGGGCCACACAGGTAGATGGTCTTCACTGGCGGGCAACTCCACGGGTGGTGGTGATCTGCACGCCATGGTGGTGCGCCTTCAACTCCTGAACGCCCGGGAAGCGGTCGGCCAGGCGGTCGGCGATCTGTTCGTGATAACCCTCCTGCTTGGTGCAGAAGTCCACGATTTCCTCAACCATCACCAGCTGATCCGTCTCAATGGTCAGGTAGTACCGGATGCGCTTGCCGTTGTTTGGGCAGACCGCGACAAAGCTGTGGGAGTAGCGGTTCACGCCGCCTCCCTCGCCTGCTCCGCATACTGCGGATCGGACCAAACGATGCGCTGCTCGGAGCCGAAGGCGAACAGCCAGGTGATGAAGGCCGTCGCCAGCTTCTTAGGGAAGCGGCGGGTCTGATCACCCAGGGCGACGAAGCCATCCCGGCCCATCGCCGGCACCAGCCGCATGTCCCCCATCTGCGCCCAGGCGTCCTGCAGTTCGGGATAGTTGATGTGGTCACCCTTCGTCTCGTGCTTGAAGGCATCCACCAGCAGGCGCTTCATGTCCTCCTGATGCCACTTCCGCCCGAAGTACTCGTACTGCTCGGCGATGTCCCCGATCATGGCGTGGTAGCGCTCTTCCTGATCGCGGGTCTTGTTGGCCTTGCGGATGACGACCTCGAAGTCACCCTGCGGGACGGCCTTCTGGGCGTGACGGTAGGCGCGCTCCATGACGAAGCGCAGGGACTGCGGGGTCAGCTTCTCTATGAAGGCCTTCATGCCTCAGCCCTCATGATGTTCTCGTAGCGGCGGCGGCTCGGGGCGCGCATCAGGCGCTGGACCTTGCCGGAGTTGACGTAGTAGCTGTAGTCCGCGCAGGCGAGCCGCTTGGCGGCGCAGTTCGGGCGCTGCTTGCAGTCCTGGCACGGGGTGCGGCCGCGGATGGCGGAGAAGAGACGGTCGGCGGAGGCGGTCATGCGGCTTTCTCTGATAGGCGGATCATCGTGAAGCCATCGATCAGCTTGACTTTGTCCATAGCGAAAAGGAGGTTCTGCGCTTTGCAGTTAGGACAGGTCGAGGCGTAAGAGCCGTCACCCATCAGGGTGGTTGAACGGCCCATCTCGCCTTCATGGCCTTTCCAGCCGCAGACGGTGCACTCGTAGTGCTGCGCGCGCGCCCACTTCTGCAGCGGCGCCGGCCACCACTTGGGGACTTGCACGGGGATGTCGGCCAGCCGCTTGAGAAGGACGGGTTCAACGACCGGCCTGCAGTACTGGCAATAGCCTGCCGTTAGGTGGTGCTGCACACGGACACAAGCATCCGAAAGCTCGTATCCGGTGAATGTGATAGGGCTGTCCCAGTCCTTCTCGCCCTTGCGCTTGTATCGCGTGCTGCGCCGCACGGTGTGGTATCCGCCTTCCCTTCCGCAGCATTCGCACCGACGAATAGGGGTGCTGATGTATCCGAGCTTTCCCTTCTCGCGGGCGATCTGCAGAATCTCTACGACCATCACAGCCTGGCTCTCGCTCAGGCTACTTTCAGCGCGCAGGGCGATAGCGTCCTTGACCTTGTTTATTCCGCCTTGAACCTCGTCGGAAACAACGCCATCCAGGCGCAGCAATTCGTCGGCGGTGAGTTCCACTCTGTACTTCATACCCCACCCCACTCGATGCCAGCCCTGCGAAGGGCGCAGAGGTCGCGCTTGATGGCTGGCTCGGATACGCCGAACTGCCTCGCCAGAACCTTGCGGCGGATGCGCCGGCCGCCGGCCTGCATCAACTCGCCGATCAGAATCCGGCGGGCCGTGGTCGGCGGGGTCATGCGCGCGATGATGTCGTGCATGGTCATGCGGCCATCCTCCGGAACGCCAGCGACAGGTAGCGCGGGCACGGCGAGGAACGACGACGGCTCCAGCCGTTGTTGTCGAGGTGGGCGATCACGCCGTCATTCACAGCCTTGCGGTACAGAGCGCCCCAGGCGCGGAGTTCCTTGGGCTGCGGCTGGCGCGCGGCGATATGCGCGTCCGACACGTCCTCCCCGCAGAACACCTCGTGCGTCCGGGCGTACTGCAGGAGAAATGTGAAGGCCTGGTGTTTCCACTCATCGCCGGCAAACGCCAGCGCGAGCTGCATGCCTTGTTCGCGTGCGGGGTTCATGCTGCCTCCCCATTGTCGCGCAGGTAGGCCCCGCCCCACTTCTTTCGGGGCGCAGACTCTTTCGGCGCAGGCTTGGGGATCGCGACAGGCATCTTGTCGACCAAGGCCTGAATCGTGGCCGGCGGCTGGAGCGCTTCGACCTGCAGGCCGACCAGGGCCTTGATCTCGTGAGCCGCATCACCGTGCACATAGCTCAGCGCGCGATCCAACGGCAGGCGACCGCGGCGGACGGCATCCGCCAGCGGCCCTGGCCGGCCCGTGTGATCCCAGCCCAAGCTGGCAGACCACTCGACTGGCAGGCTGTCGGCGCGCGCGCGCTCCACCGATGCGGTGTACGCCTCCTTGAACGCCATGCGCGCGGCAACCTCATCGCCTGCCTCCAGCAATGGCTGAGCGATGCGCAGCGCGGCCAGCATCTCGCTCGTCAGGACAGCGGTGTCGCGCTCATCACGCGGCACCATAGCCCAAGCGACTTCAACGCCCGGTCGGCCATCGTCAATACGCTCGATTACTGCCGCCAGTACCAAACGTCCCTTGTGCTCACGGCGCACGCGCTTGAGCGCATCCAACACCGCAGCTTCCGGGTACTGCGCGAGGTCGTCAGCCATGACCATGGCCGCGCCCTCGGAGATTTCACTGCCGCAGACCTCGGCGGTTACCGCCAGGGCCTTCAGAACTTCAGTGCTGGCTCTCTGCACGTTCGCGCTCCTCGATGAGTTTCAGAAACCCGTTGCTCGCGGTCTTGTCCTGCTGCCGCGCTTGGGTCTGGGTGATGGTTCGCCCCGTCGCCCATTCGGTGCGGAGCTTTTCGGCGTCGGCCACGAGGCACTCAGCCGAGTGCCCGCGCTGGGCGTAATACCCGTTGCGGTGCTGGAGAAAGAAGGCGGCGACCTCCGGGGCCTCGTCGGCACCGATGCGGTCAACCAGTTGCCCGAGCAGGGAGTTCACCTTGGCGTTGCGAACGGGCTCGCTGCCGTAGCGGAGGAGGTAGGCTTGCGAGTAGGCAGCCCAGGTGGCGGCTGTCTTGGCCTCGCGCTTTTCAACGGTGGCCGGCGGACGCGCAGCGTCGGCGGAACCTCCTTCCTTTCCTTTCCCTTCCCTTCCCTTCCCTTCCCCTCGTGTCGCGTGGCTCTCGCGTGACTCACGCGTGCCGCTCGCGTCGATGTTGTTGTTTTGAATGGAACCTTCCTCCGGAGAGGGCAGTTCGCTAGGCGACTCGCGATTGTTGATGACTTGGTGCCGCGAGAAGGTCGGAATGCAGCCAAATTCCTCGCCCTGGAACGTGTACTTCACGAGCCATCCACGCGTGAGCAACGCGTCAAGCACGCGTGAAAAGTCCACGTCGTCATGCGGCATCACATCGGTCTTCAGCGTGCGCGGCTTCCACTTAAAGCGGCCCTCACGGTCTGCCACCGTGAACAGCCCTATGAAGGCCAGGCGCAACGGAAGCCCCTCTTCGCGCTCGGCATCGAAGAGGTCTTCGTGCTTGAACAGGTCGGGCTTCACAGTGCGAATGCGCGCCATTAGCCTCTCCCCCAATGTTCCATGTGGACCATCGCTACCCCTGCAGCGCCTGGTGACGCACGCGCAGATTCATCAGCGTCCGGGCCGCCTCGACGTGCTGCCGGCGCAGCCTGTGGATGCTGTCCAGGGACTTCTCGGCCGCCGCCACGTCATCCGCCAGGCGCTCCAGCTTGGAGCGCTGCCAGAGGATCTCTGCGGAGAGGTAGGCGCGTTTGATGGCTTTGAGCATGGGGTCTCCTAGGCGGCTTTCCGCTGCTGGATTTCCTGCAGCTCGCTGAGGAGTTCGGCCTCGCGCTGCAGGATCGGATCGGCGTAGACCTCGACGCCTTCTTGCATGGCATCCCACTGCAGAGGCGCCAGCGAGCCCGTGGCCTTCATCAGCCGGCGCTGCAGCGCGTCCGACCACGGGCGCTTGCCGTTCATCAGCATGCTCATGTAGCCGACGCTCACCGCGATGCGGCCCGCGGCCGTCTCCTGGCTGATGCGGGCGTGATTCATGGCCAGGCGGCAGGCCTGAATCTTGGACGTGCACAGACGAAGCTCCGGCATCGGGTGCCGGTACTTCGGTGGGGTCACAGAGCCAATCAGCCGCAGTTCGGTTTGCACTGGTTCACACCGGTTAACAGTGGTTAACAGATGGCTGCCCAGAAAATGGGCGCCATGGGACAAACGAAAAAGAAGCGGCCGGATTGCTCCAACCGAGAGTGCGAACAGGGCCCAAGCCCTGCGCGGAGGAGAAGTGCCCTGAGCGATCGTTGCGCCGGGCCAGCGCCGTGGATTCAAGTTCGCTCTGACTTTCTTTATGAACGGCACTCCACGAGCCGTTCTGGGGGCATAGGTGCCCGGTTGCCTCAGACCGCGCCGGGCGCACGGAGGGAGAATGCCGCTGGGGGGACAGCGGCGCGTGCTGAGGCTCACGCTGGGGGTTCATGCGGCGCTCCGGGAGTGCCAGCCGCGACCGCTTTCCCTCTCCTGGGAGCGGCGCAGAGAGTGATAGGAGGCGCATTCAACAACTTCGACGTTCCCACTTTGGAACGGGAGCGAAAGGTTCTTGCGCGCGAGAAAGTAATGGCCCGCCCCCTTCCCGCGCTGATCCCATTTGCCGGACGACTGCCAGACTTCCCACCATTCGGCAAAGGTGAGGTCCCACTTAACGCGGCAGTGTTTCGCCTGATTGCGCTGGGATCGAAATGCCGTTGCTGCATCAGTGCCGCATGGCGACTGAGTCTTGCGGGCCGCGTCGTACTCGTCGCGATTCATGCCGGTTCGGGCAAAGCACCTTCGGTTCAAGCCGGCGTAGTAGTCGGCGGCCTTGGCCTTTTGATGGGCTTGGACCACCTTGCCCCTGCCGTTTTCGTAGGAGACGCCCTTCAACTTGAGGATTTGGCGGACCCGCTCGCGAGTAATGCCATACGCATTGCCGATTTCCTGCAGGGTCTTGCCACTGCGATAGGCAGTGACCATCGCATCAGCGCGCTCATCAGCACTGAGCCTCTGCGCCTGCATCTGGATCGCGAGGGCTTCCAATGAGCCGCCGCAATGAGGGCAGGTCTCGGCCATCACGCAGCCGCCTTCGCCTGGGGGCTGGCGGCAACGGGCGTCATGTAGTGGGTGACGTTGCCTTTGCGGTCGCGGACCCACTCGACGTCGGAGCGGAGTTCTTCGCAGGTGACGCCGGTCGCTGCTTCCACGGCGGCGCAGGAATCGAGCGGGACGCTCTCTCTCGCCTTCCAGTTGGAGACCACGGAGTCAGAAACCCCGAGGGCCCTGGCCAAAGCAGCAGTGCCGCCAGCCTTTATCAACGCGCATTCCAGTCCAGTCATGGGGCGGATTACACACCATGTTAAAACAGGAGTCAACATGGCGTGAGGCAAGCGGTTCACATGGCGTGTACCTTCCGCCCATGGTCTCTCCACGCGAAGCGCTTCTCACCGCCATCCTGGCCCACGCTCAAAAGCGGGGCTGGAGCAAGTCCGAGTTGGCGGCGGAGCTGGGCATTTCATCGGCCGTCCTGTCCAACTGGATCAGCCGGAAGGCGGTATCCAAGGACGCCATCGAGCCGATCGCGGCGAAGCTGGGCATCACCCTGGGCCCCAAGGGGGCGCCGATAGAACTGTCGGACCCTCCGCCAATGGTCCATGTCGGCAGCGGCGAGGAGCGGCCCTTGGAGTACATCGCCAAAGTCATTGGCGCACATCTATCCGCCGGCGCGGGCGAGGTTCTTTGGGAAGTGGATGAGATCCAGAAGTCGCACGCGTTCCGCTCGGATTACCTTCGCGAAAAGGGCTTGAGGCCCGACAGGTGCAAGGTCTGGACGGTGCGCGGCGACAGCATGGAGCCGCGCTACCGCGACGGGGGGGTGGTGCTTATCGACATGTCGGATCGCTCGCCAGTTCACGGCAAGGTTTTCGCCCTGGTCGGCGAAGATGGGCTCCGCATCAAGCAACTGCGCCGCGGCGTTGCCGGCTGGGAAATGCACAGCTACAACCCGGATCAGAACAAGTACCCGCCGGAGCCGATCGTGGGGGAGAATTACGCGATCATCGGGCGGGTTCGCTGGTATGCGGGGGATGAGGATTAGGCGTCCAGGAGATGGGGAGAAAGTAATGCGATCAACCAGAGTCGCAGCGCTGATCATCAGCCTGATGGCGAGCCTGCCGGCGCAGGCTGAAGTCGCCGTTCAGGTCGTGCACAGTGGAGATGACTCCATTGGCCAGCGGTTGGCGTACTTCTACAAGGAGGCTTTGCGTAACTCTTCTGAATTTGTAGTTGCGCTCGATCCGCAACTAGGTTTTCGGGTGCGCTTGATCACCCTCGACCCAACGGAGCGGGAGACTGGGTACTCGACGGTGTACTCGGCGGTATGGACTTGGAACAACCCTGAGGAGCCTTACGATTTCTACCTGACCACTGTTGTGGGAACATGTGGGTCGAATCGGGTTAAGGGCTGCGCCGAAGATTTGCTCGTGACCACTAGTCAGCAGTTCGAAAAAATCCGCGCCATACTGAGCCAGGCCAAATAGTAAGAAAAAACCCCGCACTAAGCGGGGTTCTTTTTTATCGCTGCCCGTACGGGTTATAAAGTGGGTTGCTCTTGTTGTACTTCGGCGGATCGCTGAATTCATCGCGCTGGCTGCCGCCCATGCTCTGCGAGCCATAGTTGTTGTAGCGGTACTGATCGGGCTCACTCTTCATGTGTCCCTGAACGTAGGTGCCATCCTTCCGATAGTAACCCTGCTGGTAGTCAGCCAGAGCCGCTGTGCTGGCCAGCGCCAGCGTGATTGCAAGCATCATCCTCATCTCATCCCCCTCGCCTTCCGGCGACTTAGTTAACTACACCCTGCGGATCATCCTTCGAGCACTGGCAGGAAGGGCTCTGCGTGCCGTCACAGCACTGCACACGCCCGCCCGCGCAGCCACACTGCCCGTTGTGCCAGGAGCAGCATCCCTGCCCCGCCATTTCCTTCCCCGCTGCCTCTCGCTGAACCTCGCAGCGCTGCGGTTCCTGCGGCACTGGGGCCTGGTCAGTGGCAAAGGCAGACGCAGACATGGCCAGCACGGCCAGCGCAATTAGCTTCTTCATAGTCCCCTCCTGAATCCCTAGTAGAAGGCTACCCCCATCGGAGCCTGAGGCGGGACCTCCCGCCTACCTTTCGTCGGCTCGATTTCACACTGTGTTGACTATAAAACTCACATGGTGTGTAATACGTTCCATCACCACCGGGCCACGGCCCACCACAGGGGATTGGGATGAACGAACAGCAGAAGGCGCGGATTGTTGAGCTGGCGAACGAGGTAATTTGCTGCCTTGCTTTCCTGAAATGGGAATACAGCGGATACAGCGAAGCGATCCGTGCAAATTACGATGCGAGACAGGCCAGCGCCGAAGCCTTCCGCATCGCGCAGGAGGCCTAAGCCATGACCGCCATCACCCCCGGCGCCCTCGTCCGCATCGTCTACGGCCCCCGTCGCGGCTACCGCGGCGAGGTGACCAAGACCGAAGGCCGCCACATCACCGTCGCCACGGTGGGCGGCAGCGTCACCCTGCTGGCTTCGCAGCTGGAGGTCATCTAAATGGCCCGCCAGATCAAGATCGACACCCAGGGCAAGGGCGCCGTCACCTCTATCGAGGTTGATGGCATCCGGATCGACATCGGCCAGGAAGTGCCAGCTGTTGCTGCGGAGCCCGCCGCCACCCCGTCCATGCTGGACGCGCTCTACCGCCCGCAGATGGTCAAGATCGGCGCCGACGGCAAGCGCATGGCCGATGACGCCACCGGCCACGTCGCCGTACTCCTCCCGCAATACGGCCTGATGTACGACGCCCGCGCCTCCGAGAAGGCAAGCAACTGGGCCCAGGCCGTCGAAATGGGCTCCGCCTGCGACCTGCTCGGCTTCACCGACTGGGAACTCTGGGACGACGTCCAGGCGCAGCTGATCCTCCGCCGCGATCTGCCGCGCCCGTTTGTGGACACCAATTTCTTCCCCAACATACCGACCAGCGACTGGACCTGGACCCGGACGCGCTACAGCCCGTCCCCTTCGGATTTCGCGTTCTCCGTCTACTTCAACGACGGCCTCGTCCTCTGGTCCATCCAGGACGACCTCGGCTTCGTCCGTGCCTGCCGCCGCGTGCCCGCCAGTCAGGTCCTGGGCTTTTTGGCAGGAGGCTCGCTGTGAACAGCGGACGTTGCGCCGCGAGCGAAGCGGAAGCTGCCGAGGACGCGCGCCTGGCTTCGGATGACGCCATCTGGAAGGTCTACGGCAAGGCCGCAACCGAAGAGGCCGCGAAGTCCATCCTGAACTCCCGCGAGTCGTGGGATGCCACGGGCGACGCACTGTCCGACTTCTCCCAGGCCGAGCTCTGCAACCTCGCTCACTGGATCGTGCACAACGACCTGCTCGAAGTCGGCCGCATCGTCGCAAAGAAGGTCATGGAGTTCGCCCGCGCCGAGGCCGCCGACTCGCCGAAGGCCATGGAGATCGCGCGTCGGATGGACGCCGAGGGCTCTGCCTCCGCTCGCGAACTGCGGAGGGCTGCGTAATGCCCTACGTCACCATCGAAATCCCCGGCGGCCTGCACCCAGAACAGGTCGCCAAGATTTACGGCGATGCGACCAAGCAGCTGGCGGACCTGAATGGCATGCAGTCCAAGCGCGTCGCCGAGCAGCCGACACTGGTGTTCCGCGTGTTCCCGATGGAGCAGGCCAAGCCCTCCCCGCCCAAGGTCGTCTCCCTGGTCGAGCGCCGGAAGGCGTGCGGGCGCAGCTATCACTTCACCCCCGACTTTCCCCCGTCCGCCGCCTGACCGGCATCTAGGAGCCTTCATGTCCGCCACTATCACCCAGCGTGTCTCGCGCCTCGAGCGCCAGATCCGCGCTGAAGCCAAGCAGAAACTGGCCGCCGAAGTCGAAGCCGGCTTCGCCCCGGCCTTTGCCCTCGCCGCCAACGATCCGAAGATTCTCCAGAGCCTCAAGGAGCAGCGCGCCGCTGTCATCAAATCCAAAGCCGCGGAGACCGAGAACCAGGCGCTGGAATCGTTCCTGCAGCGCGCCTCGCCGAACATGTCGGCGCAGGAGTTCTTCTTCCCCCGCAAGGTGAAGCTAGACGCCACCGGCAACCAGGTCGCCGACGACGCCACGGGCCACGTCGCCGTGCTGCTGCCGGCTTTCGGCCTGCAGTTCGATGCGGGTAAGCCTGCCCTGGCCAAGAACTGGGCGGAAGCCAAGAAGCTGGCCGCCGCAGTCCGGACCTTCGGCGCCGAGGACTGGACGCTGCCGGAAGTGCACGAACTGCAGTTGCTGATCGACCGCAAGCGCCGCGAGCCGGCGATCGACACCACCTACTTCCCGGCCACGCCGACCGACTACTGGTACCACACGGCTACCGAACTGGTCTCTGCGGACAAGAAGTCCCCTTCGGATTACGCGTTCTACGTCTACTTCGGCAACGGCGCCGTCGGCTGGCTCAACCAGGGCAACAGCGGCTTCGTCCGTGCCTGCCGCCGCGTGCCCGCCAGTCAGTAATTCGGCCTTTCGACACTAACTAGAAGGCTCTCGTGAAGCCCATTCTCCCGTCCATCGTGAAGGATTCGGAACGCCTGCTGGTCGATGTGACCGCAGCTGCTGCCCGATTCCCCAAGGCTCATAAGTACCAGTTGGGCCAAGACCTTCGCGGCTGGGCGCTGGAATGCTTCCTGTTGTCTCAGGAAGCGTGGCGGGCTTCGCGGGAGCCGACTAGGCAGGTTGCCGTCCTCACCAATCTCGCGGCCTCGAACGACAAGCTCAAGGCCGGACTACAGGTTGGCTACAAGCTGCATTGCTTCCCCTCGCTGGGGGCCTTCGAGGTTCTCGCCACCCAAGCCCGCAACGTCGGCAAGCAGTGCGGCGCCATGCATAAGAAGATCAAACCGCATCTCAATGGGCAGAGTTCGCCGGCCTCCGCGCCGTCGAAGCGTCCCGAGACACTGAGTACCCCTTCCGCCCACGAGGCCCAACGATGACGGGGCAGCGCTACCAGACCGGATGCGCTGCCGAGTCCAAAGAGATGGGGGGAGCGTCCCCTTCGGATTACGCGTTCTACGTCAACTTCAACAACGGCAACGTCAACTGGAACAACCAGAACAACAACGGCTTCGTCCGTGCCTGCCGCCGCGTGCCCGCCAGTGAGTGTCAAGATGCCGCGCGAGTTGAACTGCGCGACCTGATCCATGCATGGAAGGAGGCGCGCCGCGGCAAGGTGCCCAGCCTCAACCAGACCGGCTTTGATGCCAATTGGGCCGATAACCTGCTGACCCTGCAGGAGCAGCTCAACGCCGGAACGTGGGCGCCAAAGCCGTCAATCTGCTTCATCGCCACGGCGCCGAAAGCCCGCGAGATTCATGCTCCGGATTTCTCAGACCGCGTCGTCCATCACCTGGTGATTCCGAAGCTCGAAGCCATCTTCGAGCCCAAGTTCATCTTCGACAGCTTCGCCAACCGTGTCGGCAAAGGCACACACGAGGCCGTCAATCGCCTCAAGGGGTTCTTCCGCGAGGTGCACAGCGGCCATCGCGGCGGCTACTTCCTTCAACTCGATATCCGCAACTTCTTCAACACCATTCACCGGCCGACGCTGTACAAGCTGCTGAAGGCGCAAATGGAGAAGGCCGGGCTTCCGCTACTGGACCAGCGCGTGATCCACGCGCTGCTGCGCCGGTCCCCGCTGAAGCAGGGCGTCGTCTACCGGGCAACGACCGAGGAGCGCGCTGCGGTGCCTCCACACAAGCGCCTCGAGAACGCGGCGCCTGGTTGCGGCCTGCCCATTGGCAACCTGTCATCCCAGTTCTTCGCCAACGTCTACCTCAACGAACTCGACCAGTTCGTGAAGCATGTCCTGAAAGCGAAGCGGTATCTGCGCTATGTCGATGACTTTGTGCTGGTGCACGAGAGCCGCGAGCAGTTGGAGGCCTGGAAGGGCGACATTGAGCGATTCCTAGCCGAGCGGCTGCGCCTGCGGCTCAAGAACGAGGTTCGCCTGGCGCCCCTGACAGAGGGCTGTGACTTCCTCGGCTACGTGATCCACCCGACGCACACCACCGTTCGGCCCAGGGTGATCCAGCACGCCCGGGAGAAGCTCTGGGCCTTCCAACAGCGCCATGCCGCCAACGGCGCCCTGCGCGTCACGCCTGAGGCATACGACGCCGGAAGGGCTATCTGGGCCTCATATCAGGGGCACTTCGCCCATGCCAGCAGCCACCGACTGACGGCTGATTTTCATCACCGCTTTCCCTGGCTGCGCGCCTTCCAGCGCCGCCGCCGCTTCGACCACAGCCTGGCCGGGCAACCGGTCGCGATCCACTACTGAGGCCCCATGAGCGCCAAATCCCGCAAAGGCAAGATCCGCCGCCAGCGCCAAGAGCGGCGCGAATCGAAGAGGTATGCGTAGTGCGCTTCGGCTCCGTCTGCAGCGGCATCGAGGCCGCGTCCGTCGCCTGGCATCCCCTGGGCTGGCGCGCGTCCTTCCTTTCCGAGATCGAACCCTTCCCCCGCGCGGTCCTCGCGCATCACTACCCGGACGTTCCCCTGCATGGGGACTTCACGACCATCGAGCACGGCCAATATGAATCAATCGACCTTCTTGTGGGAGGAACCCCCTGCCAGGACTTCAGCGTCGCCGGAAAGAGAGCAGGCCTGGACGGTCAGCGTGGCAACCTCACGCTCGAATATGCTCGCCTTGCTCGGCGCCTCGGCGCCCGCTGGCTGGTATGGGAGAACGTCCCCGGCGTGTTCAGCAATAACGATGGACGTGACTTCGGAGCCGTCCTCGCCTGCTTCGCCGGATACCCTGACGGCTACATCTTCCCTCCCCCTGCAGATGGCTGGCGCAATGCCGGCATCGTCCCGCCCGCCGGTCCCCACGGTCACGGCCTCGCCTGGCGAGTGCTTGACGCTCAGCACTTCGGAGTTCCACAGCGCCGCCGTCGCGTGTTCGTTGTCGGATATCTTGGAGACTGGCGACCTGCCGCAGCGGTACTTCTTGAGCTCCACAGCCTGCAAGGGCATCCTGCGCCGCGCCGCGAAGCGGGGAAAGGATCTGCCGTCGGCACTCTGCGCCGCACTGACGGCGGCAGCGACGTCGACCACGGCCTCGCTGGTCACCTGATCACCGGGCCGCTGCAGGCCGGCGGCGAGAAGTCTGCCGGCAGCGCGACCCAGCAGGATGCCGAGTCCGGCCTGCTGGTAGCTTTCGGCGGCGGCAAGAATTGCAACGAGACCGACATCGCGACCGCCGTGACCGCCCATCCTGGCGGTTATCGGATGGACTTGGACAGCGAAACTTTCGTCGCGCACACCCTCAAGGGCGAAGGCTTCGACGCCTCAGAGGACGGGACGGGCCGGGGGACGCCGCTGGTCCCGGTCGCCTTTGCCATCCAAGAGCGCGCGGTCTGCGAGAACCCGGACGCGGGCCCTGATGGCGCGGGCTTCCGTAGCGACAATATGGCATACACGCTGGAGGCGCGGACGGTACCGCAGGCGGTCGCCTTCACCGCGCAGGATCACGGCGGCGATGCGCTCGAGGACTGTGCCCCTACCCTGCGCGCTGGCGGGCACGCGGGCAGTCACGCGAATGCAGGCGTCATGCCGGCGGTCGCATATGGCCTGCGCGGCGATGCTGGTCGCAGCGGGGAAGCGAAAACACCGAGCGCCGATGCAGAAGGCCGCGTGCGGCTGCGCGACGCTGGGTTCAACGCCTACGAGGAAACCGCGCCGACACTTGATGCCAGTCAGCCTCACAGCGTCGGGACCGCTTCGGCCGTCCGCCGCCTGACCCCGCGCGAGTGCGAACGCCTGCAGGGATTCCTCGACGACTACACCCTGATTCCATACGGCCGCCCCAGTAAGGCCAAGCTCGACGCCGACTTCCTCAAGTACCAGCTGCGCGGCAACCCCAAGCACCTGACGCGCGAGGATGTCGAGCGCTTGGCCGCCGACGGCCCGCGCTACAAGGCTCTGGGCAACAGCATGGCTGTCCCCGTTATGGCTTGGGTGGGCAAGCGCATCCAGCAGGTGGAATTGATCTCCGCCGACTACGGCCCGCTGCAGGTCCAGCACCGGAGGGCGGCGTGAGCCTGCTCGAAACCCTTGAAGAGGGCGCCCGCTCGGCCGCCCACTATTCGCCGCAGGACACCGATGGCGCGCTACGGAGCCGCGTTGCGTTTCTGAGCGGATATCTCAGGGACTACCCGAGCGCTGCGGCGGCAATGGACCTGGTCCTCAAAGGCGAGCAGCCGGCGCAGAAGACCGGAGACGAGGCATGAAGGCCCTGACCATCTGCCAGCCCTACGCACATCTGATCTGCGTGACCAAGGAGAAGGGCGTGGAGAACCGCACCTGGCCGACCCGGTACCGCGGCGCCTTGCTGATCCACGCCGGCAAGTCGCGCGACTGGCTCGACATAGAGGACGGGGAAGACGTCGACTACGAGTACGGCATCCCTCTGGCCGACATGACGTTCGGCGCAGTGATCGGCGCCGCAACCCTGCACGATTGCCTCCACGTCGAAGCCATCCGTAGGGGTGACTACGACGCCCGCATTCCGTGGCTCAAGACCCACGAGCACACCGAAGGGCCCTGGTGCTGGGTCCTGACCAATCGCGTCATGTTCCCCCAGCCGGTCCCGTACAAGGGCCAGCAGGGCCTGTTCGACATCCCTGACGAGGTGGTGGTGGAGCAGATCACCGCCGTCCGCGCGGCGAGGGCCGCAGCATGACCGATCCCTACCGCCAGTTCCTGGAGGGGAAGGTGCGCATGGCGCAGGCCTGCGGGTTTGAGGTTGATCCGGCCGACATCAATCCGATCCTCATCCGCCACCAGCCCGACATCGTCCGCTGGGCCGTTGCCGGCGGCCGGCGCGCCATCTTCGCCCGATTCGGCCTGGGCAAGTCGATCATGCAGATGGAGGCTTGCCGTCTCACCCTGAAGTACTCCGGGGGCGACTATGGCCTGATCACCTGCCCGCTGGGTGTCCGGCAAGAGTTCCGCCGTGACGCCGTCGAGGTCCTTGGCTGGGACAAAGCGCCTCGCTTCATCCGCACCGATGCCGAGATCGATGAGCCGGGGCTCTATCTCACGAATTACGAGTCGATCCGTGAGGGGAAGCTGACCCCAGCCCGCTTCAAGGTGGCCAGCCTGGACGAGGCGAGCGTGCTGCGCTCCTACGGTTCCAAGACCTACCAGGAGTTCATGCCGCTGTTCGCCGAGGTGCCGTACCGCTATGTCGCGACCGCCACTCCGGACCCGAACCGCTACAAGGAACTGATCCACTACGCAGGCTTCCTGGGGATCATGGACACCGGCCAGGCGCTGACCCGCTTCTTCCAGCGCGACAGCACCCAGGCCAACAACCTGACGCTGTACCCGCACAAGGAGAAGGAGTTCTGGCTCTGGGTCCATTCCTGGGCGGTGTTCCTGCAGCGCCCCAGCGACCTGGGCTATTCGGATGACGGCTACGAGCTGCCCGAAATGCGCGTGCACTACCACGAGGTCAAGGTAGACCTCGCTGACGCCGGCGCAGATCGCGACGGGCAAACCAAGCTGTTCCGGGATGCGGCCCTGGGATTGCAGGACGCTGCGCGGGAGAAGCGCGACAGCCTCCCGGCGCGCGTTGCCAAGCTCGCCGAGGTACTGCAGGCGGAACCCGGCCGACACGCGATCCTCTGGCATGACCTCGAAGCCGAGCGCCACGCCATCAAGGCCGCGGTACCGGAGGCGGTCGAGGTGTTCGGTTCTCTGGACCTCGACACCCGCGAGCAGCGCGTCATCGACTTCAGCAACGGCCAGTTCCAGTACCTGGCCACGAAGCCCGAGCTATCCGGATCCGGCTGCAACTTCCAGCGGCACTGCGACATGGCCGTCTTCGTAGGCATTGGCTACCAGTTCCACGACTTCATCCAGGCCATTCACCGCATCTATCGCTTCCTGCAGAAGAACGTCTGCGACATCCACATCATCTATGCCGAGACCGAGCGCGAGATCCTGTCGGACCTGCGTGCGAAGTGGGCCCGGCACGAGGAACAAGTCGAACGTATGTCCGAAATCATCCGCGAGCACGGCCTCAACAGCCTGAGCATGGCTCAGATTCTCACCCGCTCCATCGGCGTCAAGCGCATCGAAGCGCAGGGCCATGGTTGGCATGTGGCCAATAACGACTGCGTGGAAGAGACGCGCGCCATGGAGCCGAACTCCGTCGACCTGATCGTCACGTCGATCCCATTTGCTAACCATTACGAATACACGCCGAGCTACAACGACTTCGGGCACACCGAGAACAATGACCACTTCTGGCAGCAGATGGACCACCTGACGCCGCAGCTGCTCAGGATCCTGCGGCCGGGCCGCATCTACTGCTGCCACGTCAAGGATCGCATCCAGTTCGGCAACGTCACCGGTGCAGGCGTGCCTACGGTCTCGCCTTTCCACGCGGAGGCCCTGTTCCATGCCCGAAGCCATGGCTTCGACTACCTGGGCATGATCACCGTGGTCACCGATGTGGTCCGGGAGAACAACCAGACCTATCGCCTGGGGTGGTCGGAGCAATGCAAGGACGGCACAAAGATGGGTGTCGGCTCGCCGGAGTACATCCTGATCTTCCACAAGCCCCAGACCGATCGCAGCCGCGGCTATGCGGACGTGCCGGTCACCAAGTCAAAGTCGAGCTACACCCGGGGCCGCTGGCAGGTCGACGCACACGCCTTCTGGCGCAGCAGCGGCAATCGCCTGGTGACCGCCGAGGAGCTCGCCGGCATGGGCCCGGACATTCTGGCCAAGGTGTTCACCGACTACAGCCTGCAGAACGTCTACGACTACGAGACGCACGTCCGCATCGGTGAAGAACTCGAGGCGCGAGGCGCGCTGCCAGCGACCTTCATGAGCCTGGCCCCGGGCAGCCACAACGATGACGTCTGGCACGACGTCAACCGCATGCTGACGCTGAACGGTGAGCAGACCCGGCGCGGCTTGGAGAACCACGTCTGCCCCCTCCAGTTCGACATCGTTGACCGTCTGATCAACCGCTACAGCAACCCGGGCGAGCTGGTGTTCGATCCGTTCGGCGGCCTCTTCACCGTTCCCTACCGCGCCTTGGGCCTGGGCCGCCGCGGACGCGCCGTCGAACTCAACCCCGGCTACTTCCTCGATGGCGTGAAGTACCTGGAGGCCAAAGAGCGGCAGATGGCAATGCCGGACCTCTTCGGCGCTCTCGGCGAAGCCGCATGACCACCCTCTGCCCCCTCGGCGTCATCCAATACGCCGGCGACATCGTGACCTACGAGCGCGTCCCTGAGTGGGGCGAGCATGGCAAGACCGGGCGCCAGGTGCTGGAGGCTCGCATCTTTGGCCGTGCTGCGCTGCTGGAGCTGACTCCGGAGCTGGTTGAGGCGATTGAGGCGGACGAGAAGCGGAAGGTGTCCAAGTGAACCCCCACGATGCTCTGTTGCTGCTGGGGTTCATCGGCATTGGCGTGTTCGCGTTGTGGCGTTCGCTGCCGACGCTGCTGCGGATGAACTGCCGGGCGGATCAACGCGCCGCTCGGGCGGGCAAGGGAGAGTGAGATGAGCAACTATGAGGTAGTCCGAATGGCGCGCGAGGTTATCGCCATGGCCGAGGAAATCGACTACTTGCGGGAGCAGAACATGCGCCTTGCCGAGTATGAGCAGAAGTATCACGAACTGCTTGGCGATTCCCTTGCCCACAGCCAGACCATGGTCGGCAACACGATCAAAATGCTGCTGGTTCCGGGCGTGGCCGAAGCGTTCAAGGCCAATGCCACTCGGGAGCCGCTGCCATGACTAACCCCCTCCCCGCCCGTGTCGCAGAGGTTGCTGCGCTGATGGAGGACATCAAGTCCTTCGACAAGTCCTTCGACCTGTCCACGTCCGAGATCATCGACAAGGACCGCCAGTACGAGTGCCCGATGTGCAGTGGCCAAGGTGACGTAGACGGCGAGGACTACTACAACTTCGACCGCCTTGCCCTCGGCGTGCAGTTCTTCGGCGTCGGAGGGGACTTCGAGAAGTACCGCCGCATGTTCGCCACCATCCCCCGCATTGCCGCCCTGGTTCTCGAACTGGAGCGGGAGAGGAAGCGGCTGGAGGATGAAGCCGAGCGCCTGCGCTCCATCATCCACACCTACGGCGGCGGCCTATCGATTTATGTGCAAGGGCATTTTGCCATGCCGACAGTAGATTCAAAGGCTGTTTGCCTGAAATGGGCAAGGCATATGGACGAAGCCATCGCCACCCTGCCGGAGCCTCCCAATGAAGGCTGATCTGATAGCAAGGCTGGAGCGCGAGGCCGCTTTTTGGGCTAAGGAGGGCTTTCGTTCCACGGCTGAGAATATCCGCGAAGCAGTGGAGGCGCTGGAGCAGCACAAGGCCCTGTACCACAGCGCCAACGTGTTGATGGCGGTTCTTGGCATGCATGGTGAGATTTCTGCCCGTGACGATAGAGCTACGGCAGTGATGGACGCTCTGCACGCCATCGACAGCGGCACTCCGTTAGAAGATCCGAATGCGCGAGACGCTGGTCGCTACCGCTATCTGCGTGAACGTGACTTGGACACCATCAAGAAGGGAGGCGTCTTCGTCGGCTTGGTCCCGCAGAACTTAGTACTGAACAAGGAGCATGCGGACGCCGCCATCGACGCCGCCATCAGCAAGGAGAAGCCATGACCCCCGAGCGAGTAGCAGCGGAACGCGTGAGGTTTGAGAAGCGAATTAATTTGCCAGCTTCGGAACTGCGCCGCGATGAACAGGGCTATTACGTCCATGAACTGGTGCGATGCTATTGGCACGGGTTCCTATACGCCGTCGAGGACATGGAACAGCGGGCGCAGGGGGAGGCGGTGGCTGTCGTTGTGACCTGCGGTCGGTCTGGGGCTTGCGTTGACCTTGTGCCGCCCATCCGTGAACTAGAAGTTGGAGCCAAGCTCTACACCACCCCGCAGCAGGCCGCTCCGGCAGAGGTAGATGCTGCCGCATTCGCTGCCAGCCTCAAGCAGATGCCGCCTGACGACATCAGGAGAGTGATTGCTGAGATGCAGGCCGTGCTGTCGCCGGAATCTCCGGCAGAGGTGAGCGAGGGGTTTGTCTGGTTCCCTGAGTATTTCGTCGGAAGCGACCACACCGTCATGTGGGGCAATGGGCACACGCCCGTTGAAATCGCTCGCTGCAAGAACCAGAAGATCGCCGCTCTTATCGCCGAATCGCTAGACGAGCGTGCAAAGGCCCGGTCTATCGACAACTTCCGCCAGCGAATCATGAAGGAGAAGCCGTGAACCACGAACAGATGAAGGCGGTAGAGGGTCGCGTCATCATGACGCCGGATGCCGAATTGCGAGGCGCATTGCGGGCCTCGCTTCTGGAAAGCATCCGCCTCCAAGCCGAGGTAGACCGCCTCTCTGCGCAAGGCGGGGTGCCGGAGGACGCATTGCGCTGGCAGGCGTTCAGGCGCGCTGATTTTCCGGTGGAGAAACTCTTTGCCGAAAAGTCGCTGTGGGCCTGCGCGCCGGATGGCATGCCGGGCTTCCATGTTCGCCTTGGCGCTCGCTGGGTAGGCGAGAGACTGGATCAGGAAATGGACGCCTGCCGCGCTGCCATGCAGGAGGGGAATGGATGAGCACCGTTAAGTATGGGCAGAAGTATCAGCACGCAGCGCACAGGGATCGGGATAGGCGCTGTCTGACATGCCACGAACACGGCGCGCCATACGATGGGCCGTGTGAATGGTGCGGCTACGCTGATCCGCGCTGGGTCGATTTCGCCGCCATGGCTCACTACGACAAATATCGCAAGCAGTTCACCAAGGAACAGCCATGAAGCTCACGAAGGAAGAGGTGGAGGCGGCAGTGACGAAGCTGGAGGAATGGCATCGCTGCTACGCAATTCGGCCCTGCGACTTCCGATCCCGCGCGCTGTGGCGCGAGGCGATCAGCAGTGTTCGCGCCATCGCCGCCCACGAATCCCACCACCCATCCGATGCCGAGGCCAGCTTCCAGCAGCGCGTCGAGCCGTGGCTGTTGGAGTGCTTCGGCGCGGAGATTGCCGGCGATCCTGTCGAGCGCAATCACCGCTTCTGCGAAGAGGCGCTGGAGCTGGTCCAAGCGTGCGGCTGCACCAGCAGCGAGGCGCATCAGCTTGTTGACTACGTGTTCGGCCGTCCGGTGGGCGAGAAGGCGCAGGAGGCCGGCGGCGTCATGGTGACACTGGCAGCCCTCTGTCGCGCCCAGGGCATCGACATGCACGAAGCTGGCGAGGTGGAACTTGCCCGCATCTGGACGAAGGTCGAGAAGATCAGGGCGAAGCAGGCCGCCAAGCCGAAGCATTCTCCGCTGCCGGAAGCGCCGGCCGATGCCAAGGCCCGGGCGGTGGTGACGGATGAGGGCGTAGAAGTCGCATACGAAGCCTATGGCGAGACGTCTGGGAAATCTCCCATGTGGGATGCCATGCGCGCAGCCCTAGAGGCATACGAGCAGCAGCGGGGTAGGGAGGGGCGATGAGCGCGATCCTGTCACCATGCGGGGCCTACCGTTATCGCCTGGAGCGTGAAGTTCCGAGGGGCATGCTGGAGGACGAGGGCGTCGTCTACGCCTACTTCGGAATCAACTGTTCGGTCGCTGACGCCAGTGTTAACGACGCGACCGTCAAGAAGTGGATCGGCTTCACCCGCGCCAATGGCGGGCGCCGGTTCATAGTCGGCAATCCTTTCGCCTTCCGCAGCACGGATGTTCGCGCGCTTGCCTCTTGCGCTGATCCGGTCGGGCCCGACAATGCAGCGCACCTCGCGCAGATCATCGCTGACGCCGATTTGCTGGTGCCATGTTGGGGTAGCCGCACAAAACTCCCTGAACGCCTGCACGCGCATCTGGACGCGCTGGAGGCGCTGCTGCGAGCATCCGGCAAACCAATCCGCATCTTCGGCCTGACAAAGAGCGGCGACCCCATGCACCCGCTGATGCTGGGCTACGACACGCCGCTGATCGAATGGCCAGCCACCAAGGAACCGACCGCATGAACACGATCCGAATCAACGGGCAGGAGTGGGCGATTGTGCCGGTGGAGGCGTATGAGGGGATGCTCCGCGCGGCAGGCAAGGAAGCAGGGCCTGAGTGGACTGATGCAAGCGTCTATCGCGTGATGCTCGCCGCCGCCCCTCCCCTCCCAGCATCGACCATGGAGGCGTTGCAGGCGGCAGTGGATGGCACTGCTGATCTCGAAGAAGCCACCATGTCCGCGATGAGCAAGATACTCACGGATACGGCCAATGTCCTCAAGGGCGATCCAGGGCCGTTGAGCAGCCATAGCTGGCATGATCTGGCCGCCATCGCTGCTGCGCTGAAACAGACTTCCGAGAAATGGCGCCAACTGACTCACCAGTACGACGCCGAGCGCATCCGCCTCAAGGCTGAGCTGGCTGAGGCGAGGAAGGGGGCGCTGGAGGAAGCGGCGAAGCTGTGCGATGCAATGGTCGACGAGCCGGGCGGGTCAAGCGAAGGGTACGAGTCGGTGTGTGCCGCTCGAATCAGGGACCTCGCTGCGCAGGAGACGAAGCCGCAAAAGTTGGACAATGCCGCATGAGCATGAAAGCCAAATACGAAGCCCGTATCGCCGAGGTTCAGACCTTCCTGAGCCGGCCGCCGGCGCGCGGCAACCACGAAGGCTCGTCCATGGATCGCGCTGACCTGCGCATCGCCGCGGAACTGGCCGTCGAGCTCTACGAAGAACTGCTGGCCATGGAATCCAAAGGGAGGAAGCGCAATGGCTGATCGATGCTGCGAGGAATGCACGCGCCCGATCTGGGGCGCCGATGGCGTCGAGAACCCGGTCGGCCGGGGCGAGGTGCACAGGGCCTGTGCGGAGCGCCTGGCTCCGCTGCGGGGCGAGGATCGGGAGTCGGGGTCGTTGGATCTGCGGCGGGAAGAGGAGCGAGCATGACCGATAGCCAGAAGCCGGAACGACTGATCCGCCTGCCCGAGGTGCTGCATCGCGTCGGCTTGGGTAAATCCCTGGTCTATGCCCTCATCCGGGAAGGTACATTCCCTGCCCCTAAGCGGATCGGCGGGCGGGTTTCGCTTTGGGCTGAGTCCGAGATCGACCAGTGGATCGCACGGCAGCTGGGCGCTGCTGCGTAGCCTCGGCCTCCAGGCGGTCGATGTAGTCTGCCCACGCCTGCATCATCTTCCGACGCTCCGGGAGGTACTCGGCGTGATTGTAGGCCGCCTCGGTCTTGTCCTTCTTCGCGTGGGCCAGCTGCATCTCGACAAGCTCGCGCCGAAAGCCCATCTCATAGAGGGCGGTTGTCGCGGTTGCCCGGAGGTCGTGGGCGGTAAAGAACCCGGAGGGGTAGCCCATGTACTCCAGGGACCGATTGAGCGTCGTGGCGCTCATCGGCTCTCTGGGCTGACGGTTGTTGGGGAAAAGGTAGCGCCCGGCGCCAGTGATAGTTCGCAGCTCGGCCAGCAATTCAAGCGCCTGGCGCGCCAGCGGCACGATGTGCATGCGCCGCTTTTTCATCCGCTCTGCCGGCACCTTCCAATCCAGCGCCTCGAATTCCGGCCATTCCGCCAATCGGAGCTCGACGGTGCGCGTCATGAAAAGCAGCTTCAGCCGGAAAGCGATCGCTGTCGCACGGTTGCCTCGGAAGTCGCGGAGACGGATGAGGAAGTCCTTGATCTCGTCAGGCTTCAGGGCCCTGGCATGCTCGACAGGATCCCGGATGATCGCGCCGCGGAGCGCTGCCGCCGGATCGGCGTCGGCGCGGCCGGTAACGACCCCGTATCGGAAAATCGCAGAGGCCCACTGCCTGAGGTTGATGGCGACCGTCTTGGCACCGCGGGCCTCCACTTTCTGCAGGGCGGCGTAGAGAATGCCAGCGGTGACCTTGCGCATGCGCAGGGCTCCAAACTCCGGGAACAGGTCATCCTCCAGCCCGGTGAGTACTTGCTTGGCGTAGTACTCGGTCCAGCCGCCCTTCTTCTTTTCGTACCACTCCAGGGCCACCACCTTGAAGGTGTCGGCGCCGAGCGTCGCTTGCCTCTCGTGCTTGCGCACCTGGGCGGGGTGCTGCCCATCCTTCACCAGCGCGCGCGCTTTGACGCGCGCCTCCCGGGCGTCGGCGAGCGACACCTCGGGATATTCGCCAATGGCGTAGAGGTTTTCTTTCTTGTTGATGCGGTAGCGATACCGCCAGAGCTTCGTTCCATTGGGTAGAACGAACAGATACAGGCCGCTGCCGTCCGGGAGCTTCAGCGTTTTGTCGGCTGGTTTAGCTTGCCGAATGCGGACGTCTGTCAGTGGCATAAAAAGCGGGTATCGGGTTTTGGTACCCGCAAAAATACCCGCTTTTTCCGAGGCTGTGTGTGCCTTCCAGTGGAAGCCAGCGCACGATTTCGATTGATTTACGAGGGAGAAACAGCGGATCGAAGCACACCGATGGATGCTAGTGGACGTCGATGCTATTTATCGATCATCAAAATTGACATGTTAAGCGTCCTAACTGATTGTTTCTTCTAGGTTCCCTGGCCTGTTGCGGGCCGGGAAGCTCCTGTGCCGGGGGCGGCCGGGCGGCAGGCCGGGCCGGGATGCCTTGCTCAGGAGCGACGCCAACGGTTCATTTGATGATCTGCGGTATGCGGGTCTGGGGCGCACATTCTAGCCGGATGCCGCCTCCGAACGGAAAAACCGGAGCCCTTTCAGGACGCCGACGGCAGGCCGCGGGCGCGGATCACCGAGGGGGACCGGCCGAACCATCGCGCGCAATTGCGGCAAAGCACGGCCTGGTCGGCCAGGCCGAGGATGTCGGCGACGTGGGCCAGCGGCACCTCCGACTCGGTGAGCCAGCGCCGCGCCTGGTCGCGGCGCACGGCATCGACGATGTCGGAGAAGGCGGTGCCCTCGGCCTCCAGCCGCCGCTGCAGGGTTCGCGGATGCAGTCCCAGCAGGCGCGCCACCACTTCGCGGCGCCCGCGGGTGCTGGACAGCGCCCGGCGCAGGATTTCCTCCACCTGCTCGGCCATGGTCTTGCCGCCGCCCTCGAAGGCCAGCTCCAGGTACTCGAGGCTGAGGCGGTGCAGCGCGGCGACGGCGCCGCTGAGGCTCTGCCGCAGGAAGCCGCTGGGGACGATCAGCTCGGCATGCGTGCGGCCGAATTCCACCGGGTGGCCGAAGAACCCCGCATAGCGCTGCGGCGATGCCAGGGGCGCATGCGGCAGGGTCACGCCGAGCAGCGGCAGCGCAGCCTGCGCCAGGAAGGCGCTGAAGTGATGCAGGTCGCCCAGGCACAGATCCATCAGCTGGCGGCGCGACTGCCAGCTCGGCGTGATCAGGGTCAGGCGCAGGCTGGTCTGTCCCGGCAGCGGCCACTCCGGGTGCAGGCTCACGCGGATGCCGTTGGAATGCGTGTGCAGGAAGCCGCTCAGCACTTTCATCGCCTCGCCCATGGTCGAGGCGTTCTGCGCCGCGATGGCCAGCGGGCCGAGGATGCCGATGTCCTGCCGCTCCGCGATCTGCAGGCCGAGATCGGGGCAGTCGATCGCCTCGCTGGCCAGCTCCAGCAACTGGCCATAGGCCGGCAGGGAGATGCGCAATTCCTCGTCCGCCAGCGCAGCGCGAGGAATCTGCACGCGGTCCATCAGGGGTTCGATGGCCATGCCGCGCTCGCGCAGGGCCTCCACGGTCCCGCGCATGCCGGCGGCCCGGACGAGGGTCGACATGTCTCCAATTGCAAAACCTCTGTCTCCAAAAGTCAAGATGACCTGCTGCGATCCCGGGAAGATGCGCTCACCCGAAAGCTCGAACACGCAGTGAGGAGATCAAAAATGAGCAAGATCCTGGATGTGGTGATCATCGGCGCCGGCGTCTCCGGCATCGGCATGGCCTGCCGCCTGAAGACCGAGCAGCCGCACAAGTCCTTCCTGGTGCTCGAACGCCGCCAGCGCGTCGGCGGTACCTGGGACCTGTTCCGCTACCCCGGTGTGCGCTCGGACTCGGACATGTTCACCTACGGCTTCCAGTTCAAGCCCTGGCGCGACTACCGCACGCTGGCCGACGGCGCGAGCATCCGCAGCTACCTGGGCGACGCCGCGCAGGACTTCGGCGTGGCCGACCGCATCGAGTACGGCATCCACTGCACGGCGGCGGACTGGGACAGCCAGGCGCAGCTCTGGACCATCAGCGCCACCCATGAGCCCAGCGGCGAGAAGCGCAGCTACCAGGCCCGCTTCGTCGTCAGCGCCCAGGGCTACTACAACTACGACCAGGGCTACCGTCCCACCTTCCGGGGCGAGGACCAGTTCCAGGGCCAGATCGTCCACCCGCAGCAGTGGCCGGAAAACCTCGACTACAGCGGCAAGAAGGTCGTGGTGATCGGCAGCGGCGCCACCGCCGTGACCCTGGTGCCGTCGATGGCCGAGAAGGCCGCCAAGGTCACCATGCTGCAGCGCTCGCCCACCTACATCTTCTCGCTGCCGGGCTGGGACCGCATGACCCAGGCGCTCGACAAGCTGCTGCCCACCGGCTGGAGCTATGCCATCGCCCGCAAGCGCAACCTGGAAATCTGGCAGACCACCTACAAGCTCTGCAAGCGCTTCCCCAAGGCCGCCCGCCGCTTCTTCGTCGGCCAGGCCAGGCGCCACCTCGGCGAGCGCTACACCGACAAGGACTTCAACCCCAAGTACGAGCCCTGGGACCAGCGCCTCTGCGCAGTGCCGGACGCCAACCTGTTCACCGCCATCCGCAAGGGCCGCGCCGATGTGGTCACCGACGGCATCGAGCGCTTCACCGAGAACGGCATCCGCCTGGCCTCGGGCCGCACACTGCAGGCCGACATCATCGTCACCGCGACCGGGCTGCAGGTGCAGATGTTCGGCGGCATGGCGCTGAACGTCGATGGCGTGCCTTACAAGACCGCCGAGAAGATGGCCTACAAGAGCGTCCTGCTGCAGGACCTGCCGAACTTCGCCTGGATCTTCGGCTACATCAACCTGTCGTGGACCATGAAGGCCGACATGTCCAGCCTGTTCCTGTGCCGCCTGTTCGCGCACATGGACCAGCAGGGCCAGGCCGTGGTGATCCCGCGCGACCGCGAGAATGCGCGCCTCGAGACCAGCGTGCTCGACCAGCTCAGCGCCGGCTACGTGCAGCGTGCCAAGCACCTGCTGCCGCGCCAGGGCAGCAAGATGCCCTGGATCGTGCGCCACAACTACCAGGAAGACCGCGAGATGATGCTGCGCACGGCGATCGCCGATCCGGCGCATCTGGAAACGCAGCCGCCGCGCCCCGCCGCCACCCAGCCCGAGTCCCTGCGCCGTGCGGCCTGAGGCGGCGGTGGACGCGCCCTCGATCCTGCTCGTCCACGGCGCCTGGCACGGCGCCTGGTGCTGGGAGCGGCAGTTCGCGCCCCGGCTGCGCGAGCTGGGGCACACGGTGGAAACGCTGGATCTGCCGCGGCACGGCGGCAAGCCGGGGCCGCAGAGCATCGGCTTTCCGTCGATCCGCGAGTACGCCGATGCCGTGGAGGCCGCCGTGGCCCGCAGCCCGCGGCCGGTGGTGGTCGCGGGCCACTCCATGGGCGGCTTCACGGTGCAGAAGCTGATGGAGCGCCGGCCGAAGAACCTGGCCGGCGCCGTGCTGGTCGCCGCCGCGCCCCACCAGGGCGTCATCAACGTGGTGCTGCACCTGCTGCGCACGCGGCCGCTGGAGCTGCTGCGCTCGGTGGCGACGATGGACCTCTACTACCTCGTCCGCGAACCGCGTTTCGCCCAGGCGCTGTTCTACAGCAGCGGGCTCGACGCGAAGACCGTGGAGGAGTACTGGAAACCGATGACCAACGAGTCGTTCCGCGCCTTCCTCGACATGATCTTCCTCGACCTGCCGAACCCCAGGCGCGCAGACCCGGCATTGCCGAAGTGGGTGATCGGCGGCGAACTGGACGTGATCTTCCCGCCGGACATCGTGCGCGGCACGGCCAAGGCCTACGGCGTCGAGGCCAAGCTGTACCCGGACATGGCCCACAACCTGATGCTCGACAAGGGCTGGGAGCAGGTCGCCTCCGACTTCTCGGACTGGGTCCGCTCCATCGGCGGCGCCGCCCGCCGGGCGGCCTGAGGAAAGCGGAAACAACGAGGCCCGGCCCTTCACGGGACCGGGCCTCGCGTTTTCAGCCCGTGGGTCGCCACGGGCGGGCAGGTCTCAGGACGACGCCTCGTTGGCTGCGTTCATCATCGCGCGCGCCTTGTTCATGGTCTCGGTCCATTCGGAGGCCGGTACCGAGTCGGCCACCACGCCGGCGCCCGCCTGCACGTGCACCTGCCCGTCCTTGATCACCGCGGTGCGGATCGCGATGGCGGTATCCATGTTGCCGTCCCAGCCCAGGTAGCCCACGGCGCCGCCGTAGATGCCGCGCTTGACCGGCTCCAGCTCCTGGATGATCTCCATCGCCCGCACCTTCGGCGCTCCCGACAGCGTGCCCGCCGGGAAGGTCGCCGCCAACGCGTCCAGCGCATCCACGCCGGCCTTGAGCTGGCCGGTGACGTTGCTGACGATATGCATCACATGGCTGTAGCGCTCGATCACCATCTTGTCGGTCAGCTTCACGCTGCCGGTGGCGGAGACGCGTCCCACGTCGTTGCGGCCCAGGTCGATCAGCATCAGGTGCTCGGCGATCTCCTTGGGGTCCGCCAGCAGCTCCTGCTCCAGCGCGTGGTCCTCGTCCGGCGTCGCCCCGCGCTTGCGGGTGCCGGCGATGGGACGCACGGTGGCCATGCCGTCCTGCACGCGCACCAGGATCTCCGGACTGGATCCCACCACGTGGTGGTCGCCCAGGTCCATGCAGTACATGTAGGGCGAGGGGTTCAGGCGGCGGATCGCGCGATACAGTCGCGCCGGATCGGCCTTGAACGGCGCCGACATCCGCTGCGAGGGCACCACCTGCATGCAGTCGCCGGCCGCGATGTATTCCTTGATGCGGTCCACCGCCGCGCAGAAGCGCTCCTCCCCGAAGCCGGAATGGAACTCCAGCGGCTTGCCGGCATGGGGCGCCACGCGCGGCAGCACCAGCGGCTCGGCCAGCTTGCCGGCGATCTCGTCGAGGCGGCGCTCGGCCCGTTCCAGGTCCTCCTTCGAGGAGGGGTCGGCGTGCACGACCAGGGTCATGGTGGCGCGCAGGTTGTCGAACACCACCACCTCTTCCGACAGCATCAGCAGGATGTCCGGCGTGCCGACCGGATCCGGCTTGGGCCGGTCCAGGCGCGGCTCGAAGTAGCGCACGCAGTCATAGCCGAAGTAACCCACCAGGCCGCCGCTGAAGCGCAGCGGCTTCTGCTGCGGCTGCGGACGCACGCGGGCCTGGTACTGCCGCACGAAGGCGATGGGATCGGCCACCTCGGCCTCTTCCACCGGGCGGCCGTCGCGCTCCACCGTCACATGGTGGCCGCGCACCTTCAGCACCTCGCGGCAGGGCAGGCCGATGAAGCTGTAGCGGCCCCACTGGTCGCCGCCATGGACGGATTCCAGCAGGTAGGAATAGGGCTTGTGGGCGAGCTTGAGATAGACCCCGACGGCGGTATCGAGATCGCCCGGCAGTTCGCGCGTCAGCGCGATGCGGTTGTGGTTGGCAGACATCAGACTTCCTTTTGACGCGCACGCCGCGAGCGCGGCGAGTGTGATTATTGATTGAACTTTACAGTTTCAAGCGATCAATCGTCACCAGCGCCATCGTGCCGTCGGCGTCTGCGCTGCGGAGTTGCGGAAGGTCTTCATGCGGTCATTCTAGCAACAGGCCTCAGGCGGAGGCGATGGCGGCGCGCATCGCCTGGATCGTGCCGGCATAGTCCTTGGCATTGAAGATCGCCGAGCCGGCCACGAAGGTGTCGGCGCCCGCAGCGGCGATCTCCCGGATGTTGTCCACCTTCACGCCGCCGTCGATCTCCAGGCGCACCTCGCGGCCGGTGGCGGCGGTATAGGCATCGATCTTCTCGCGGGCCTGGGCCAGCTTGGTCAGGGCCGAGGGCAGGAAGGACTGGCCGCCGAAGCCGGGGTTGACCGACATCAGCAGCACCATGTCGACCTTGTCCATGACGTAGTCGAGATAACTCAGCGGCGTCGCCGGGTTGAACACAAGGCCGGACTTGCAGCCGGCGTCGCGGATCGCCTGCAGGCTGCGGTCCACGTGCCGGGTCGCTTCCGGGTGGAAGGTCACGTAGTCCGCGCCGGCCTTGCAGAACAGCTGGGCCAGGGCGTCCACCGGCTCCACCATCAGGTGCACGTCGATCGGCGCCTGGATGCCGTACTTGCGCAGGGCCTCGCAGATCGTCGGCCCGAAGGTCAGGTTCGGCACGTAGTGGTTGTCCATCACGTCGAAATGGACGATGTCGGCACCGGCCGCCAGCACGCGCTGCACGTCCTCGCCCAGGCGGGCCAGGTCGGCGGACAGGATGGAGGGCGCGATCAGGGGCGGCAGCTTGCTCTTGGACATTGGCGGCACCGGGTATGGGGCGCGTATTATCCGCGCAAATTTCCCGCCGGCCAACGCGCAGTCATGTCCGCCCTCTACGAATCGACGATCACCAGCCTGCCCCGCATCCACGGAGGCAAGGTGCGCGACATCTTCGCCCTGGGCGACAAGCACATGCTGATCGTCACCAGCGACCGCCTCTCGGCCTTCGACGTCATCATGCCCCGCCCCATCCCGGGCAAGGGTGCGGTGCTCAATGCCGTGACCGAGTTCTGGATGCAGCGTTTCGCCTCGCTGATCCCCAACCACTCCGCCCCGGAGATCAACCTCGCCGACTGGCTGACCCCGGCCGAACTGGCCGAGTGCGAGGGCCGCGCCGTGGTGGTGAAGAAGCTCAAGGCCATCCCGGTGGAATGCGTCGCCCGCGGCTACCTGATCGGCAGCGGCTGGAAGGACTACCAGCGCAGCGGCACGGTCTGCGGCATACCCCTGCCCCCTGGCCTGCAGCTGGCGCAGCAGCTGCCCGAGCCGATCTTCACCCCGGCCGACAAGGCGCCGGCCGGCCAGCATGACGAGAACATCTCCTTCGCCGAGGTCGAGGCCAAGGTCGGCAAGGAGCTGGCGGCGCAGCTGCGCGACGTGACGCTGACGATCTACCGCCAGGCCGCCGAGTACGCCCGCGGCCGCGGCATCATCATCGCCGACACCAAGTTCGAGTTCGGCCTGGACGAGAACGGCCGCCTGCACCTGATCGACGAGGTGCTGACGCCGGACTCCTCGCGCTTCTGGGACGCCGAGGGCTACCGCCCGGGCATCAGCCCGCCGAGCTTCGACAAGCAGATCGTGCGCGACTACCTGGAGACGCTGGACTGGGACAAGAAGGCCCCCGGCCCGGCGCTGCCGGATGAGATCGTCGAGCGCACCGGCGCCCGCTACCGCGAGGCCCAGCGGCGGCTCACGGGCGCCTGAACGCCCATGCTATAAACCCGTCACAACCACGATTCGGGGAGTGACGGGATGACGATTGCCTTCTGGTGCGTGCTGGTCGCGGCATTGCTGCCCTACTTGTTCGCACTGGGCGCCAAGTGGACCCGGCGCTACGACAATGCCCGCCCGCGCAGCTCGCTCGAGCAGAACCAGGGCTGGCGCCTGCGTGCCCACTGGGCCCACCTGAACAGCTTCGAGGCCTTCGGCCCCTTTGCCGCCGCGGTGATCATCAACCACCTCGCGCAGGGCCCCAGCGCCGCCGCCGACACGCTGGCCCTGGCCTTCATCGCGCTGCGCCTGGTCTATGCCGCGCTCTATATCGCCGACAAGCCCAGCGCCCGCTCGCTGGTGTGGACCGCGGGCATCGCCTGCGTCGTCGCCCTCTTCGTCAAAGCCGCCTAGGAGCCGCCGTCATGCAGATCAAGATCGAAATCGACGTGAAGCCCGAGGAACTGCGCCGCTTCCTGGGCCTGCCCGACGTGTCGGGGCTGCAGGACGACATCGTCGCCTTCCTGCGCGACAAGGTCGGAGCCGCCGGCGAGTTCGACGCCGCCGGCTTCGTCAAGCAGAACCTCGACAACCTGCGCAAGCGCGGCCCCTGGAAGAACATCGTGGCGCGCGTGATGCCGGGCGACGATGCCGACGACGACGAGGCCCCGCTGCCCAAGGCCCGCAAGTCCGCGCGCAAGCGCGCCGCCGGCCGGCAGGGCGCCGCCAAGAAGACCGAGGTCGGCGAGGACGAATCGGGACCGAGCGAGAGCGAAATCGGCGGGGGGTAAGGCAACACGCATGGGCAACGCCTGCATGGCATTGCCAGTGTTGCCGAACGCCCGGCCATGGATGGCGGGGCCGCACCAACTCCTCTCCCCTTGCGGGAGAGGTAGCAAAAAGACCGGCGCAGGCGGGGTAAGTACTGGAACCTGCGCCGGTCCCCTACAGCAACCGTAGCGCCGTCCGTGGCAGGGACCCTGCGGTCCCATTCCAGCGGCAGCCCTCAGGCCGCTTTCTTCACCGGCGCGGTCAGGTCGCTGACGAACCCGTTCCACAGTCCGCGCCGCACGTGATGGTCGCGCACGAAACGGTTGCGGGTTTCCGGCAGCAGGTCGATCTGGTCGCGCAGCAGCTCGCCCAGGCTGCGCGCCCGGCGCGCTACGCGCAGGCGCTCGTTGACCCCTTCCAGGTGGCCCTGGAGGGAGCCGGCCTCGTGCAGCGCGATGAGTGCGACGCCGCCGAGAACGCGGTCGAGATAAATCCCGCCCTTCTCCTGCGTGGTCTTCACTATCTGACTCATCGGTTACCTCGTTTCTACAAAAAAGGGCCGGAGTTTCCCCCGGCCCTCAGGCGCCATCCGTCAGATGGCGAGGGAACGCATTCCCCGAGCCGGCCTTAGGCCTTCACAGCCTTCTTGGCCTTGGAAGCCGTCTTCTTCACGGTCTTCTTGGCTTCGGCCGCAACCTCGGCAACCACGGTCTCTTCGCCGGCGATCTTGGCGGAGATGGTCTCGTAGCCAGCCTTGAAGGTCTTCACCAGCTCGTCGCTGGTCTTGGTCACGACGGCGACGCTGTCGTTGTAGGCAGCCAGGACGCGATCCTTGCCTTCCGGCAGGTAGGCGACCGGGTTGGCGGCCACGGCCTTCACGCCGTCCGTCTTGGCCTTGGCGAAGCTGGTCTGCGCCACGGCGAGCAGATCCTTGCCGGCGGCGACATTCGTGTCGACCAGCGTCTTCACGCCTTCAACGACGATCGCGTTGGCGGCCTTCAGGGTTTCGAAGCCGGACTCGACAACGTCCTGGCCACGGGCCACGACGACTTCGCCGCGGGCTTTGACATCGGTGATGATGGTTTCAACGCTCATGAAAAATTCACTCCTGATCAGCAACAAGTTCCCAGTACCATTCCCCAACAATTGCTGCGATGCAACATTGTTGCAGTGCATCATATTCAGCGTCCCCCGGGATGTCAACGCGCCGGGAATACCGTGCCGACGAACGGCAGGAAGCCTCTGAAATGTCCCGCGAATATCCCGGAAGCCTCGGATTCCAGTAGGATTTTCAGCTTCGCATGAGGTATGGTGGCAGGATGAAACAGCGCATCCAGCAGTTGCTGCGTGGCCTCTGGGACCTCGACCAGGTGGCCCGCTACCCGCAGACCCTCGTGCGGATGGCCCGCTATGTCTTCGTGCTGGTCCGGGACCTGATCGAAGGACAGCTCAACATGCGGGCCATGGGACTGGTCTACACCACCCTGCTGTCCATCGTGCCGCTGCTGGCCCTGGCCTTCTCCATGCTCAAGGCGCTGGGCGTGCACAACTCCCTGGAGCCGGTGCTGCTGGAAGCCCTGCGCCCCCTGGGCAGCCAGGCCTCGGTGATCACCGGCAACATCATCGGCTTCGTCGAGAAGGTGAACGTCAGCGTCCTGGGCTTCGCCGGCATCGCGCTGCTGTTCTTCTCGGTGATCTCGATGATCCGCAAGGTCGAGGAGAGCTTCAACTTCATCTGGCGTATCGACCGGCCGCGCCCGCTGTCGCAGCGGCTGGGCGAGTACCTGGCGGTGATCACGGTGGGCCCGCTGCTGATCGTGCTGGCCCTGGGCATGACCGGTTCGGTGATGAACAGCGGCTTCATGTCCTGGATCGTCGGCTTCGAGCCCTTTGGGCTGCTGATGTTCATGCTGACCAAGCTGCTGCCCTACCTGCTGATCGTGGGCCTGTTCACCTTCCTGTATGCCTTCATGCCGAACACCCGCGTGCAGCTGCGCGCCGCCTTCTATGGCGGCGCCCTGGCGGGCGTGCTGTGGCAGACCGGCGCCGCGCTGTTTGCCTCGATCGTGGTCAATGCCACCAACTACAACGCGATCTACTCCAGCTTCGCGATCCTGATCCTGCTGCTGATCTGGCTGTACCTGGGCTGGCTGATCCTGCTCACCGGCTGCCAGCTGGCCTACTACGTGCAGCATCCGGAGCAGATCCAGCCGCACAAGGTGCCGCCGCTGCTGTCGGGCAAGCAGATCGAGTACCTGGCGCTCATGGTGATGGGCATGACCGGCCGCCGCTTCCTGGCCGGCGAGCCCGCCTACACCGAGGAGGAACTGAGCCTGGCCCTGAACGCCGCCCCGGAACACGTCGCCCGGGTCACCGACAACCTGATCTTTCACGGCCTGCTGACCGAGTCGGGCTCCGACCGCACCCGGCTGGTGCCCGCCATGGACCTGGACTCGATCCCGCTGGCCCGCCTGTGGCGCCTGGCCCGGGCCGGCAACGACGTCATGCCGCAGAACCGCGACCCGCTGTCGGCCCCGGCGCATGAACTGCTGGAGGGCGCCGAGCGGGCCTTCGAGCAGCACAGTGAAGGCATCAGCCTCAAGCAATGGCTGAGCGGGCAGCGGAACTGAAGCCCCCGCCAGGCCTCAAAACGCTACACTTCGCGCCCCCGAAGACGGATTCACCAGCATGACCACAGCAGATTCGGTGGAGCGCCCCTGGCTGCAGGAGTACAGCGAGGGCGTGCCCGCGGACATCGACCCCAGCCTCTACGCCTCGGCGGTGGACCTGCTGGAGCAGAGCATCGCGCGGTTCCGCGACCGCGTGGCCTTCGACTGCCTGGGCGCCAGCCTGAGCTACGACGAGTTGGACCGCTCGACGCAGGACTTCGCCTCCTACCTGCAGAACGTGCTCGGCTTCCACAAGGGCGACCGCGTCGCGGTGATGATGCCCAACCTGCTGCAGTACCCGGTGGCGCTGTTCGGCATCCTGCGCGCCGGCATGACGGTGGTGAACGTCAACCCGCTGTACACGCCGCGCGAGCTGGAGCACCAGCTGCGCGACAGCGGCGCCCGAGCGATCGTGGTGGCGGAGAATTTCTGCGCCACGCTGGAGAAGGTGCTGAAGCAGACGCCGCTGGAATGCGTCATCACCACCCAGGTCGGCGACCTGCTGCCCTTCCCCCGCAGCCTGCTGGTCAACGCCGGCGCGAAGTACCTGAAGAAGCTGGTGCCGGCCTGGCAGATCGAGGGCGCGGTACCGCTGCGCGCCGCGCTGGCGCGCGGCAAGGCCCAGCCCTACATGCGCATCGAGCTGGGGCACCACGACATCGCCTTCCTGCAATACACCGGCGGCACCACCGGCCTGTCCAAGGGCGCCACGCTGACGCACGGCAACATCGTCGCCAACCTGCTGCAGTGCCGCGCCTGGCTGTCGCCGCTGCTGCGCGAGGGCGAGGAGACCGTGGTCACGGCGCTGCCGCTGTACCACATCTTCGCCCTGGTCGCGAACGGCCTGGTGTTCATGTCGCTGGGCGGACGCAACGTGCTGATCACCAATCCGCGCGACCTGCCCGGCTTCGTCCGCGAGCTGTCGCGCCACCGCTTCACCGCGCTCACCGGCGTCAATACCCTGTTCAACGGCCTGCTCAACACCAGGGGCTTCGCGGAACTGGATTTCTCCTCGCTGAAGCTCAGCCTGGGCGGCGGCACCGCGGTGCAGCAGGCGGTGGCGGAGCGCTGGCGCGAGGTCACGGGCAAGCCACTGACCGAGGCCTACGGCCTCACCGAGTGCTCGCCCGGCGTCTGCTTCAATCCGCTGCACAAGCCGGACTGGAACGGCAGCATCGGCCTGCCCCTGCCGTCCACGCGGGTGCAGGTACGCGACGACGACAACCGTCCGCTGCCCCAGGGCGAGGCCGGCGAGCTCTGCGTGCAGGGCCCGCAGGTGATGCAGGGCTACTGGCAGAAGCCGGAGGAGAACGACAAGGTCTTCACGCCGGACGGCTGGCTGCGCACCGGCGACGTCGCCGTGATGGACGCGCGCGGCTACTTCCGCATCGTCGACCGCAAGAAAGACATGATCCTGGTGTCCGGCTTCAACGTGTACCCCAACGAGATCGAGGCGGTGGCCGCCCTGCATCCGGGAGTGCTGGAGTGCGCCTGCATCGGCGTGCCCGACGACAAGTCCGGCGAGGTCCCCCGGCTCTACGTCGTGCGCAAGGATCCGGCGCTGATGGCGGAGGCCCTGCTGCAGTTCTGCCGCGCGAACCTGACCGGCTACAAGGTCCCGAAGCAGGTCGTGTTCGTCGAGTCGCTGCCCAAGACCAATGTCGGCAAGATCCTGCGCCGAGACCTGCGTGACCTGAAGGCATGAAGACCCTCCTGATCACCGGCTGCTCCAGCGGCATCGGCCGCGCGCTGGCGCTGGAGTTCCAGGCCCGGGGGCATCGCGTCTGGGCCACGGCGCGCAAGCCGGAGACCCTGGCGGAACTGGAGGCGCGCGGCATCGTCGCGGCCGCGCTGGACGTGAACGACGCCGCCAGCATCGCGGCGCTGGCCGGTCGGCTGCAGGCCGAGGGCGTGGTGCCCGACGTGCTGGTCAACAACGCCGGCTACGGTGCCATGGGGCCGCTGGCCGAGATGCCGGCGGAGGAACTGCGCCGCCAGTTCGATACCAACGTCCTGTCGCTGATGGCGCTCACCCAGGCCCTGCTGCCGCCGATGATGCGGCGACGCAGCGGCATGGTGGTCAACATCGGCAGCGTCTCCGGCCTGCTGGTGACGCCCTTCTCCGGCGCCTACTGCGCGACCAAGGCGGCGGTGCACGCCCTGAGCGACGCGCTGCGCATGGAACTGGCGCCCTTCGGCATCCGCGTGATGACGGTGCAGCCGGGCGCGATCCGCTCGCAGTTCGGCGCCACCGCGACGGCCGGTGCCGGCGAACGCGCGGCAGGCTCTTCCGCTTACGCCGCCGTGGCCGACGCCATCATGGCGCGCGCCGGCGCCTCGCAGCAGCACTCGACCAGCGCGGAGGACTTCTCGCGGCTACTGGCCGACGCCGTGCTGTCGCCGCGCCCGCCGGCTCTCGTGCGCATCGGCAACGGCAGCCGCGCGATGCCCGCGCTGCAGCGCTGGATTCCCACCGGCCTGATGGACCGGGTGCTGCGCAGGAAATTCCGGCTGGACCAGCCGCTCTGATCCCGCACGAACGCGGGAGCGGCTTCAGCCGCGATCTTGCCGGAAAGGGATCGCGGCTGAAGCCGCTCCCGCGAGGAACCCGGCCTAGCGCTGCGCGTCCGGCAGCGCGATGTTCATCTCGAGGACTTCCAGCCCGTCCTCGCGCTGCAGCTGCACGTTGACCGCGCTGTCCGGCACCTGCACGTACTTGCGCACCACCGCCAGGATCTCCTCGCGCAGCTGGCCGATGTAGGCCGGGCCGCTGCCCGGGCGCCCCTCGCGCTGGTGCGCGACGACGACCTTGAGCCGCTCCTTGGCGATGGAGGCGGTGTTCTTCGGTTCTGCCCTGAAAAACTTGAGCCAATCCATGGATCAGTTCCCGAAGAGCTTGTTGAAGAAGCCCTTCTTCTCCGCGGTCAGGAAACGATGCGGGCGGTCTTCGCCCAGGAAGCGCGCCACCAGGTCGTCGTAGGCCAGGCCCGCGTCGGTGTCGCGCGAGGCGATGACCGGCGTGCCGGCATTGGAGGAGGTCAGCACGGCCGGGGACTCCGGGATCACGCCCAGCAGGGGGATCGCCAGGATCTCCCTGACGTCGTCCACCGACAGCATCTCGCCCTTCTCGACGCGGGCCGGGTTGTAGCGCGTCAGCACCAGGTGCTCCTTCACGCGCCCGGCGCCGGACTCCACCTTCTGGGTCTTGCTGGCGAGCAGGCCCAGCACGCGGTCGGAGTCGCGCACCGAGGACACCTCGGGGTTGGTCACCACCAGGGCCTCGTCGGCGAAGTACATCGCCAGGTGGGCGCCCTTCTCGATGCCGGCCGGAGAGTCGCAGATGATGTAGTCGAACTCCTGCGCCAGCTCCTTGAGCACCTTCTCGACGCCCTCGGGGTTGAGCGCGTCCTTGTCGCGGGTCTGGCTGGCGGCCAGCACGTAGAGGTTCTCGAGCTGCTTGTCCTTGATCAGCGCCTGGCGCAGGTTGGCCTCGCCGTGGATCACGTTGACGAAGTCGAACACCACGCGGCGCTCGCAGCCCATGATCAGGTCGAGGTTGCGCAGGCCGACGTCGAAGTCGATGACCACGGTCTTCTTGCCGCGCATGGCGAGGCCCGTGGCAAAGGAGGCACTGGTGGTGGTCTTGCCCACTCCGCCCTTGCCGGAAGTCACTACGACGATTTTCGCCACTGGAGTCCCTTTAAAAAGTCAGTCCCGGATGCATGGAGGTTCGGGTAGCGGCCCAGGGCCGCTACCAGTCCAATCTTTCAATTTTAAGCTTGCCGTCGGCAAGCCAGGCCTGCACGGGCTTGCCGCGCAGGTCGCCCTGCATCTGGTCCGCTACGGCATAGACGCCGGCGATGGCCACCAGTTCCGCCTCGAAACGGCGGCAGAAGATGCGCGCCTGGGTGTCGCCGCTGGCCCCGGCGATGACCCGCCCGCGGGCCGCGCCGTAGACGTGGACGCAGCCGTCGGCCACCACCTCGGCGCCGGCGCCGACCAGGTTCATGGCCACCAGGTCCGCGCCGGCGGCATAGATCTGCTGGCCGGAACGCACCGGCTCGGTCACGATCTTCG
>Ga0255097_1000123_pt1 | contig 47491 bp, 59 predicted proteins | sample Colum_Atlam_RepB_2_FD_188436 | JGI IMG/M metagenome (GOLD analysis project Ga0255097, IMG submission 188436) | Freshwater microbial communities from Columbia River, Oregon, United States - Colum_Atlam_RepB_8d | ecosystem: Environmental > Aquatic > Freshwater > River | place: USA: Oregon...
AACGAATGTCTTGGCCTACAAAATTGTTGGTCTCATACGCCTTACGTACAACAACTTTCAGTCGTTTTTTAAGCGCCTCATATACAGCGTCAGATGGCCGCCCCAAGCCGTATCCGCCAAACGCCGAGAAATCCAGCAGGTCTCTTACTCTGTAATCTCGAAGCTGGCCGTTACGAACAAACTCGCCAAACGAAACAAGCGCCTTGTAATCGTTGAAGTTGGGGTCGGAAAACAGTTTGATCAGCAGCGCCTTACGTGCCGTTTCATTGATGTATTTGTCAGCGCCTTTGAAGTCGTTGGCGAGAAGGAACGACTCGGCGGTTTGCTGCTGTTCTTTTGTCAGCGCCTGGTTCGGTGTGTTGCCTCGAATCTCACCAATCCTGTCTTTGCCGCTCATGCGCACAGCAACATCCGGCTTGCCGTCTTTGTAATAGACGTAGAAGTCACCTTGTTCAATCTGGCCGCGTGCCGTATTAACACTTGCGCCCGTACACCACGACGTGCCTGCACATCCGGCGTTGAGTGCGGTTGCGGCTTCTTCTAAACTTGCAGCATTAGTGCGGCGATCTTCCAGCAGGCCGTCTTGAATAAGCTGCTCAACCAACTCGTTGTCGTCTCCAAACGCAGCAGTGTCATACCCTGTTTTGTTGAACGCAGCGCTAATTTCTGCGTCGGTATACAGCTCACTCAAATTTTTTGTTTCTCCCGCAGCCGCCTGGTCAAACTTCTTCCACCCATTAAACCGCTCGTTTTTCTTGGCGTTGTTGTCTGCGGCCTTTTGCAACCCGTCCAGAAACGCTGTCTTCAAGTTTTTACCGCGACGCAGCTCTTCAATTACCGCATCAGCGCCGTCTTTTCCAACAACAGCAATGTTGTGTCGGTTGTTGTTTGCAATCTCCGCAAGACGCAACCTACCGTCTTTACCCGACAACACCGCGTACTTTGAAGCCGCTTTCAGCACCAATGCCATTTCTGCAACGGTGTAGTTGGTGTAGTTGTCGCTGAAATACTGCGCCAGGTTTGTAAAGTCTTCTTTACGTTGCTTGGCAATTTCCCTTGCTTCCCGCTTGCGCAGAGCCGGGTCTTCCATAGCTTTAACAGCAGCATGCGTAGCGGGTTCCGCTTCAAGGTAGTGCAACGGGTTGTCGTTGTCATATATCTTGCCGTCAGACATCGTGGCAAGAGCGGTGTAGTTAAGCGAATCTGCGGTGGGGACCGATAGTAGCTTGTCCAGGTCCTGACCCATTTCGTAAACAATGTCGCTGGCAATACGCTCAACGTCCTCGGGGGTGCGGTCTTTTTGTTTGATGCGGTCACCGAACTGATCGGCAAACTGCTTCATTGAGTTACTACCGGTGTGCAACGCTGCGATGTCTTTGGCAGACATCTTGCGGCTACGCTTGGTCTCGCGGCCCAGGTTCTTGGCGCTAGAGGGAACCATCAACGCATCAATAGCGGTAATCGACGCACCCAGCATGGTCTCCGTCTCGGCATTGGTGAAGCCAACCAAGCGCAAAACAATGCTCTTGATGGCCCGCAGCATGTCAGTCAGACGCCAGGGCTTCGCACGCAGCTGCTCTTGCAGCTTCTTGTTGGAGAACACTTCAGCCGCAAACTCGGACAGGCTGCCCTTGGCGCTGGCGCTGGTAATACTTGGATCGTCCTTGATCGCGTTGTGGATGTCGGTCAGCTCACGCACGGCAGCGCGTTGCGTCTCGGTCAACTTGTCGGGGTTGTTCTTATATAGTTTGATCACACGCTCGGTAACAGCGTGGGTGCCCTCGTGGAGCAGAACTTCCTGGGACAAACCGCCGTTGCGGCTAAGTTCAATCTTTGTGCTAATAGCACTACCCAGCACTTCACCACCCGCGTTGTCATATAGGCGGTTCTGAACAACCACGTCAGTTCCGCTCAACATCGTAGCCAGGCGTTTGGCCACAGCGCGGTTCAGCTTGTCGGCGTTGGGGTCCTCTGCAATATCAAACAGCACCGACGTCAGCTTGTTGTTCTCCAACGCCTGAACTTGATCCGGTGTTAGGTCTGGACTTGCAACTTCCACCCCACGGGCAAAACGCTCAGATTCGCGTTCCACTGCCTCTGCTTCACGACGTGCTTGCTGGCGTGGGGTCTCAAACACCGCTGCGCGTTCTGTGGCAACAGTCTCCGATTGTTTAGCCGTTAGCTTGGCCACGCTATCTTTCAGCTTCTTCTCGTCTTCTTCCAGCTTGCGGTACGTTGGAGAAATCTTGCCCTTCTCCAGGTGCTTCTTGTTTGTCTTCAAGAAGGTCATACGCCGCTGCACTTCAGCCAGGTCGCTGCGGGCCTTGATGAGCTTGTTGGTCGTTACCGCTGCGGGCTCCACCATCGGCGTGGGTTTGAGCGGCTGCACGATCTGGTTCGTTCTTACATCACGGTAAGCACCAATACGCTTAACAGGTTGTAGCTTGGGCGCCTTCTCACCCTTGCGCTTGCGACGCCGCGCTGAAGCCGCATCATAGGCAGCGGCCTGGGCCTCATCAAACTCACGGGCTTCTTTCTCAGCCTTGCGGGTCAGCAACTCGGTCTTAACAACCGGAGCGTTGGCATAGACGGTATCCAGCTTTTGCTTCTGCTCGTCCAGCTTTGCCTGCAACTCAGCCTTGCGGTCTGCGTCTGTCTCGTTGTCAATCTGTTCGTCCAGGCTACCCATGGCACTGCGGATTTCCGCAATCTGTTGCTTGAGGTTGGAGGTGTCTTTCTCCAGACGCACACCTGGCAGGTTCAAGCCCTCACGCCCAGCTTGTAGCGCACCACGCCACACGGGTTCCGGCGTGGGTTTAGTCTGATCGGTAACTGCGGCCTCTTCCTCTGCCTTGGCAGCACGTGCTTTTTCAGCGGCTTCAGCTGCGGCAACTTGTTGCTTTTCTGCTTGCAGGGCTTTGTTCGCCTCGGCCAAATCTTCTTGCGCAGCGAACAGATCCTTGTTGGCTACCTCCATGCGCTTTTGCAGCGGCTTGACCAGCGTATCGTCGGCGGCAATTGTTGCGTTGATAGCGGCTTCTAACTCTCTGCCAACAGCCAGTGCTTCCTCTGCTTGCTTCAGCTTTGCCCGCAGGGCACGCTCTTGTTTGAGCGCGTTGCCTACGTTGACCAAGGTCCGCACGTCTGCTGGTTCAGACAGCAAGAAAGTTCTGATGGCCTCGATGTCTTGCACTGCTATAGCAGCGCTATCACGGGCTGCCTGGAGAGCCAGCAACGTCTGGCTAATAGCGCCCAGGTCTTCTGCAAACTCTTGTTTGAAGTTATGCAGCACAGTGCCAGACCTCTGCGCTGTTTTGAGCTTTGACGTGTAGTGCGCCTTGGCTTTGCGCAACTTGTTGGTTGCGGTAGGTAGCTCCCGGCTTAGACGCTGCAACGCGTCGATGTTGTTCTGACGACGCTTCTCGATGTCCTCCCGCAGCTTCTGGACTTGACCAGACTCAAGCAACTTCTGGAAGTTACGCACGGTGTCACGCACCGTCTGGGGCATGTCGCCAAACAACTCCCGCTGGGGCTGCGCTTCAAACTTAGCCTCACCACGAGCAACACGTTCGGTCTCTGCTGCGCTCAAGGCGGGTGCTGCACTACGGCCTGCGGCCTCTTGCGCACGCATCATCTCGTCCAGATCACGCACGGCAAACGGGTTAGGCAGGTTGCCTTCCAGGACTTGCTGTGCCTGCTCACGAGCCAATTTAGCAAACTCAGGATCGGTCGAACCAGGCAGCGCTTCACGCAGGCGCTCAAGCAAGTCAATGGACGCCTGGTCCATCTTGGCAGCGTTGCCACTTGTTTTGTCCTGCTCAAACAGACGAGCCATCTCGGCCAGCGATCCCACTTTGGCGGGGGCTTTTTCTCCCACTGCCGGTGCTGCACGGGTGCGGCGATCAGCCGTAGACAACGCCTGCTCGATCAGGTTTAGGGCATCTTGCTTGTCCTCGGCAGCACGACGAGGCGCACCACGCAAAGCTAGTTCGGCAGGGGCAGCAATACGCGGTCCAGTCTCCCGAGGCGTTTCCATCGTCTTGCCTTCAATGCGCTTGCCTTCTTCGTCTTCAAAGAAGAACTGCTGGCCACGGCGAGGCTCGTTCTTTTGCTCGGTCTTGGCGGCTTCGGCCAAGTTAAAGCGCTGCGCGGCATCAAGGACGTTGTCAAATGTAGACTTGCGCACGATGCGCTGAAGCTGACGCACGCTAGTAACCGGGTTGTTGAACTGCCCCCAGTTGTTATCCAGCGTATTCAGTGCCTCCATGGCTCGGGCACGCGCTTCGCCACGCTCCCAGTCCGCCATCTCAGGCAGACCAAACATAGCACGGCGAGCATTGATCTCATTAGCATGCGCCTCGGCAAACTGCTCCTTGATGCCACTGACACGCTCGCGTTGGGTTTCCGGCAGACCAATACGACCAGCAAGGGCTTTGACTCGGGCCAACTCAACCATGAGCATGCGCTGGGTGTCGGCATAGGACACCGCCTTTTTCTCTTGCGCGGCGGTATCTGCTGGTTTTGTGCCTAGCAAGCCTTGTAACTCAGCCGTAGCCTGGCCAGCATCGGCTGTGAGATCGGTACCGAGGTCCTCTTTACTGCGCAGCTCACGGATCAGATTCTGAGCAGTAGCCTTATCCTTGGTAGCCAGGGCTATCTTGAGCTGCGCACGCAAGTCGTCGATGCTGGCTTTCTTACCGCCAAGCCCACGGTACAACGTACCGGGCATGATCTTCCCTGTCTCACGCGGCAGCGTACCCACAAGCGCCTCCACCACGGCTTCTTCATGGTCGCGTTTTGCCAGGCGTTCTTCAGCGGCGATGCGGTTGGCTTCGGAGAAGCTGTCCTCTGGGACACGTCCAAGGCGGCGGATACCCTCAACCTCGGGCTGGATGCGTTGTGCACGGCGTGCGTCTTGGTCGGCCTGTTCCGCCTCCTGGGCAAGTCTGTCTGCCTCCGCACGTTGAGCTTCTAGGGCGGCTCGCTCTTCCCCTTCCACCTGACCCAGGCGTTGCTGCGCCGCTAACGTAGCCTGGCTTCCGGCAATTTTTGCCTCTTTAGCGGCGGCCTTGTCCTGAAGAGTAAGCGTGGACTCCAACGAATTCAGCACACGTTGGCTCTGGGCAGGGGTCAAGCCGGGGATCGGTAAGCCTGCGGCAACCAACGCCCGTGCCATCTCCGGCTTTGCCAGGATGTAGTCGACGTAGCTACCAACGTCGGCGTAGGGTTCCCGGTCCTGGGCTAGCTTGACTTGCGCTGCGGCAAACTTTTGGGCATCCGAGTAGGGGGTAATGGGCTGAGTACCCACAGGCTCAGGCATCATGCCTCGTGGCATTTTGGTCTTGCCCGGTACTTCCTGGGCTTGTTCCAACGCATACTCTTCGGGCGTCATCGCCTTGATGCGCTCATACTCAGCCGTGTCTTTATCGCGCTGGGCTTGTAGCAAAGCGTAGCGTTGCAGATATTCTTGCTGCTCTTTCTCCAGCTTGCGAGCACGTGCTTCCTCGGCCTTGGCTGCTTTTGCCGTAATCTTGGGCTCAGGCTGCGCGGGTGTAGGTGGTTGGCGCAGGGTAGGCTCGGGTATGGCCTCGGTCCCGGGAACGACTTCGGGAGGTTGCTCGCCCGGTTGTGCCGCTTGTTCTGCCGGTTGTTGCCCGGCAACGGGGCCAGGAGGTGTGACAGGCTTAGCCCGACGACCGATGGCCAAGTCCAGCAGACCCTGAACCAACGCGCCAGTAGCGCCGCCGTAGGCAGCAGACTCACCAACTTGCTCAATGATCGCCTGGTCGGGTTTGTAGATGCCCTTGGCAATGAGGTTCTGTGCAATTTGAGCTGCGGCTTCTTGCGCAGCTTCTTCGCCACCTGCCAACAACGCACGACGAACTGCCGCCGCAGCTCCAGCCTGCACAGGTGCAGATAGACGGTTCAGAATCCGGGCCGGAGCAAACATCTCTGTTGCGCCCACCACACTACCCAAGGCCGTGGCTAAGCTGCGTTGGTCGGCTGTTGCGCCTTCTTGCTCGGCCCTTACTCGTGCTTCACCTGCGCCAGCGCCTACACCCAGTCCGGCCATACCCAAGCGTCCGGCTGCTCCAAGCGGGCCCAACGCCAAGAACGGTCCTACTGAGCCGAAGGATTCACCTAGCTTACGACCAATGGTTTCTTCGTATCCGGGAGCGGCAGTAAACGGCTCGCGTGCCGCAGCCGCTAGGCTGCGAATTTTGTTGCGTGCGATTAACTCTTGCTGGTCGGGCAGTAGCGCAGAAATACCCGTGCCTGCTGACTCCACCATTCCGATGGCGCCGGGGATTACACCCTTGGCAAATTCTTTGAACTGCCCTCCGATGGTCGGAGCTTCTTTGGCTTTTGGCGGTTCCGCTGGGGTTTCAAACCCAAGCATCTCGCTGATCATTCGCTGCGCTTCTTCCGGGGAAGTGCCAGCGGGTACATCAAAGCGGGCTATCCGCCCGTCCGGCATTTCAAAGCGTGCGATTGTCATAGATTTTACTCAGGAGGCTTGCTCTCAAACCCAAGGAATCGAGGCTGTCCTCCCGTAGCAGGACCGCTTCCAAGCATTGTAGGCGAAATCCCATATTGCATAAACTTTTCCATGCGCAGGCGGTTGTACAACTTGGTTCGCTCGGCGGGGTTGAGCATCAAGTCAAAGTTGTCTTTTGACAACGCCGTAAACGCATCATGCGCGGCTTTCTCTGCGGCGGCAACAAGGTCGCGCTCTTTTGACCCACGCTCAATTGCTTCGGCCCCAGCGGTGTAGTACTTGCCCAAAGCGTCACGGTAGGCCGAGTCGGCTTCTTCTTTGATGCGGGCTTGACGCATGGCTAGGCCTTTGAGGCCGCCTTCACCAATGTTGGTAAGGGCGTTGGGGCTTTGCCCGCTCAAAATGCCCAGACCAATTGCAATAAAGTCGTCTCCGGTAAAACCCTTAGTCTTGCCGCCAGCTTCTTTGACGGCTTCTTTGCCCAGAGTTTTTAGTTCAGCCGTGTCGCCTTTTGACAAGAAGTTTTCACGGCCTGCGGCGCCCAGACTTGCATCTGTAGCACCCAAATCAATGTCACCAAACGGAGCACCGATACCCATATTGCCTGCGGCAGTAGCCGCAGCAGCCACTAACCCAGCGCCTGTCTTGGCAGCTTGGCCGGTCTGTGCTGCGGATGTAAGTCGCGCTGCTTCTTCTGCCTCACGCAGCATCGAGGCCTTCTGAATCTTCTCAGCTGCGCTTTCACCAGCGGCAACATCTTGCGCCAGACCAGCGGCTTTGGTAGCTGTGGTGCCTGTCTCAGCACCCTGCGCGGCTTGTGCAGCCTTGCGAGCATTGGCGGCTGCGGCCATTTGTTCCAGGCGTGTAGCTTCCGGTCCGGGCGGTACCATGCGAGCAGGCTGAACCAGACTGGTAATACCTTCGCCGGCTTGCGTAACCGGGATAGTGGTTCCAGGCAGTTTGGCTTGGGGGCCGGTCAGTAGGAGCTGTGCTTCAGGCGTAATCTTGCGGGCCAGTTCTGACTCTGCACGCAATGCTGCAATACCCTCGGGGCTTAGACCGGCGGCGGGAACAAAGCGGTTGTAAGTCTTCTCACCCAGCGTTGCAAGCAGACCAGGCCCTGCTTTGGGTACCGTAGTAGCGGGGGCCAACGGCGTTGGTGCCATCATCGTGTTGAAAACATTACGCCCAACATCACGCGAAAGACCAAGCGCCTCAGCGCCACGTTGGAAGCTGTCCGCAGACATGAACCCGCCCTCGGGTTGTTTGGCAGGAGCAGTTACGCTCTGCCCAGGGATGGCGCTGGCTTTGTCTACAGAAACCGCAGCAGCTTGTGCCGGAGGGATCATCGACATAAACGTCTTTTCCAGCTTGGCGCCGTAGTTGGGGTCCGTTGCGTACGCCCCGCGTTTGCCCTCTTGCAACCCGGCAGAAAACGCTTTGACGTCGGAGCCCGCCCCAATTGCCTTGGGAAAGTTGCGTTCAATTAAACTGGCGTAGTCATTGGCAAATGCTTCTGGCGAGTCGTAAGACTTGTAAGAAGACTTGCTCTTTTCCATCTTGTCGTACGCGGTTGGGCCTTTGCCGGTCACATCTTTGATGTTGCCAAAGTTGTATTTACCGACTGTCTTCCGGCCCCAGTCAGTCTCATGCCCCCACTGAGCAATCAAAACACCGGGATCAACGCCCAGACGCTGGCCAACCTGCTCAGCCACTGCACGGTACTGGTTTGCAAATCTTTGGACAGGATCTTTAACAGCCACACCATCTGCGTAACCAGGCACCTCACCGCCGTCATCAAACGCCACGATGCCGCCTGCGGCGCCGGTAGCAATACCTTGCAAGTTGTTAGCCGGGAGTTGAGCAATACCTACGTCCTCGGGCAACGGCTCGGCAGCCATAGCTGCCAAATTCTGGTCAACTACTTTTGCCTGGGGTTGCTGTTGCTTAGCCTGTTCTTCCGCACGCACCTGTTTGCGCATCTGGCTTTCTTGGAACGCCAGCGGAAAGATAAATGGGTCGTTTTTGTGCATTGCAGCATACTGCTGCAACTCCGAGTCCTTCATAAAGCGGAGCGACGTCAGGATGCTTCTAGTATCTGGGGTCATTGCCATGGTCGTTCCTTACATTTTCGACAGGGCCAGGGCTTGCAAGCCGCTGGGGGCGTCGTCTTTTTTCTTCTCAAAGTCTTTGGGCAGACCGCCTTTCTTACCCATCAGCTTGCTCAAGCCGTAGGCGCCCATACCCAAACCTGCCGCCTGGGACAAGTAGCTCGGCGGGGCCTGATACGACTGGGTCGTGCTTGACTGCATGGGCAGACCGCGAAGCTGGGCATTCATAAACGCCAACTGTTGTTGCGGATACTGCTGGGTCATTGCGTAGTTCTGAATGGCCTGGTTCAGCACGTTCTGGTCATATGCTTGTCTCTGAGCGCCGTACTGGCTCTGCAAACCGAGGTTGCCTGCGCCTTGGCCATACAGCTGCTGGCCGCCTGCAATACCTGCCTGGGCGCCTTGAAGACCTAGATTGGCGCCAAACTGCTGAGCCTGACGTGCCTGATCAAACGCAGACTGTAAGCCTTGAGCCTGGATAGTCCCTTGTTGCGTAGCCAGATTGCGCTGACGTTCGGCCTCCATAATGGCTTGACGGCTGCCGCCAAAAGCCCCAGCTTGTGTTGCCTGACCGCGCTGCTGCGTACCGGCAATATCCGACATACGCTGGGCTTCGCGCTGCTGCACATCCACCACGTTCTGCATGTACGGAGACATGTAGGCGGCAGTGGCGTAGGGGTTTGTGGCTTGTTGCGCATATTGCTGTCCCGCACCCAGAGCTTGTGCTGTACCAGCAGCCGTGCCGCCCATACCGACTTGCATAGCAGTGCCGGTTTCCAAACCGCTTGCCGTCTGGTACGCCTGGTTTTGCAGGGGGTCAAATTGAGCATAGGCAGAACGCGCCGCAGCCATTTCACCGGGGCCAAGACCCGCTTGACCGCCGTCTACTTGCGCACCAAACGCCTGATATGGCTTGACGCTGGTAATCTGCGTAGTTCCGTCGGGACCGGGAGCAGTGTTGAACAACTGCTGCTGGGTGGCGCCCAGCATGGTCTCTACGTACGGACGGGCGTACTCGGGGATGTTTGACGTCTGCGTTGTGCTCGTAGTCGGGCCGCCACCACCACCGCTGCCTCCGCCCCAAAGGGTGAAATTTTTAATAATAGCCAGCGGGTTCCAAAACGATTGGAGCAAGTTCATAGCAATGCCTCGACCAGAGTGTTGCGGGGTTCAAAGTTGTAGCGTTTCCACAACCGGACGATGGCGTCTCGTCCTGACCCTTGGATTTTCGTAGCGCCTCGGCTTTTCAGGATTACCTTGAGCTGCTCAAAGGTCTCCTTACTGGAAATCAGTTTGCCCCCAATACAGGTGACAAACGCCACACGGTGCAGGGGGTAGTTGATGAACGACACGGTGGCCGCCCCTTGGATTTTATTCTCTTCGTCCGCTGCCACCAAGAGAAGCCACTGCCCGCCCGTCACAAATTGCTGGACGTGGTGGATGTTGTAGCAAGCGGCCCAGTCGGGGAAGTCCACGCCCTTGGTCAGCGCGTCGTTCAGGAAAGGCTCCACCAGCGGCCAGACTTGCTGGACGTGGTTTGTGTCGACGTGCTGAACCGTCAGTTTCATGCGGGTGTGTACTTCTCAGGCTTGATCTGCTTGCCTTGCTTCTTGGTGCCAGTACGGGCAGAGCGGACCTTGTCTAGCATCTTGTACAACTGTTTGGCGCCTGCCTCTGTGGAGCCGTTGCCCAGACCAGACACAACATCTGCCGGAACCACAAACTCACCGTCGGCCAGACGGGCTGGCTGCTTACGCCCAATCGTAGCGGGGATGTTGTCAGACATGCCATCCCCTGGGCCTTTGAGCAGGCGCCCGCCATCAGAATAGCCGCCAAGGTTGGCAATACCGCCACCCGCCATGCGCTCCATACCCGTCATCTGATCAACGCCGACATCTCCTGCACCTGCCACGACATTGCGTGACACGGGGGTTTGCCAGGGCGTAGCGTACGCACCCTGCTGGATGTCAGATTGGGGATAACCCGTATTGGCTCCGATAGCGTTGCGGTTGGACATCTCTTCCACCGGGCCGCCAGCAACATAGGGTTTATACGTATACGGGGTGTACGTGTCGGGGCTGTACCTAAACTTGGACAGCGGACCGTCGTATTTCTCGGGACCTGCCACGCCTTGGGGTTTGTTCAGGTATTTGGCGGCTTGCAGTGCACCAAGGCCCATACCGCCGTACTTCATGACGCCCTGTGTCAACGGATCTTGTTCTTTATAGATTTTGTAGATGGAGGACAGGGGGCTAGAGAAGGGGAAACTGGATTTGGCGGCAGCGGCAGTGTTGGCCTCCAGTTGTGCTTGCGCCATGCCTGTAGGGTCTGCGGACATTGCTGCCGGGCTTCCGGCAGGCACAGCATTGCCAAAAGCATCAAACGAAGTTGGTGTCGATGGTGCAGCAGCGGCGGCTTCATTGGCCATACCGGCGGCTCCCAAACTACGATCTGTAGCTTCCAGGTCATACAACCCCTGCCCTTGTGTGGCGTCGGGCATATAGCTGTTCATGAACTCCGGGCTGATGTTCTTCATGACATCCGCTGTCTCTAGCGCATTCATCTCATACAGAGGGGCTGCCGGATTTACGTTGGCAACACCACTTCCAAATTGCTGGGCCAACAAAGCAGGGTCACCAATCTGACCCGCACCCAAAGCGGCATCAACGCCGGGCATAGCACCCATGTTGGCAAACTGAGCCGTCTGGGCTGCAACTTCCGGCATAACAGCGGCGGTTTGCCCAAGGGCGGTTTGGAAAGCAGGGCTCAGTGCGCCTAGTCCGCCAGCACCGGCCCCCGCCAGCGCGGTACCAAGACCCGCGCCCGTGCCAAGACCAAGACCGGCAACACCCGCACCTTCAAGCGCAGAAACACCCGCCATGCCTTCGAGAAAGCCAGCACCCGCAGTAGCAGCTTCAGCTGCTCCAATCGCTTCCGCCGCCAGGGCGGCTTCACCTACACCAGTACCCATGGTGCTCTCCTGTAAATTGGTTGAATCGTAACATTTTCAGATCTTTGACACAAACGTCGCCGTGAAGATAACGGACGGTATTGCCGGACGTGTGGGGGTGGCCGCCACGGGCTCTGACTGGATAAACGCGCTGGTATTTGTGGTATGCCACTGTAAGCTGACGTTGTCCCCTGCGGCCATATCAACAAGCAAGTTCACCGTACCTACCGCATAGAACGGCGTTGCTGGGTTCTTACGGGCGGCCATACCAATCCGGGTGTTGGAGCGCGGTATGTTGGTGCCGTTATAAAGAAACCAAACGTCGATGGATTCCGTGGAGTTGGCCAGGTTGGCGCACTGAATACTGTACTGAAAGTTATACCGCCCCGCTTTGGCAGTAGTTACTTGATACCCGCTTACCAACGAAACGTAGTTAGACGCGTCGGTGTCAGTAAACGTAATATCGTAAGCCGCTGTGGTGCTGGCTGCCGTTTGTGAAGCCGAAGATGAAAACGCCCCGTTGGGGAAATAAATGGCCGACCCATCATTGATGGGGGACAATGCGGTTGTACGCAGCTGGCTGTTAAAGCTGTCCAGTTGGTTGAAGTACAGGCGCAGGATGTTGGTGTACTGATCCATAAACCGCTGGTCGTACTCGACCGGGGCGGCTGCCAGACGCGGAGCAACGAACCTGTTGAGGTCTTGCTCGGTATAAACAAACAAGTTGCTCATCGACGACCATCCGGGCGCACATCCATACGCGGGGTTCCCAGCTGCCAGGCCACACCAAGTTCAGTGGACTCCACGCGAAACGCCATCTGACGACCACGCAGACGGACATAGACCTGCTCGGTGAATTGCTGCACGTTATAGGACTGCTGGCCTGCGTAATTCTGCGTGCTCTTGACTGCCGGGTTGTCCGACGTGCCATAGTTGGTGCCGGGGAACTGCCGTGGGCGCACAGTAAAGTTGGCCTGGGGTTTGTTGACGTTCGAGCCGTCAAACGTAATGTCAGGGATCATGCGCCACACAAAACCGAAGTTGTGGCCGTCGCCAATATCAAAGTCCGAGGACTGCACGTAGGCGGTAATGGGGGAAGCCGGGTTTGTTGTGCCGTCGTCATTGCCAGTCTCATGGTACACCAGCTGGCCGTTTGTCCCGGCGTAGGGAGTCGCCATCGGCTGCGAGCGCAGCGGGCTATCCAGCCAAGAACTGCGGGCCAGCGTGCCGTAATACCAAGTGCGCTCCAAGTAGTTGTACACAACGTACTTGTCTACCGTGGAAGAAGCAGCAGAGCAATAAAACCACCAGATTTCGTTATAGCCCTCATTGGTTCCGGCGAACGCCTGGAAACCCTGCGTGGTATTGATGTCGTCATAGACGTACTGACGCAAGGTGCATGGAAGGGTTTCCACTCGACCGGAATACATGTAGAACTTGTCGACACCCATCCAGTACGTGATGTTGTTGACCGTAGCAACGCAGTTGGGGCCCAAGATGGAGATGTTGTCTCCCATGATTTGAACGCCCCAGACGTACGGCGCTCCAAGATATTGCATGGAATAAATGGCTGCATCGGTCAACACCAATACTTCCTGACGAGTCTGAATGGCCGTAATAATCTGCGACCCCCGGCTCAGTCGATAGCTGCCCGCTTGGTTGGTAATGGACGGCGTCCACACATTGGGGCTTTCTTGGTCGGACCAGCGCACCAACATCGGGTCTTGCGTGGTCGATCCGTAGTCGTTAACGCCAAATGCCAAAATAAAGCGAGAGGCGTCAGACACCATGACGTAGTTGCAGAGGGATGGCGCGTTGGCCACCCGCATGTAGCTTGCCCCCGTCGTGGAGCCGGTCATGGTGACAGGTGTTAGCAAGTCAACAGTTGAGGAAAGCGTGTAGACCAACGGGGTAGCGGTAGAAACAAGGTAGTACGGAGTGTTCGCAACAACCCCAGTCGGGAGCGTTCCGTTGGTTGTAAACGAAACACCAGTACCCTCCGCCAAGTAGCTAGCAAGGGTGACTTCAGAAGTCGCTATATTAAAAGTTACCGTCTGCTGAGTCAGCTGCACAGCCCGGTTAAATTGCGTTGGGACAACCGTGTTGAACGCCCAGTAGTAAATAGGACCGCCACGGGGGTTGAACACCAAGTCCTGGCCAAAGTTGGACTGGCTCCATGTGCGCAATTGAACACTGATGCCAGACGCAGCTTCCTCGCCCCAGCCAGTATTTGTTCCGGGAGAAGCCACAACGCCGCCCCAAGTACCTGCGCCCCAACCGTTGACGGCGCCAAAGACATCTGCGCCCGAGGCAATTGGGTATTGGGCGACTGTAAGCGACCCACCGTTTCCAACGTCGCTGGCGTTAGCCGTTGCGCTGGTCGTGATGCTGTAGGTGTTTGGACCAATGTACGTGACTTGGAACTCGCTGTTGAGGACGGCAGCCGTGATGTTGCCACCCAGAGAGGCCGCTCCACTGAACGTTACAAAGTCGCCCGTGTTGCCACCCCAACCCGAGTTGGTAACCGTGACAATGTTTGAGCCTGACGTAGCGGCAAAGGTCACCTGCCCTGCCAGCGTAGTTTTACGCAGCGGCGTCACATCGTTAATGTTGCCACCGACCCCGTTCTGAATATAGAACTTCAGGTTGGTACCAAGGCTCAACAGGTTGAACCCGTTCAAGGACACCCAGTTCCACATGGAGCGGCAGATGCCCCAGAACATGCCAGTAGGCGGCACAGCGGGCTCGGTGACCACGCCAGCATCCTTTACCCAGCCGCCGATCTTCTCAGGATAGCCGGAACGGAACCGCACCTTATCGGACTCAAACCAACCGCCCTCGTTGGCCAACGTGGTTGATTCCCGGTTGACACCCGGTCGGAACTGAAGCTTCTGTAAGGGCATCTGGACTCCTACGACATGAACAGGGCGCGTTCGTCAAGTCGACGGTTTTGTAACCCTTTCAGTATTTTGCCACCAGCCATGCAGTACTTCAATAGTTCCTGTCCTGCGCCCTCTTTGTCCCCGCGATTGAGCTTTTGACGAAGCGTCGAACGCTGGAGTGTTCCAAGACCGACGTTAAAACTGAAAGACACAAGAGCATCAAACATGCCTTGTGTAAGAGGAGCAGTGATGTAGGTGTGAACCCCTCGCTCAAAGCGAGCCAGATCTGCGCGAAGTATTCCATCAACTTCCTCCATGCTGAAGATCCTGAAATCCTCGATCTTCAAGGCAAACCCATCCCGCTGGTCGATGGGCAACTTCCCCTGCTCCGGGTACAACACATGTCCAACGCCAATTGTCCAGAGCTTGGCCGGGCAACGGTAAGGCTTTTGTCTTACACCCTCATGGTGCTTGATCATGGCCACGGCTTGGGGGCTGACGTTCATTTGCCGAATGCCCGACCGCCGAAGTGGAACGCAATAATGCTGGCAAACAGCGCCTGGGTCTCGTCATCCCACAACTGGTCGGCCATGTCTTGGAACCCAACGCCGGTGCTGAGGCCGTGGTATATCAGGGCGCAATCAATTCCGACCAACAGGAAGAAAAACCCGTAGGTGATCACCGGGCGTACGCTGGCACGTAGGTTCTTCATCCACTGGCTGGTGCCTTCGTTGAGCGCCGTATCGTGGGCGTATATAGCCTGCATCTCGGCTTGCTGGGCGGCAATCAGGGACACCTTCTCGTTGGACTTGGTCTCGATCTCAAGCTGCTGGGTGTGGACATGCTCGACCCGCTCCTGGGCTTCAAACCCCAGCTTGCGCATCTCAAGCTCCCGGGCGATCTGCATCTGGGCCAGCTCCAGCTCATGTTTTTTGTCGCTGCGGTCTTGGAAGAAGTCCAGAATCTTAGGCAAGCCGCCCATCAAAAACGAGATCAGGGTAGAAAATAGTGTCAGCATTAGTAACTCTTTTTGGTTAACATTGATGAAGCAATGAGCAGCATGGACTGGGCATCCTCTACGCTCTCAGGTCGATCTTTGTACCCGACGGTAATTTGACCGATGAAACGTGTTGCGTCGGGTGGTACAGAGATTCGACAACCGTAGGTGACACCAGCCTCGACGTACCACAGGCCGACTTCGCTTTGTGGCTTTGCGTAATCACTGCATGGCGTCTCTCCTGCCATAAGGCGTACAACATCTGCGTTGTTGTTTGGATTTTGGGTAAAGAGACCGACATCGATGCCCTCCATGCGCTTGTCGCGCCCTTCCTTCGTATACGCCCGGTACAAGACCCGGGTGCCAAATAACGGGTTTACCTTGAAGATGGCCACAGTCTGTGCACCACCGTACTTGAAGAGGATTGCCGCTGCGTCGTCCACCCGGGACTCATTGATGCTGGGTAGCTTCTGGCTTTCCTTGTAGGCCCCGACCAACAGCTCTTGGTGGCTGTAAACAAACCAAGCGCAGAACCCAAAGACGAACATGACCAAGAGGGCGATGAGCTTGAACGGACTATCCACATACGTCAGTATGCGGTCCAACACCCCCAGTGTCTTGTCCTGCTCACTCATCTCCACAGTCCTTTTGAAATCCCCCACTGCACCAGCCAGTACATCGCCAAACCAAACGCCGCGATGACTGCCACTGAGAGCTGGATGTCTTGGATCATGTCCTTGCGGTCCTGCGCTTTGGCTGCGTCAATGATCTTCTGCTTGACCGCCTCGGCTTCTTCCTTGGCAATCTGCTTTCGCATCTCATCCCGGGTCTTGACCATGTCGTCCCAGAGCTGCCCCTGGCCAGACCACACCAGCATTTCGTACAGCTCGTACTCATGCCGCTCCAGCTCCCGCCGTTTCTGAACTACCTCAAACGCTTCAGCGGTCAGCTCAGCGTCTGTCTTTTTGGGCTTGACCCCGTTGGCCTTGTCCCACAGCGCCTCACGCTTCTCTCGCTCCTTGACCGCCTCGGCTTTCTCAATGACTGCCTTCTGGTCAAAATAGCCAGCGATGCTCTGGGCTATCTCGTTGGTGTCCTTGCCGAGCTTGATAACCTCCTTGATGGTGGCTACCGCAGCTTTGGCTCCGGCAAACGCTAGGCCAATGGTGATCGGGTCCACATTAGTAGCTACCCTCTTTGAAGATGTTCACAAAAACCGTGCCGTCCTCAAGCGCCTCGATCTCATGCGGGATGTCGGCGGGGAGGTCCAGCGGCTGGGTTTCCGCATTCATCACAATCTCTTTGCCTTTAACGCGAACAACGCAGGAACCCACTTGGCACACATTTGCGTGGTTGAAGTTGTGCTGGTGCATTGGCAACCCATCACCCTTGTCTGCGTGATAGACATTGATCTGCGCCCCCGCATACATAAAACTGTGGTACGGGAGTAGTTGCTTCATACGGTTTGAGTCCCAGTCGTTCCTGTGCTAGGGTAAGGCGGCGCTGCTGGTATCTGTATAATTGCCATGGTTTCCGTGTTGTAATACCATTTATCAGCCACAACATCATCCGCACAGTCGTCCCAGAACAACGGAGGAGCAATGGGAAATTCGGATCCATTGGCCACCACTTCGGCCACTCTGGCACCATCTACAATGGTTGTAAATTCTGGAACATACTGTTGTGAGCTTGTTGGGTCTGGATTGGGTATCCAAGCACTAATATAACTCACACTTTCATTGGGGCTAATTAAGGCTTTTTTCATATTCTTTCTTTCAAATTACCACTCTACAATAACACCACCAGTGCCACCGCCACCGCCACCACCACCGCCGATAGTAGAACCGTTGGTAGGTAGCCCGGCACCACCGGCGCCCCCCGCAGGGCCTCCTCCTGCTCCGCCTGCTCCACCACTATGACCACTAGGGCCGGTGGATGGAGAACCAGCGGAGCCAACAGATCCCGCTCCATAGACAGTGCCTGCTACTCCGCCACTGCTCAAGGCGCCGCCGCCGCCACCGCCAGTGCTAAAGCCGCCGCCGCCGCCGCCACCACCACCGTAAATACCGTTGGGGGCGCCATTGCCACCGATGCTACCACCACCCGTGGAAATAACAGAATTTCTCAGAAGTATTGTTCCCGAGGTAGTGAAGGTTCCATTAGTACCAACAGCAGTATTGCTGCTAGAACCACCTGTGGCAGTTACCAGCGCACCAAAACTGGTGGTGCCTCCTGAAGTGCCAACACCACCTGCAATAGTTCCAGAGGCGCTTTGGCCTCCTGCTCCACCACTACCACCAGCACCAACGGTAACTGTGTAGGTAGCGCCTGGGGTCACTGTAACAACCGCAGTGCCACTGCCCCCGCTGCCCCCATAAAATCCTGCTACTCCGGGGTAAGAAGGAGTGCCTGCACAAGGATTACCTGTATATTGGGCGCTGCCACCCGATCCGCCAGCACCGCCACCAAACGCAGTGACTTTTATCGAATTGACGCCAGCCGGAACTGTAAACGTTCCGCTCGTTGAAAAGAATTGGAATGAGGTTCCACCAGAAACTGCGTTTGCCAACACAAAAGCCGTTGTTGCTATCGTTGTGTTGTTGGTGCCAACGCTTTGCGTGGTTGCCGTTACGTTGCTGGCAATTGTGCCCCCGCTCACCACGTTGGTTGCGTTCGTGGCATTGGTTGCGTTCGTGGCATTGGTAACCGCTGTAGATCCGATAGCGGACGCGATCTGCGCTCCTGTTGCTGCCGTGAAAGCAGATGTGCCGTTGCCGTAAGCAACCCCGGTCAAAGTCGTAACGCCCGTACCGCCGTTGGCGACGGGAACTGTTGATGTCAAACTGCCCGCGTCCACAGCGTAGAAATTGGTTCCGTCCGAGAACACCAGCAGTTTTTTACCCGCCGGGACCTGCACGCCTGTACCAGCAGCCGTCGTATTACCGATAATCGTACTGTTATAGATAGTCAGTACGTATGAGCTGTTGTTCCAGAGAACGTACTGCTTGGGGTTGGGCGGCGCATAGACGGCGAAGTTGGCGCCGGTGCTGGTAGTAAAAGCCAGCGAAGCGTAGATTGACTGGTTGGCTGACGCCGTTGCAGTGGAACCGCTGACGTACGTCAATGCCTGGTTGGCCGACGAGACCGCCACAGTTTGGAACCCCGAGATGGCGGGGTCAATCACGTACGCGAGCGTGTCGTTGGTCGTGGTTCCCCAGGTGCCAGCCTGAGAACCGTTGGGGATCAGCTCTATCCGTAAATCAGGAGAGTAAGTTGACATGGTGTGTCCTTATCGAAAAAAGGCCAAAAATCCAAATAACTGCTGGTTCTACGACGGCGGTGACTCAGTGTTTTCCACAGCAACCATGTACACCCAGTCACCCTCCAGCACGGGATCGCAGGGCACGAGGCGCTGCGTCTCACTATCATACTCTCGAAACAGGTTTACGCGCACCAAATTCCGATCCTTGAGCTGCTCATCCGTCGGGGGATACCACTCGCACAGCTCCCGGCAATCAGCCACCTTGGTCACAACTCCGTCAATAACTTCAGCTACTAGCATGGTCTACCTCAGAAGTTGGGAAACGCCGCTGCTGGCGGGGTGAAGTTGGCCGTGTAGCGAGCCACACCTTTGGTGACTCGCACGTCGTCAAGGTATCCGTTAAGATACTGCGTTGTGCCCGTTGATGTGGCATATACACGACCAAGCGCTTGTGCGGTTTCGTAAAAATTTACCGACGACGTACCGCTGGCCTCAAGGGTTCCGTCGAGGAACAAACGCGCCGTAGTGCCAGACCGAGTTAGCGCAAAGTGATACCATTGGCCCGTCGTGACGTTATTAGTTGAAGTCAAAGTAAGTGTGGTTGCGTTATCGGCTTGCAAGATCGCTATCAGTTTTGTTGTGCTTGCACGAATTAAAACACCGTGATCGCCAGGGCTTGCCAACTGTACAAGGGTGGAATACAGACTATGGAACGTTGATGCAGGAGCACCAGCAAAATACACCCAACCTTCAACCGTAAAATCACCCGTGCCAAACGTGATTGCCGGCTGGCTGGCCATAATTAGGGCGTCTGAAAGGCCATTAAAGTACATCGACCCCGTGCCATATTTGACAATGGTGGTATTTACCTGGGCGCTGCCAATTGTCTCTAGGTCGTTGACCGTTGTGTTGTCAAAGATGCCTGCGTTGGTTCCATTGACTAGCAGTTGTGTGCCGGAGACCGCTGTTACCGGGGCTGTTGGTGGCACGAAAGGACCCGTGTAAACTGCTGTGCCGTTTACGACACGCAAATTTGAAAGATAGCCCAACATGTTCAACGTTGCGACGTTACCGCCGTCTGCACCAATAATTGGGCGCGCCGCGCCATTCGCATAATTGGTTGCGTCTACGTAAGAACCTAATAAAGCGCCGTTCAAATACAATCTTGTGGTGCCGCTGGATCGAACCAACGCTATATGATTCCACGCATAATACTGTATGGTTCCACCAACAATTCTGTTGGCCCCGATTGTATAGTAGAATACCTGATTGGTTGAGCCGATATACAGCGTTGGATAAGGACCCGTAATAGAGTTTGGCCTACCGTCATAAATCATTCGGTCGGCGGCTACGGTTGGGTATATCCACACCTCGATTGTGAAGTTGTTTAATCCAAAAGCAAGGTTGGATGATCCAGTAAGCGTAAGGTAATCGCCGCTGCCGTCAAAGTACGCAGACCCAGCGTAAGTTGACCCTGTGTACGATGTTGGCCCCGTCACCGTGTCGGTGAACGGGTTGGCGCGTTTGGGTGTTGCGTTGCCGTTCACTGTGATGGTGAACGCGTTGGTGCTGTTGTCAATGAACGAGGTTGATTGACAGGTAAGTAGGGATGTACCTGAGATTGCCGTCAACGGCGATGTGGGCGGTGTGAAAGCGCTTGTATATACCGCCGTGCCTTTGACAATACGGAAGTTGGAGATAGACCCCAACAGAGGGTTGCTTGCGCTTTCGCCTCCAATGGTTAGAGTGCCCGTAGAAAAATCGGTCGAGTTTGTTACTGACTGCGCTACCGCGCCGTTGATGTACAGCGTTAGTGTTGTTCCGTTTCTTACCAACGCAAAGTGATTCCATTGCCCAGCAGTTGGCCACGCAGGGTTCAGTATTACGGATGTGCCCGAAAACACTTCAATTTTTGAAGTTGCTGCCGTATTAAAAACACGCAACACAGAACCAGAAGTCCCGTAAGAAAAATGCGTGTAATACCCAGCACTGGGGTTGGCGGGTAGATAGAGCCAATACTCAATAGTAAAACTTCCAGATCCGGGCCAGATAGTTGAATTGCTGGCAGGTGCAGTCAAATAATCCCCCGTACCATCAAAGTACCCGCTGTAACTTGCTGGATTGGTTTGATAGAACGTAAACGGGGCGAACTTAGACACCTGAACGCCGCCGACTCTAGTAAGCGGCCAGCCTGCGCCGCTTATGTCGTTAAACCTGTTTTGGTTATTAACCAGCAGCGTCGTGTCGGTCGTGGCAATTAACGGCGTTGTAGATGGAGTAAAGTTAGCGGTGTATACAGCACGCTTACCGATCACGCGCAGGTTGCTGATGTATCCGTTAAATCCCTGCCACGTGGTGCCAGCATACAAGTAACCGCCAGAGGATATGTAGTTAGTGGTTGTCGATGAGGCAGTTGTGCTGGTAAGCCCGGTCAGTGTCTCTTGCACACCGTTAACAAACATTCTAATTACGCCGTTGCTTACACTGAGCGCAATGTGTGTCCATGTATTGAGGGGGATTATAGAACCTCCCTTGGAAATTTGGTCACTTCCTGCGTACCAAAACAAAACTAGGTTGCCGTTGCTATCAGGACCAAAAGACCAGTCAACCGCAGATCCCGCCAATTGCATTTGACCAACTACATAGCCGAGGACCGCGCCGCCCCCACTATGACGAGAAAGCGGGTAAATCCATGCCTCCGCTGTAAACGTGACGGTTGCGTTAAACGCGCTGCCAATAATTGTGCTCGCGCTGTTTGTTGGCGTTGTCCACCCCGACTGCGTGGTTGCGTAGAAGTTACTCCAGTTACCCGGTCCGACGTACGGGTTGAATGCTCCCTGAGTCGTGTTGCCGTTACGGGTGATCGTGAAGTTGTTGACGCTGCTGTCTACGAAGCTGTTGTTCTGCGCGCCGTTGGTGCCGTCCCCGTGCAAGAGCAACGTGGTGTTTTGAAAGTACGGGTCCGCGCCAGATCCCGGAGGCCACAGGCCCGCCTTTTGATAGTACTGCGCCTCTTCCAGGTTCCACACACCGGAAGCGCCTGACTGCGATACCGTCGGCGCGGTGGCGGAGATTACGCCGCCTGTATAGCGGTTCGTCATTAGCTGATGTCCTCGTAGGAGATGCTAAACGTGAGCGAGCTACCAATCGCAGACGTCACCGTGATTGACGTGCCCTCTTGCAAATAAATGGCCGTTGACTTGTCCACGCAGATCAACGACGCGTTACCAGGCACCGACACCTGATACACAACCGGAAACGCCGTGCCGCCTGTAGGGGCGGAGCCCTGAGCCACCGCGCCGTTGGTGTACAACGATACCGTAGCATTACAAGCGACTGCCGTAACGTTTGATGCCACGATCTGGTTGATCTTGAATACCTTGCCTGAAGACGCGGCGTTTGGCAGCAATACAACAGCAGTTGTGCCGCTAGGCGTGAAGTATGTCGTTGTGCCGTAAATGGCCGATACGTTGACAATATTTGGGTTTGCCATGAGTGTCTCGTTTTAATAGCCAAAGATCATTGCAAACGCAATAGATTTTCCGGCAGTAATCCCACCGCCCCCGCCCGGAGGTGTGGCCCACGTCCCGTCACCACGCCAGAACGTAGAAGATGATGCGCTCGTACCGCCGTTGAGGTTTGCAACAGGCAAATTGCCGATTGCCTGTGTTGACAAATCGACTTGATACACTCCCGCCGCGTCTTGGTATATCGCCCGTTCGGAAGGGTAAGTAACAAACACGTTTTTTTGACCAGCGGCAAACGTAACCTTGGCGCCGCCTGCACTGGAAGCCAGAATCGTGTCGCGCGTAAGCGTAGGTCCGGTGGAGGAATACGTACCAATACCAACTTCCCAGTCTCCAGCACTGGGGTCGAACGCCGTATAGTAAGTGGTGTTGGTGTTGCCAATGGCAGAGAAAGCCTGGTAGGAGAATACAGCTCCGCCAAGGGTAAAGTCGCTTGTACCCGTTGTCGTGGTCGTTTCTTGGACCCGGTCTTTTAGAACTAAAGCCATCGTTTATCCTCAACACAATTCCGTCACAACAAGGTCCCACTCGGCGTCTTGGTTGTTTTGGACAGTCTGCCAACTGGACGCTTGTGCGGCCTGTATCACCTGCCAGCTTGCGTTCTGGGCGGTGTCGATTATTGTCCAGTTGCGCGGGCAGACGTCACCCACTATACCCACTGCTTCCAGCCCCGTCAAGGTGTGGGCATGGATAACACCCATCGTACCGACAGCCCCGGTGGCCTGCACGCCAGTAATGGGGACCGTGATGACTGGGGCGAGGGTACCAAGCTGCCCAGTAGCCTCAACGCCAGTCAGCTCGTTTGTCTTGGTAGACGCAACATCCCCTACAGAACCTGTAGCAGAAACCCCGGTAAGCTGGGACGCCACGGCTTTGACGACGGTTCCAACCTCACCGTATGCAACCGACGGGTTATGGTTTTGGCAGCCACCCCATGCAACGTCGTAGTAGCCACCGCTGGAGGTGTCACCGCTCCACGGACCCAGGCCCCAGCCCAAGCAATCTTCTGTACTTAGCTGAACAACGACAGGGATGATGTACGTAACCGTCCCGACACTGCCCGTGGCCGCCACACCTACAAGTTCTCGGGCCGGAACTACATCGCCAGCCGCGCCTGCACCCTGAACCCCAGTAATCGGCCAAGAAACTGTGTATACGGGGGTGCCAACCGCCGTGGTGGAAGAAACCCCCGTTATCCCAACAGAAGCCGAGAACGCAACAGAACCTACAGCCCCAGTAGCTGTAACTCCTGTGAGTGCAACAGAGACAGTCTCGCCTGCAAGAGATGCAAACGGCGCTGCTGCAAATGGGGCTATACCAAGCATGACCCTCCCCTATACCGGGGATGGCTTACGCCAGGCGCAGCAGGGCGGTCGTATTCGTATTGGCAGGCATCGTCAAAATAAACGTGCCAGCCGTAATCGTCTGCGAACCGAAGGTATGAACACTCACTGCCTTGTTGCTCTGAGTCTGGTTGTAGATCAGAACAGTGTCGAAAGCCGTGGTCAAAGTCACGCCGGTGTACACCAGACTTGCGGACGGGGTCCAGTAAGCGGTGGTGCCCGAAGAAGTCGGGGGCGTAGCGTTGGTAACAGCAATACCGCCAGCTGAATAGCCGGGGCCGCTCACCTCACCAGTGGCAGTGTATGCCGTGGTGCTGGCGTTCAACGTAGCGGAAGCCAAGTACAACGCACCGTAAAAGGTGTCAGCCGTACCGGTTCCGCGCGTAGGGGCGGTGCCGAAATTATGCGTTGCTGTCAGCAGCTCCGTTTTGAACGAAGTGCACATTGCCTGGGTATTTGCCATTTTTCAGTCCTTTCAACCGATCATTGCGGCCACTCCGTCGGCCAGCACGTTTTTCTTGAGGTGCACATGCACCGAGCGGTGAACAAGCTCACCATCCAACCAATACTCCACCCAACGGGTCAGCTCGTTATCGTTGTCAACGGAACCCTCGCGCTTCTCCAGCAACGAATCGTCCATTTCACCCTTGGTTGTTGTAATGAGCGCCACAGTTATTCCTTACACAAGACGGATGATAGAAGTCGTGCTGCCCGACGTTGGGAACTGCACAACAAACGTGTTGGCCGAGGTCTTGTTTGAGCCAAAGTCCAACACACAAACTGCCGGGTTGCCACCGCCGTTTTTGTAGATCAACGCACCACGCGCCGTGATGGCGCCAGTCCACGAGGCGTTGGCAAACGAGATGTACACCACTGCATTCTGTCCGGTCTGGTTACCAATCGTGGGCACTTGCGTCACGGTCAAGGCCAAGCCGCCAGCAGCATAGTTTCCACCAGAGGCTTCCCCCGTGGTGGTGTACGCGGTAGTGTCGGCATTGAGCGTAGCTGTGTTTGTATACAGTGCAATCTTGAACGTGTCCGTCGTGAAGTCGAACATGCCGTTCATCAAGCCGGTCTTGAAGCTGTTGCAGGTGTAGTTGCCGGTGAAAGCCATCAACGCACCCCGTTATTCTGCGGCAACGGCGCAACACGCGCCTGGCCACTGCGGTATGCGTCGCTACGCTCCAGACCGTCACCCAGACGCTGGGCCATCGCCATAGCTTCCTTGTACTTACCGTCGTACAGGGCAATGATGTCAGCCTCACCCTTCATGAAGGTGTATGCCTCAACCAGGCAGCCGTACAGCAACACCGTGTCAAAGTTGTCGCCAAGCCAAGAGGTGCCCTGGGCATTGTTTACCTGGGTGATCGGGACACTGAAGTCAACCGTAGCCGTGCCACCAAGGTAAGTAGCGTCGGCAGATAGGCTGTCGGCGACCGTGTACAGGCAACCGGAGTTCTTAATGAATATCTCGTCTACTGCACCGCCAGTCACAATTATGTCGGCCACAGCACCCTGGCCAGTGCCGCCCGTGAGCGGGACGCCGTAATACTTGCCGTTCGTATACCCAGACCCGCCAACAATAACGCCTAGCGCGTTAATAGAGGACTGCACAATAGATTTGGGGTAGTAGTAAAAGTGCAGTTCAACAGGGTAGTTGCTGTCGGGTGTAGGACCGACAATAAAAGATAGCTCGTTGGTAATAGTGCTGCCAGATACAGTGGGACCAAATAGCGCATAGTACTTGGGCACGCCCGTGTCCGTGGTCGGATTGGGGTATGCCTGCCGGATGAAGTTAACGTCTTTGTTGAGCAAGTACTCGTACGACCCGTTGACGATGACCGCCAGTGAATACGTAGAGAGATAGTCGTCAGGCGCAGACAGATAGGGTATGGTCGATGTCAGGGTGCCCGTCATGTTTTTACGCAACGACGGGAACTGAACTGTGTTGTAGATGCGCTGCTCTGCCTGCTCGATGAAACGGTTGATCTGAGCGTTTGGCCCAATCACCGTCCCGTTCGAGAGGTACGTATCCGGGAACGCGTTCTCGGTGTACGACTGAATAGCAGAAACAAGTTCGCTGTAGTTCATCTCAAGCCATCGGCCCGCGAGCCATCACGCCTTTGGTAGCGCACCCGGTACCACGGATTTTGATACCGTCAGTCTTGGTGCCTTTGTAGTCGTTACTGTGAATATTGGCGACAGCCACGTTGGCGTCACGCAAATATTTTTTGTTGTTCTCCACGCCAACGACGGGAGAAGCGGTTTTTGTGGGTTGCTTGTATGTTGCCATCTCAGCCTCCGCGACCAGAGCTGCGTTGATTAGCAGCGCGAGCCAGGTTACGGCCCATTGACATCATGGCCTTGGAGGTCACGCCGCCCTTAGCCAGTTTGGTCGGGGCCTTGCCCGGGTGCATGCGAGCTTCGTGCTTGTGCACGGCGGATGCCACCATTTTCTTGTCTTGCGCCAGGTCTTTCTTGTCCATGATCGACTCCTTACGTCGTTACTACCGTTACTGTACCAAGTTCTACGCGGGACACCAAGTTATTTGGTGTTTCAACCGACGTAAAAAACGTTGATCCGCCAACCGGATTCCACCCCCACTGAATTACACGTGAGCCGCCAGACGGTGTGCCGTTCTCATCCGGGCCCGTGCCCACTACCTCAGTGATCTGCAAGCCCGTGTTGCCGCCCAACAAATACGTGATGTCAGGACGAGGATCGCGGACACCCTGCGGGTCATCAACCGGGTACATGCCCAGCTGCAACTGCGGATGGTCCGGGTCCCAGCACGTGCTGCACACTTTCAGCTGGTACGGCTTGGTCTTGATGATCTCCGTCTTCAACTGGTGCAGCTTAAACCGGAAGTTACACCGGTCACACTGCGCAATCGAGTTCTTGCCGGACGAAAACCGGTTGCCCATTACGTACCGCCCCCTATGAACATCTGGCGCGGCACAAGCCGGATTGCTGCTCGTTCTTGATCCTCATCGGCTGCCGTCATCCACGCCTCGTCATACTGGGCTTTTAGGATCGCCAGGCGCTCCATGCCACCAGGCACCTTGAGCGCGATGTAGTAGGCCAGGCCAGCGGCCAGACAGGGGATAAACCGGAACGGGACGTCAGCGATATTCACGCCACTGCCAGCATCCTGAATACGGCGCATACGCCAGTAGACGAACTGATACTGGGTCCCGGGGTCCGGCGTTGGCCAGACCGTAATTGACTGCTTCTGGGTCAGCTTGATGGCCGTACCGGAAGGGATTGAGGCCGCCGTGGTACCGTCTTGGCCCCGGCAGCAGTTGTATAGATAGAACGGTGCTCCGTCCTGGGGGTTGCTGGTCTCGTTGTAGCTGATCAGCTCGGTGCCAATCGTCAAGAAACCTGCTGTGGGCAGACCCGCCAGGGTTGAGACCTGGATTGTCGTTGCGTTTGCTGCCGTCGTCCCACCCGTCGTGGTGGCAGAAGTCAGCGCTGTATTGGCCGTCAAACGCTGAATCCAGACCTGGATGGGGCGCCCGGTTGTCAGTTTGTTGGGGATCGTCGCGTAGGTAGAAACACTAATACGCGTGATGGTGAGGTCCGCCTGATTGCTGGGCTGGTTTGCCTGGGTACGAATCACATGGTCCAGGATGTCTACCGTGTCGTCAGGCAGTGCATACGTGGGTTGTCCGGTCACCAGATTGATGGTGTTTTGCTCGAACGTCCACATGTTGACGCCACGGTTGGCCCAATCTGCAAACAAAAGATTTAACGACCGACGTGCGGTGCGCAGGTCGTAGCCCGTGCGAAGCTCGGAGCCTGCACGCTCAAACGCTTCCTCGACGATCTCAGACAGGTCGAGGTTGAATGCTGCTACGCCGGACGTTGTTGCCATTATCTGAACCCTGCTGTTTTCTTGGCAATTGATTTGGGCTGCGCGACAAACTGTTTGCCCGCCGCCTTGCCTGCGCGTTTCGCTTTGGTGGTGGCTGCGTACTCCGCAGGGCTCAGGGCTTTGATGGCCTTCTCAGGCAGGTACCGCTCCCCCGTCTTGGAAGACGGTTTGCCGGACTTGGTGCGCCACTTCTGGTCGCCCCAATCCTTCAGGGATTTCTGCGGTGCTTTCATCTCAGTCCTTGTACCCGCCGCCAGCTTCCTTGTACTTCTTGGCCACCAGCTGCGCCTTACGCGCAGACCACTGACCCGCCTTGGTACCGTGGGTTGCCGCAGCTTTTACCTGCGACACAATGCGTTTGCGCAAGCCTGGCTTCGTGTAGTTGCCCGCAGCGTTGACTTTGCCGCCCTCAGCATACTGCGTGAAGTCAGTGTCGTCTCGACGTGCTTTTTTCACGCCCTTGGGCATCTTGGAGGGAGCGATGGCCCCCATCCCACGGGAGGCCATCATTTCAGCACTTGCCTTTTGCGTAGCCGCCCTTGTTCATGCCAAGCGGCTTGCTCCCGCTCATGACAATCTGTTTGCCCTTGGTTTTACCCTTGGTTGCAACGCCGTCTTTGCTGGGGGCTGCGGTCTTGACTGCGCCCATCTTGGCCTTGGTGATACCACCGGAAGACATCTTTTTCATATAACCACCTTCTGAGAAAAGTGCCGACTTCCCGTGATCGGTTTTCGGCTTGTTGAGACCTTGTTGGTTGGCCCGGCCCCCGGTGCCAAACTTTTTACCTTTATCCGCCGCAGCGAACTCTTTGCCCACAGACTGTGGGACACCTACCTTCTTTGAAAAAGCCGGGTTATGCGCCACGGCTTCCATGAAGTTGTGCTGTTTACGACTAGTTGAGGGCACTTCTTGACTCCCGGATGAACATGTCAATCTTGTCGTTCAACTTGTCGAACCGGCTGTCGATGTGCGCCACAATCTTGTCGATCTCCGCCTGTGTCACGTTGTCCCGAGCGATCTCCTCCCGCGTCCTGTTCAACAGGATCGTGATTCGTACCAGCTCCGCCGACTTTTCCTTCAGATTCCAACCTAGTAACCCGATGAATGTAGTCAGCAAGACGTTCCACAGCATCATCTCCATTGTCACACCATTCGGCCTTTGGTCTTGCCTCTGACCGCAATACCGTCAGCACGCTTGGATGCGGAAGAGACGGAGCCGCCTTTTTTCATACCAGTCAATTCACGAATTTTGCCGCGCACACTAGTGTCTTTTACACCGCGAGTTTCACGCTTGTACTGATCCGCAAGTTCGCTAATTTTTTGACGCTCATCGGACAAAACTTTTTTAGCGTATGGCCGTAAGCTGTCGCCTTCTTCAGCTTCATCAGACGCGTAACTCCGTATAGCGTACCCCATGGGTTGCTCACCCGCAGCAAGCCGCGCCGCATCAGAAGCAGGGGGCAACTTGCTTTTAGCGGAAGGAATCCTTCCCCCAACAGGTTCTGACGGAATACGCATGTACTGCCCCAGTTTTTCTTCTGGAGAAACTTTTCCGCCATTATCAAACTTGCGTTTGTAAGCACCCATGGTTACCTCAGCAGTTCCAGGCCCGAAGGCTCTTGTTGATCCGGCTGTTTGGATCTTTTGCTGTCTTGGCGGAGGTCAGCTTCTTCTTCATACCACTCATCCTTGCGCAGAAAGAGTCGCGGCGTGAGCCGCCTTCCGGCTGGGGAGGTTTCAAGTTCATGCCCTGTTTTTTGGCAGAGGCTCGCCCCTTGGCGTTCAGGCCGCCGTTGGGGTTCTTGCCTTCCTTGCGTTGCCATGCTGGGGATTTAGCCATAGAACACCGTCACTGACGCAATGTTGGTCAACGTGGCGTAGATGTTCGTGTAAAAACGCACACCTTCGCCAGGCACCAGTACGTAAAAAGAATTAGGATTTGTGTTAGCCGGGATGTCAATCTCAATGAGTGTCGTCCCGCCCGAACCGCCGTCCTTGAGCAGCAACGTGCCAGCGGCACTAGCCGTGGCACAGATGGAAAAGCCCTTCACACGTGCAGGCTGAGCGTACACGCTACCCGACGCATTTAGGTGGGCTGACTTGACGTCATACTGCATCGTCATGAGATGCTCCTATCAGACGTTTTGCTGGCCGAGCAGGGGATCAACCACAAAATACGTGATGTAGCCGCCGACAGTGCCTGCGCCAGAGGTATTGTCCGTCACAGTGACGTAGGACATCTCGGTCAAGGGGGTGCCGGTCACAACAGAACCAACGCTGGTGGTGCCAACCGTAGCGGCCAGGCCAGAAGCAATCGAAGCGCCGGAAGCGGTGCCAGAGTTGTAGCCGGTGGTGCCCAGATCAAACGTGCCCGTGCCGCCATCGTTGATGGAGACAGACAAAACAACTGCGCCAGCGGGGAGAATGAGAGCAGCGCCGCCGTTAGAGACAGTCACGTTAGTGCCAGCAACAGCGGGGGAGGCGTCAGCAATGTAGAAAGAGGCAGCCATGACGCCGGAACCGCAATATGCGGTACGAGTCTGGTCGCCGCCGCCCGAACGCCAAATACTTTGGGTGGTAGACAGAGCCATGATAAATTGTCCTTACGTACAAGATCAGTGCATCAATCGGTACGTCGTCTGCCGGGTCAGTTTGATGCACCGGGAACCCCGGGCTTGATCGCAATATACAACAAAAGAAAAGGGGGCACAAGGCCCCCTTTCTGCTTACGCTCCGGCAGAGCCCCAGATTCCCAGGGGATCAGACCAGCCGAACGAATAACGCTCGCGGGCCTTGTAGCGGACGTTGCCGGTGTCGAAATCACCGTCCATCGAGTTAGCCAGAGGCATACGCTCGAAGTGCTTCATGCCGTTGGGCACGTCGGTCAACAGGAACCAAGCGTTGCTATCGGTCAAGAAGTGGTTGACGGTGTAACCTTCCGGCACAGCACCCATCTGCTTCAGCGCGTTGATGTCGTTGTCGTTCGTGCCAACACGCAGCTCGGTGTCAAGCAGACGCTTGGCAACGAACATCAGTGCCGGGGGAACAACCATCTTACGCGGCTTGGCAGCGATCAGCAGACCACGTTCATCGGTCCACGCAGCGATCTGAATCACAGCGTTTTCCAAGGAGGTCTCGTTCAGGTCAACGGCCACGGTCGGGCTGTTGTAGTTCACACCACCGTTAACCAGGGGGTGACCAACACGAACGCTGCTAGAGTTAACACCGAACAGCGACACGCCGTCACCGCCGGGATAAGAACCGCTGAAACCGTTGTTGATAACGGAGGCGGCTTTTACCTGCTTGGTGTAGGACATGGCGCGGGCCAGGGCCTTGGTGTAACGAGCAGACAGGCTGTCGTACAGGTTGTCTTCGATCGCCTCTTCGGTGATCGAGAAGCCCAAGGCGATGGTCTCGTGGGTGTAGCGGGCGGTGAACGCTTCCTGCGCGTTGTCGTAAGCGATGGCAGAGCCTTCGTTCTTGACAGGAGCAGCTTGGAAGCCAGCCAGCTTGGTTTCTTCTTCAAAGCTACGCTCCGACTTCTCGGTTTCGTAGATTTCCTTGTGCTCTTCGCCGTAACGGGCGTACTCCATGCCGAACAGAGCGTTCAAGCCAGGGAGCAGTTCCTTGAGCAGTTGTGCGCGTGAAATTGCCATGGTTTACTCCTTAGATGCCGACGGCGTTGGTATAGGCGTGAGCGCCGGGGTTGAACTTCACCAACACTTCAGTGTAGGTATCGGTCAGCGGGGAAGCAAAACCGATGATCTTGAAGGCGGCAGCCGTGGTAACAACGGTAGACTCCAACGCGCTGGTAGAGTTGCCAGTCTGGGTAGAACCAGTGCTGGTGCTCTGAGCGGCAGCGAAGAAAGTGTTTGCGCCAAGAGCGGCTTGGGTGACCTGGCCATCCAGCTGAGCGGCAAACGTCACGTTGGGGTCAGTGATGACATACGCGGTAACCACGCCGGTGGTGCCGGAAGGGTAGTACTGAGCGTAAATCTGCTGGCCTTGCGCGTTGATGTAGGAACAGCCAACGAACACACCCCAAGCGCCAAGGGTATTGCCGCCAAGGTTGTTGGTTGTCAGGTCCGCGCCAGTAGCGGTAGACAGAGCGATGTAGCCGTTGGCGTTAATGATAACGACTTGGCCATTGAAAAGATTGGAGCCCAGGCCTGCCGGGTCAATCAGGAACTGACTCGTAGCTCCGGCATAGGGCATGCCGTCGTTACGGTTTACGGCACGTAGGCCGTAGGGGGCATTTGTGTTTGCCATTTAGAAACTCCTGTTATTTAGAACCAGAACCAAACCCGTTTCCGCGACTGGACGAGGACTTGCGGTCCGAGAACAGAGGCATGCGCGGGTCATTGTTTCGCATGAAGTGGTTGTCCACTGAGTTCATCTGATCCGACGCTTGCTTGGAGTAGTACTCATCGCGGGCACGGGCTTGTTCAATCGGCATCTTGCAGAGCATGAGGCCTCCAATTTCCACGTTTCCGGTCTTTTCATTACCAAGCAGCATAAGTTCAGGATGATCAACTGCCTTCACCGGTTCCCACCCTTCGCGCATCTTGCGACTCACGTTGGTAGGTTCAGCCTGGCCCAGGATGTGCGTCGCTACCCAGCGATACAAATACCCAGGTTCGGGGGTCGGATCGGGCAAGTTTGTGGGCGGTACGTATACAGCCCGAGCGGTTTTTGCGCGTGACTCCAGGTCACGAGGGGTACGGTTTTCAGCCATTATTGATTCTCCAGTTTTAGAACTTCAGCCACATACTTCTTGGGGTCCAGGTTGTACTTCTTGATCAACGCCGCTTGCGACGGTGTCAGCTGTACTTTCTTCGCTCCAGTTGTACGAGTCGCGGGTGCGACCACTGCGGCAGGTTTCCTTGCCGAAGTCTCAACCGTACGGGACGGCTCGTCTCGTCTACCACCGAAAACCTCGGGGAACGTCGACTTCACGCGAGCGTCTATCTGCTCGAAATACTCATCAGAGCGGGGGTCTACCCCGTTGTTGACTAGCTTTTGATGCAGCCCTAGTGCGTAGCTGGTGATTTCCTCGAATCCCTGGGCGCCGAACCACTGGTTTTTTGCTTGCCAGCGCAAGGTCTTTTCGTCGGCTTGAACCCGTTGGGGTTGCGATTGGCTAGTTTGTACTACAGCTTCTTCACGCTGTAAAGGGGGTACCTTGAAATTTTTTGCGCTCTTGACTTCCCATGTCGCCTCGGCCAGGGCTTCCTGGGCGGCAACGATGGCGTCAGCGTCAAACGATTCCTGGGCCGCTTTCAGCTCACGCCGGGCCTTGTCCAGTTTGGCTTCCGCCGCCTGGTTGGCCATGGTCATGTACTGCTGGGTACCGGAGTCCACGTACGCCTTGAGGCGTTTGTTCTCCTCGATCATGTGCTGAGCAAGACGCTCAAGCTCCTCTTTCTCACGAGCCAGGGCTTCCTTGGCTCGGCGCTCGTCGTGGCGGGCATGCGTCAGCTCCTTGATCCGCTTTTGCGCACCCTGGGTATATGACTCAATCTCGTCGTCCGTGGGGTCCTCAACCTCACGGTCCAGGGGGCGACGGCCACGATCTCTCTCGGGAGTGTCGTCAACGATCTCGATCTCAACGTCGTCTCCTGCGACGGTGATCTCTACGTCATCCGCCGGGGCGGACCTCTTTTCTTCTTCCAGCTCGTCTGGAAACTTATATGCGTCGTTCATCTACCACTCCTTTAAGCGCGGGTAATCCCACGAGGATCTTGCACAACACACTCCACCTGATCGTCATTGATCACGCGGAACTCTTTGCCAAAGATCTTGAAACGCGTACCGGTATAGGTACGAACAAGAATGAAGTCTCCCTCCTTACACCACGGGCCGGTGGGGAACCGTTCCGGGTCTTTGTAGGCAGACTCGCCCATGCGCAAAACAAACAACACCGTGGTGGCGTGTTCTTCTTGGCGTATGGTCGCAGCGTCTCGAACCAGGTCGAGACTCGTACCGGCGATCTTTTCATCGACCTCGGGCACGATACACAGCAGCTTGTGGCCAGCTGGGATTGGCAAGGCTGACGCCTTGGTTTCTGCATCCGCGTTGTCGTCCGGCTGGTCGACGGGTTGGATGTGTTTGGGTAGTTGAATACCCGGGGGGAGGAGGATTTCACTCATCTGCTTTTTCGACTTTCTCTGCAAGGTCAATGATGTAACGCTCTGCCATCGCCAGACCCTGGATGACGCCACAGAGTTTTTGATACTGCTCAAAAGATTGACATGAACCACCCGCCAAGTCGTCCGCGTAGTTGTTCAGGTCGGTGCGTATTTGTTCGCGCAATACGCGTGCGAAGTCTTGGATCATTTAGTGGGCTTCTCCTTTGGTTGGTTTTGATCACGCATCATCTTGACCTTGGCTCGCGCCTGGGACTCTTGGTGACGCAACTTCTGGTCATGCGCCGCTTGGCGATGCTCCAGGTCCTGTGCGTGGCTGCGTGCAGCCATCTCTTGTTCCATGCGTGCGGTCTCGATGTCAAACCGCCCGGTGTCTCGACGCGCGTCGATGGCCGCTTTGGTCGCGTCCACGTTTAAGCGACGGCTGTCGATGTTCTGACGTTGCAGCAGCTGCGCGGCGGTACGTTGCTTCTCCAACTGAATCTTGGCAAGCGCCTCGGCAGCGTCTTGCTGGAGTTTCTTCTGGGCGATCGCCAGGTCTCCCTGGACCTTCTGCGCCTTGGTCTGAGCCTCCTGTTGGCGGATGGCCAGCTCTTGCTGCTGCATCTGAAGCACCGGGTCCTGGGCCTGCTGTTGAGCCTGTTGCGCTTGGGCCTGCGCTTGGTTCTGCTGGAGAACCTGCTGGGCGGCCTGGGCCATCATGCCCGAGAGCGCCACCTCCACCTCGGGCGGCAACTTCTCGTCTTCCGGGGGCAGGGGCATACCGAGCTGCTGCTCGATCTTCTGGCGATAGCCAAACCCAACGTGCTCGGAGATGTGCGCTTGCATCGCTGCCTGCATCTGCGGGGCGCGGGGGTTCTGGCCGATCAACTGCATGATCAGGGGGTCCTGCATCGCGGCCATGTGCACCTTGATGTGCGCCTCGTGGTCCTGGTACATGAACGCCTTGACCGGCTCGCCCTTGAGGACCGCCATGTTCTCTGCCACCGGATCGCGTGGCTTCTGGTCGTCCGGCAGGGGCACGAGCTTCTCAGCGTGCTTCACACCCAACACCTCCAGCATGCGGCGGTGCAGCTGCGGCAAGTCATAGATGTCCGGCGCCATCTGCGCCATCTGGATCACGGCTTGATACTGCACTACCCGCTGGCTCATGGTTGCCGCGTTGGGATCGCTCACCGGAATGATGTCGACCTGGGAGTAGTCTTCCTTGCGGGCCGTGCGGCGGCCTTCTTCCGGCTGATAGTCGTAGTCGGGGTCGGTGTAGTCCTCGATGATCTTGACCAGCAACTTCAACTCTTGCTTGAAGCTGTAGTGCAGGCGGGCTTGCACCGCCGTCATGACCTTGAGCTGACGCTCCAGAAGAGCCAGCGTGGTGCCCACCGGGGCCTGCGCAGACATGTCCGACACCTTCATGTCGGCTGTTGCGGCAAAGCGACGACCCTCGTCGACGATCGTGGTCAGCAGGTTGTACAGGGTGGCGCTTGGCTCCTTGTACGGCAGGGGCATGATGCTGTCACGCAGCGCCCCAGAACTGATGTCTACGTCCCGCCACTCGCCCGGGGCAATCGGCGTGTCATCACCTTTAATCCGAAGCCCACGGGTTTTGAGTCCCCCGGGCAGGTTCGATAGGGTACCCGCATCCACCAGCTGGCGCATGATGGAGGTTGCAGACTTGGCAAACCCGCCAATGAGGTGGAAGAGTCCGAAGCCGTAGGCTCCGAAGCCTGGGATGTATTGGTAGTGGACGAAGTGCTGTCGCTTGAGCTTGAGGGGGTCTTCTTCTCGCCAGTTGCGTCGGATGGCCAGGACATCGTTCGATCCTTTTATAAGGGTTACTACGTATGGCAGCGCGATTCCCGTCTCTTCGCCGTCATCGTCCTCATCTTCGTCCCCCGGCAGCACCAAGTCAACATGGCACTCTAGCAGCACGTACCGATCGTCGTCGATGTCGCTAAAGCCCGTCTCTTTGTCCTTGGCTTTCTTGATGTCGTCCTGGCTGTGCGTGGGGTCCGGCAGCTCGATGTCGCGGTAGAACCCAGCTTGCTGGAGCTTGATGATCTCGTTCTTGGTCTTACGCATGACGTGCGTAAGCCGGTAGCAGTTGTCCAGGTCTGACGTGCCGTACGGCAGGATGATATCCTCTGCCGGGATAAACATTGACACCTGACGTCCCAAATTGGGATCGTAGTACACCTTCTTGAACGCCGAGCCGGTAGCGGGAAGAGACCACAGCATGCGCTCATGCTCGGGGCGGAACTCCTTCATGACGTCCGTCAACTCGTAGTTCAGGTCGTCCTCGACGCGCTTGGATGCGGCCTTCTTCTCAGGCGTCTCCTTGCCCAATATCTTGGTGCGCACCGGGCCTTGGGCCGGGAATGTTTCCGTTATGCTTTCTGACTGGAACCTGACAATTGCCTCGGTGATCATCGGGTGGAACACGCCGCTTGCGCCCTGCCACGGCTCCGTTCTCTCCTCGTACTGAAGACCAAGGAGCTTCAACCCTTCTACGTACGACTTCTCCCACTCCTTGCGTGACTGCTTGTCCTGGTCGATGTCACCAGCCAGGTCCCCAGCGATCGTTGCCACGGCACCCTCAGATAAGGTCTCGGCTAGGTTGGCAGAGAAGCTCTCTTCGTCCTCTTCGCCCGGCATGATGGAGATGTCTAGTCCATCCGCGTGGATGTTGACGGCTTCCGGGTCAATGATCTCAATCTCGATCGGCTCCTCGTCGAGTGCGTCCTCCTCCATGCTGGAAGGGGCTTGGTATAAGGCCTTGTCGATGTTGGTAGCCATGTCGATCCTTAATAGTACGCCGCGCTACGGCGTCTGAAAAATCTGGGTTCGTCTTGCTCGTCCGAGTCCAGACGAATAAACCCACCTTGTCTGAATCTCAGCAACGCCTGGCTGGTGGTATCCACGAAGTCATCGTTCTCGCCGTTGGGGAACGACGCCACTTCCTCGATCACCTCACGCGCCCAGCGTGTGTCTGGCGCCCACACCATGCCGGATGCGAACAGATCAGCCACTGCGTTCAATCGTACCATCTTGTCGTTGCCACGGCTAGGGTTCGTCTCCTGGACTGGTATGCCCATGTTGCGCAGCTCCTGGATGAGCGGCGCCCCGGCAGCCTTCTTTTCCACGATGAACGCGTCAGGCTCCCACTCCTTGTAGTGTTTGAGCGCAATCTGCTTTAGCTCCGGGAACGCCATGCGGTCTTTGAACGCATCCAGCAGGATGATCTGCGCCTTGTCGTTCTCTTCCTCGTTGTAGAAGACGCCCCACGTCGTACACGCCGAGTAGTCGGAGTTGGTCTTGGTCTCAAACGCCGTATCCCAGGACTGTATGACGTAGTCGCACTCGGGCGGATCATCTGCCTCCCAGACTCTCCAGAGCTTCCTGCTGATGATCGCCGCGTTGTTGCTTGTGGGCTGCTGCATGTACTGGGCGTTCCAGTACTGTGGGTCGATCGACGCCTTCGTCGCCTTCAACGCCTCCAGAGGCCACTGCTCTGGCCACAAGGACTTCTCCTTGTCCGTGCCCTCGTGCAGGATGGCCGGTAGCTCCACGATCTCCCAGGGGATCGAGTCCGGGTTCCGCGTCTGGTAGTCGATCAGGCGCCCGGTCAGGTCCAACTTCCCCCAGCGGGTCATGATAATGATGATCGCCCCGCCCGGCATCAGACGCTGCAACGGTCCAGTCTGGAACCAGCTCCACGCCGTGTCGAATGCAAGACGGGAGTTCGCCTTTACGTCTTGTTCTGAATGAGGGTCATCAATGACGAAAAGATCAGCTCCACGGCCAGCAAGTGCACCCCCAACACCAGCAGCATAATACTGGCCACCAACAGAAGTCGACCACTTACCGGCAGCTTTCTGATCATCTGCGACCAGCGTGTTGGGGAAAAGTTCACGGTATTCCTCCGAGTCGATCAAGTTTCGCACGCGTCTACCAAAATCTTCCGACAGGCCCGCCGTGTGTGTACCCATGATGATCTTCTTATCAGGGTAATTACCTAGAAAGAACGCTGGGAACAGGTAAGAGCTGAACTCCGACTTACCCATACGTGGCGCGATGTTGATAATCACGCGTTTTTTCTGGCCGGAGATCACTTCTTGGAAGATTTTGGCCAGTTTTCGGTGGTGTGGCCCTATCTTGAACCCCGGATAGACGTGTTTGGCGAACTCGATGGGGTCTTGGCGCTTCTTTCTCAGCTCCCGCCAGTGTTCTTGCTTGTCCAACAAGTCCAAAGTCTCCAATTTCTCCACTTTACCCATGGTGGGTAGTCTGCGGTAGAGGGCTGTGGCCTCCTCGGGGGTCAGGATCTTCTCACTCACTGGGCTTTTCCGGTTCGTCTTCCGGTGGGGCGGGGGTGGCCACGACATCAATCACGTCAATGTCTTCGATTGGCTGCACATCCGTCACGTCCATGAACTTGGCGAGCTTCTCTTTTAGCTTGCGGTCGACCTCGTCCTCGGTCATATCCGTTTTCTTGACCTCGATTTTTTCTGTAAACAGCCCAACCTCCGTCACCTTACCCAGGAGCGCCAGCGCTTTGAGCCGGATTGAGGCGGTGGGGTGCTCGCACTCCTCCAGAATCTTGGCCACGGCGTAGCCGCGTAGCTCTTTTGCTTGCTGTATAAACTCCCAGTCGTATGCGGTGAGCATACTTGTCAGGTGCCGTACAGCTTGCGGGGTCTCGAGCTTGGAGACCATGGCGTGTGCGTCTGCGGTAGGGGCGTTGGTAGTGAGCGCCGTGAATGTTTCACGGGCCTGGGTCTTTTCTAGCTCGGATACAACAGCTTCTTTGTCTGGCGCACCCATGGATTTGAGCCAGTCGGAAGTATTAATCTTCCCGTCCAGCGCCTGTATAGGCGTAGTTTTTTCTACCGGGGGCGGTGCCTCGGTACTGGATGTAACTTCAGGCTGGAAGTCAAGCAGGTGTTCGAGCATTTGTCCTTAGACGGATGCGGGTTGCGGTCCCGGTAAGTGCAGTGTACACTTAGTTCCTGCATCGGTGCAAGTCTAGCAGTTGCCCTTTGCTTTCTCCTCTTGGTGGGTTGACTCCCCCCGTTCCAACCCCCGGCAGCAATGTCGGGGGTTTTTTTATTGGTGCCCGGGCTGCTCGCATGAAGCAGCGTTGGTTTGAACAACACTCGTAAAAGTGGCCACGGCGCTAACCCGTTTCAGCCCGAGCAGATGCAGTCTAACATTAGACAAGGGTGTTTTTGAAATTTTTAGAAAAATTTTGTGTAGACAGAAAGTATTACAGAATAGTGGGAGCGGGTGCAAAACAGTGTTCATGGCTGGTCGTCATGGCCACGTCAATTACGGGGGGTGGGGGTAGGGTGGGGTTTGAGTAGCGGCAAAGTATTCAGTTTCGCCTGCTCTGACGGCAGAGTGAGTACGTTAGGGCTACCCCCTCAAGGTAAAATAGAGTCAGCGGTTGAGAGAGGTTCCCAACTGCATCAACGCTCACATCAAGGAGAAACTTCCATGAGCATCATCAAGCAATTCATCAACGTCAACGCTGTCGCCTACGGCAAGGCAAGCAAAGTGTTCAAGGCTATCGAGGCCGAGGACTACGCTACAACCCTTGCCGAGGCAGGCATCGTAGGTGCTGACGTTCGGGTGTACGCAACCATCTATGTGGCCGAGGCATCTGGGGTGAAACCTCACCCGAGTCAGCGAGGCGGCGCTCTCACGTTCAAGAAGGATTCACCCGAGTACAACCGAGTGAAGTATCTGGTTGACGTTGCGACCGGTGTGCGTGAGGTTCGGGCGGCCAAGAAAGCCGAGAAGCACAACCGCATCAGCCCCGAGTTGCGTAAGGCGGCGCAAGCCTATCTCAAGCTGTTCGGCAACGTGGCCGAGGCAGTCAGCATCCTGCGTGCTGTTGCCAAGTGATTTTTCTCGCAAGGCGGCCGGGCGAGTCCTGGCCGCTGTTTCACTCCATGTCAAACCAACTCGGGTTAACTTTCACCCCACTTCGTTCCGTTTCATTCACACTTCAGGAGCACACCATGCGTAATCTTTCCATCCCCACTCTCGAACCCATCGACTCTAGCTTTGTCGGCGTAGACGGCATCCGCTACTACGCAATGGCTTACTACCCCAGGGGCAAGCGTGACCAGTCCTACTGGTTCATCAACCTCTACCACATCGGCGGCAAGCAAGGCGAACACTTCGCCTCAGCCGAGGCCTACCTCCAACGCAAGGCGCAACTGACCCAGTGGTCACTAATTTGACGCTGTCCAGTCCCGCACCTTACGTATACCTCTCCTCTCAAATAATATGCGTGCCGAAACCCGCATGGATATTGGCGATCCGCTTTTTCCGTCCACTCTATCTATCTAAATCTTTTTTAATAGTTATAGATAGATACTTATATACGTACATACAAACACACAACAACAAAACACAACAACTTTTTATATAAGTTGTTCTTGCCTCGTGTATCCCGAAAAAACCGGGGATGTTGTGGACGGAAATTCAAAATCGCCAGTGTTCATGCGGCTTCCCAGCGGCACCATATTTCTTGACAGACGTATACGTATCGGACAGAATCTGGTTTCCGTCCTTTTATCGTATTTTTTAGGAGTAAAACTATGGATGAGACGATCAAAGCGTGGTGGCTGACCCTCAGTCCGCACCGTTTGCACAACCATCTGACCCTCAAACTGAAGCTGCCCGCACCCATGGTCACCGAGATCACAGCGCAGGTCAACGCCATAAAAGAATCACGCCGGGCATCGAAGATCAAGAACAGCGTGGTGTTCAAGGCGTGGGCTGACATCATCGACACGGCAAGGCGCGAGATGCAAACGATACGAACGCTGAAGCACCACATAAAAAAATCAACAACGCCAGACCCGCACAGGTGGGACGCCTTGTGCAACTACGAGACGGTCGTGGCCGGGATCATCGAGAAACTGCATGGCGTGCAAAAAGATGGGACGTACACCCCAACTGCATTTGTCCGCTACCTCCAGACCGAGGGCAAGCGGGTGCCGTTGCATCAAGGCAAGCACTGGACGGACTACGTCAAACCCGCCGACCGGGATCGAATCAAGGAGATGTTCGCCGCCTTGCCGCACCGAACCAGGGGCAAGACCAAGGAACCGTTCGAGCGCACCATCCCCAAGCACATCAACGTCAAGCACCGGATCGCCATGTTCAAGCATCTGGACGACGAGATCATCAACGCACAGCAGGCGTTGGACATGGCGCGGGACGACCGGGACAAGGAAGCGATACGCAAGAACATCATGGAGATGGAGAAGGCCAAGTTCAAACTTGACCAGATGCCACGCAACCAACCCGTCCCTGCCAAGTGGCAGGACATTGAGTAACCCGGTGGGACACCCTGTCCCACGGGATTTTGTTTTGAATTGCCAGCTGTGCTACGCCGCCCGCACAGCCGGTACTACCTTGCAAGTGGCGGCATCTGAAACTGGAGAAAGCAAATGAGTAAGAAAACTGTGGAGTGCGTAGCCACTGGCTACCTGTGGGCAATGCGCGACATGGGCGCAGATGTGTCGGGCCTCGACACATGGATGGAGGTAGACGACTACGACATAAACCTTTGCGGGTCGTACTTCAGCGATGACGCGCCCAAGGGCGGCGTTGCCGCGTATGTGTACCCCGCTGGCTGGACGGACACGCTACCCGACTGCCTGTTTTTTATAACCGCAACCCTAGGAGAAAGTAAATGACTGAAGGACAAGAGCACGAGTGGCACATCGAGTTGGATCACATGAGGGCGCAACTGCGCTACGCATTGGACAACCTGGACAGCATCGAGCGGCGCACCTATGTGCGTCATCAGATCGAGCAAGTGCGCTCACGCCTGAATGAACTGTGTGAATTAACCCAAGGAGAAAGCAAATGAAGATGACAGGACTCAAAGAGAAGCAACGCATCCATGCGAACCAACACTTCTTCGCCGCCAGTGTGCACGACTGGGCGCAGACAACAGATGAGCGTGACTTGCACGACCTGCTCACGCTGATGAAGAAGTTCGGGCATGGTTTTAATTTGTTCCTCGTACCCCTGCCCCACGATGCAACGTATGACATCAACTTCTACCAACCCCAGGTGGATGGCACGCAATGGCTGGGCTATTTTGAAGGGAAGAAGAAATGACTGAGATAAAACGCGCATACCGCGCATGGTGTAAGGACACGTTCGATGAGTACAAGGTGTCGGACTTCCCCTTCCGAGGGCGTATGTTCGAGGTGTGGTGCGCCGCATGGCGTGCTGGGTGTAGACACGCAGTATCTGTTTTGAAAGGAGAAACGCAATGCTGACAACAGAGGAGAAAGTAATTCGGGTGGTGCTACTCGTAGCACTGATTGTGTTGATGCTAGATGTAGGGGTATGGCGATGATTAAGTTGTTGAGGCGCTTGTGCACAACCGAGTGTTGTGAGTGTGGCGAAGTCAGGGTATGGTTCTGGCAACGCCGTTGTGATTTTTGTGACGTTAACGAAGGAGAAATTAAATGAAACCAAAGAACCTCCATGACGCTCTGCGTCAGATTCAAAGCCTGACCTCGTGTATCGCACGAGACTTGGAGAACTACCTCGAAGACCCGGCTATCTACGGGACTGAATACTTCGAGGACGTAAAGGATGCGGCGCTCACTGCCAACCTGCTAGCGACATGGGTACGAGACAACTTGAAAGGAGAAACGCAATGACAAGCGAAGATGAAGACCGAGACGTAGCGCTGTTTCAAAAGCTGGAGTGCGCCATAGCGCAGGCAATCGTAGACCTGAAGCTACCCAGGGAGGAGGACTTGCGGGTAGACATACTGTTGCATGTGCTAGCAAAGATGGCGGCAGACTACGCCATCGAGGACGGCATTTCGATAGATGATTTTTTAGCGGGTATGCGTGGCACGTACACCATACTCTGCAAGCACCAAGTTCAACAGGAGGTTATTCAATGAAAGCTAGCTATTGGTACGCAAGAACCGATGAGGAGGGGGCTGGGCCTACCTATGTGGTTGGGCGTGGTAATGAGGAAATAACTCTGCCATGCCTGTTTCAGTGGGAAGCGGCAGCCATTGTGGAAGCGCTGAATAAAGCGGAAGGAGAAAGCAAATGAAAGCAATGCAACTAGACCACGACATGCTGCTGCGTGCGGCACGCATGATGGAGAGTGAGGGCGGTAGTTTCGCCGGGCACATAGCCCGGGCGTTCTATGTCGCCGACCTGAGTAACAGAGAGAAACTTCTCTCCGCGTTCGATGAACTGTTCGTTCAGTTCTACAAGAAGCACATGCGCGATGTGCGTAATCGTGAGATGAATGTGTAACAACAAAAGGAGAAAGCAAATGTGTAAACACTGCAATGTTGAACAAGCACGCCTGTTCACCGATATGTTCTTCAATGCCGCCCGCATCGTGGCGGGTGACACCTACGGGTTTGCCCGTGACCAGTACGGACACCGCATCTACCAGCAAAGCTACGAGGGGCGTGCTTGGTTCAAGCGTGAGTGGGACAAGCATCAGTTCCACCCCGCTGTGCATGCCTCGTTCGATATCTACCGCCCCGATGACTGGCATCAGCTGCTCTTGGAGTGGCCGCACAAGTCTGTCACCGACCCCAACCGGGTAGCGTACACGGAGAACGAACGCAAGGGCGAGGCAGATCGCCAGACCGTTACTACCCTGGGCAAGTATCTGCGCCGTCACTTCCAGGCCATGCCTGACCATGAGCTGCGTGACATCGTTGCGCGGCATACCTACTCGGGCGGTATCGAGATCGTTGACGACCTGCCCAACATGGTCGAGGCTGTGATGAACGGCCCCAGTTCTTGCATGACTAGGCACTTCAACACCCGCTGTGCTGATGGCGAGAAGCGTCACCCCTACGCTGTGTATGACCCGTCACTTGGCTGGTCTATGGCGGTGCGTGTACAAGACGGCAAGATACTCGGTCGCTGTCTTGTCTACACCGACCCCGACTCGGGGTACAAGTGCTTCGTGCGTTCGTACAAGCGCAGCCCTGACCAGCGTTCGCACTCAGGTGTCGACGAGGCTATCGAGGCGTACCTCAAGAACCTGGGCATCGAGAAGCGTGGTGGGTGGCCAGAAGATGCCAAGCTGAGTTACTACAAGCTCAGCGGCAACGGCAACGAGTTCCTCGCTCCGTACATTGACGGCGACGAGCGGCAAGTTGACATCTACAACGACCAATACCTGACCATATCAGCCAACGGCGAGTACTGCTGTGACAACACAGACGGCAGGTGCGGCGCACCACTCTGCAACTGCGAGGACTGCGGTGCTTCTATCTACGACGAGGACGATCAGTACTGTGTCGGTCGGGGTGAGGACACGACTGTGTGTCCACGCTGCTTCGACGAGTACACCTATGTGTATGGCCGCCGTGGGTATCAGTACTACGTGCATCAGAACTACATCGTTGAGGCTGACGGCGAGTACTACGACGAGGACTACCTTGACGACAACAGCATCGTCGAGCTTGAGGATGGCGGGTACACGCACAGTGACAACGCTACCTTCATCGAGTCAGCCGATGCGTGGTACCCCAGTGACTCAGACGAGATATGCTACGCCGCAGACACCGAGCAGTATGAGCTAAAGGAGGACTGCTGGCTGTGCGCCGAGTCCGGCGACTGGTATACCGATGCCGTTGACCATGTAGAGGTTGACGGCGAGACGTACCACCCCGACAACGCCCCTGCAAATGAACCCAATGAATGACCAACACCACAGGAGAAACATCCATGAACAAGAACTCTATCCTGCACAAGACCCTAGCCCGCGCACTCTCCATGATGCGCCCACACAATAGCGAGGGGACTAGACGCATGACCGACTGGCTGCAAGAGAACGCACCAGCACACGCCAAGGTGCACCGAGATGAGGTAGGCAACCTGCACATCGACACCCGCATATCCACAACCAACCGCACGCTGTTCACCGCACACGTTGACACAGTCCACAAGAAGGCTGGCCCCAACAAGATCAGGAAGACCAACACGCATTGGTATGCCGAGGGTGCGCCGCTTGGTGCAGATGATGGCGCTGGCTGTGCGATGCTGATGCACTTGCTTCACAGCGGCGTAGACGCATACTACCTATTTACTCAAGGCGAGGAGTGCGGCGGTATCGGTGCCCGGCATGTGGCGCGTGACACTACGCTTCTCTCCCAGTTCGACCGGGCTATTGCGTTTGACCGGCGGGGTATCGACAGCGTCATCACGCACCAGGGGTGGGGGCGTACCGCATCTGACTTGTTTGCCCAGGCGCTATCCGATGCGCTCAATGTAGACGAGCGGCTGATGTATCTGCCCGACGATACGGGTGTGTATACAGATACGGCAGAGTTCATCGATGTTATTCCTGAGTGCACCAACATCAGCGTGGGTTATGCCCACGAGCACAGCGACCGGGAGTCCCTTGACATCGTGCACTTCCTGGCCTTGGCCGAGCGTGTCGTCAACATCGACTGGGACGGGCTACCCACCGACCGCGACCCGACTGAGATAGAGACGTTTGGTTCCCGGATGGATAGATGGTCAGACTACGGAGAATACTGGGGTGTAGGGGGCAAAGCGACCAGTGTCAGCTCTCTTTCCGGCAGCCATTGGCTGCTCGATGATGACGACGAGGCGTGGGAGCTGGAGGGTTTGCGTGACGCAATCTATGACGCGATGGCCGGTAACAAGCAATGGCTTGTGGAGCTACTGGCCGAGACTGTTTACCCCGAGGACCCCGAGATGGCGGAGATGTTCATCGACCGGCGCAAGCTAGACGGCCACGTCCTGGCCGAGGCGCTGGATAACTGCAAGACCTATGACCCCGACACAGTCCTGTGCTGTATGTTTGACCAAGTTTATAAGGAGGCCTAAGAGATACAAAATGCAAACCAAAGTCTAACGCTTGACAACTTTACGGGCTTCACTTAACCTGTGAGGCCCATCATTTTTAGGAGAAACCCACAATGGGAAAACACACGCACACAATCACTGCGGATTGGGATTTACTGTCCCTGCAATCCATGGATACCACAAAAATGTTCTTCAGCAAGGCTCGTAATATGCTTGCTGACTCGGAACTGGACTACACGGCGGCTGATGTCGTTGCACTGGCAAGCATCATGAACGCTGACTTCAGAACTGCCGCTATGACTGTGCAGGCACAGACGATAGCGCAAAGCATCGACGACTTCACCTCATCCATCACAGACGCCATCTACAACAATCAGTAAGGAAACAACCATGCCAGACCTACAAACCGCATTGATCAATGCAATCCACAACAAACCCGCCCAGCTACACGCAATCGTCAGTGACTGGGATAAGCAGGAGCAAGAGATTCGTCAACCACAACAGGAGAAAGCAATGGAAGCAACAACAGCTAAACGAGAGCACGGCGCTTTAGTCAAGACCATATTCACCTTCATCAAAGACAACCCAGGCAAATACACCGGACAGGAGACAGGACACATGCTGAGTAAAGAACATGGATTTAACATTGGATCAACGATGGGGGCTATCTCACAGTTCATTAGAGCAGGTATGGTGGTGCGTGATGACGAGGGCAAATTAACAGCGATAGTCGATGAGTACACAACACTCAACGCCGCCTATGCCAAAGCTATGAAGAACTCACCCAAGCACAAGCGTGCACGTGCCCTGGCCGCATTGGAGAAAGCACGTGAGGCAAGAGCTGCGAACATAGCCAAGCGCAAGAAGGCAGCAGAGCGAGCCGAGCGCAAGGCAGCAAAGCTGGCCCTGCAAGAACCGCAGGTGGTGGAACCAGCCCAAGGCATTGCAGCTCTACAACCCGCCCCTACCCCGGTGCTACCCAACTTGCCCACCGCTGAATCAGTGCTCAACAACATGAGCATTGTGGAAGCACGCAAGCTGTACGACGAGCTGAAGAAGATCTTTGGTTAATAGGAGACAAGCAATGAACAACGCAAAACTAACCAAACCCTGGATACCTGTCGGGCATCCCGAGTACAAGTGGACATCAGGCGCTGACGTGCAAGCAACGTGGCGCAAGTACGGATGGACACCGCCGAGCGAGAAGATGACCCCGCCTGTCGTCAAAGAGCCCGAGCCTGCATGGGTGCGTAGCCTGGGAGGTGTGCGATGAGAACAGATGAAGACGAAGCCTTCGAGCAGATCGAGAAGGCGCAGGGCTGGCGCAAGCGGCAGATTGCAGATGCCGAAGACGACGACATCATGTGCTACCGCAACGATGTGCTAGAGGAGGTGGCCCGCGCCATCGAGCGGTTCAAGCCAGCGTTCGGCCCCGATACTGTGGCGAGCTTTGCTATCTTTGTGAGGGGGATGAAGCGATGACCATAGAAGCAATGAAACAGGCGCTGGAGGCGTTGGAATGCATTTTTGCATCAACACATCCGTATCGTGGCGATGACTCAACATTTACGGATAAGGCATCAACACTTGGCGACAAAGCCATCACATGCCTACGCCAAGCCATAGAGCAGGCTGAGAAGCAGGAGCCGGTGGCGTACAACAAAACAGAAATAAACGGTTTTGTGCAGAACTTGTACGACAAAAAAATGCAAGAAGGTAAACACGGACATTATGAAACCATGTTTCATTGTGTGCATCAAGCAATCGCAAGAGTCACCCCACCACCCTTGACCGGAGGTGATGACCGCCGTCACATCATCTGCCTGTGCCCTGATTGTGCCACCCCACCACAGCGCACATGGGTTGGGCTGACGGATGAGGAGATCAAGCCACTCTGTGATGAAAACTACATCATTTATGGAGCGTACGCAGTTGACTTCATTCAGTCCATCGAAGCCAAACTCAAGGAGAAGAACACATGAGCAAACTCAAAACCCTAACCATACCTGACCACCACAAGGTGCAAGCCAAGGCGGT
>Ga0255097_1000126_pt1 | contig 45734 bp, 40 predicted proteins | sample Colum_Atlam_RepB_2_FD_188436 | JGI IMG/M metagenome (GOLD analysis project Ga0255097, IMG submission 188436) | Freshwater microbial communities from Columbia River, Oregon, United States - Colum_Atlam_RepB_8d | ecosystem: Environmental > Aquatic > Freshwater > River | place: USA: Oregon...
CCATCGCCCCTGAGGCAAACGCCCCCGCATCCCCCGGCAGTGCCGCCATGATTCCGCGCGACAGGTAGAGCCGAAAGCGGTTCACGATCTGCGCGCCCGGCGCAGGGTCGTCCCACAGCATCACCGGTGTGCGGCTATAGCCCACCGCCCCCAAACCATCGAAAAACGCCATTCGGCGAAAGTCGAACCCGCCAGGCTCGGTGGGACCTTCGGGCGCGGCAAGGCGGGCCGTCAGCATCACCACCTGCCCCGGAACCGGCACGGCCGCATCGCCCCGCAGCGAAACCCGCACCCGCAGCGGTGTGTCATCGGGCGGCAGATCCAGCACCACCCGGTCCAGTGTCAAGCGCAGGGCATCCGACTGCGAGCGGTCGATCTCAATGATCCGGCCCGTGACGGAGCCGTAATAGGGCCGCTCCAGCATCGGGGCGGCCACCAGATGCGCCCGCGCACCTGCGGCAAGAAAGCCTGCCAACAGGCAACCCCCAATGATGACCAAAGGATGCAAGAGCTCAGGCCCCAGCCGCCAGATCACCACGGCAAGCCCAAGCACAACGCTGCAAGCCGCATAGCTGCGCCAGCCCGGTTCATCGGCAAGAGCGAACCACAGCCCGACCCCGGCCCCCAGAAACACCGGCACCCACGGGAAAAGCATCCCCCGCATCCCCAAAAGCCACCGAAGCGGCCAAAGGACAATGGCCCGGAACCCCGCCACCTTGTTTTGCGCCCCGCGATTGCCTAAAGCTGCCCCGATCCTACGCCCCTCAAGGTTTCCGAAAGGTTAATGCTGCCATGTCCTCCCCGGTCGTCACCCGCTTCGCCCCCTCTCCCACCGGGTTCTTGCACATCGGCGGCGGACGGACGGCGCTGTTCAACTGGCTTTATGCGCGCGGCCGGGGCGGGAAATTCCTGCTGCGGATCGAAGATACCGACCGGGAACGCTCCACCCCCGAGGCGACGGCCGCAATCCTGAAGGGCCTGACTTGGCTTGGTCTTGACTGGGACGGCGAGGTGGTCAGCCAATTCGACCGCAAAGACCGCCACGCCGAAGTGGCCCACGAAATGCTGGCGCGCGGCACGGCCTATAAGTGCTTTTCAACGCCCGAAGAAATCGCCGCCTTCCGCGCCGAGGCCGAGGCCAAGGGCGCGAGCTATGCCGTCTTCCAAAGCCCGTGGCGTGATGCGGATCCTGCGACCTATCCCGACGCTCCCTTTGCCATCCGCATGAAGGCACCCCGCACCGGAGAGACGGAAATTCGCGATGAGGTTCAGGGAATCGTAACAATCAAGAACGAGACTTTGGACGACATGATCGTTCTACGCTCGGATGGCACGCCGACCTATATGCTGGCCGTGGTGGTGGACGATCACGATATGGGCGTGACCCATGTGATCCGAGGAGATGACCACCTGAACAACGCCGCCCGCCAACAAATGGTCTATACCGCCATGGGCTGGACCGTGCCGGTTTGGGCGCATATCCCGCTGATCCACGGGCCGGATGGCAAGAAACTGTCCAAACGCCACGGGGCAACCGGGGTCGAGGAGTATCAGGCCATGGGCTATCCGGCGGCAGGGATGCGTAACTATCTGACCCGGCTTGGCTGGGCGCATGGCGACGCCGAGATTTTCACCTCTGCCGAGGCGATGCAGATGTTTGACCTCAAGGGAATCGGCCGCGCCCCGGCCCGGCTTGATTTCAAGAAGCTGGAAAACACCTGCGGGCATCACATTGCCATGACGGAAGATGCTGCACTGCTGCAAGAGCTAGAGGGTTTCCTTCTGGCCGCCGGGAAGCCGGCCCTGACCGCACTGCAGCGCGACCGGCTGGCGCGCGGTCTGTACTGCGTCAAGGATCGCGCAAAGACCTTCCCAGAACTACTTGAAAAGGCTCAATTTGCAATGACATCGCGGCCCGTCGCTATCGATGAGGCAGCGGCGAAAAATCTTGATACGGTATCCCGTGGTATACTGAAATCATTGACGCCGCGACTGCAAAATGCTAGCTGGACAAAAGAGGGTCTGGAGACCATCCTTAACGATGCTGCCGCAGAAAACGGGATCGGCTTTGGCAAACTTGCCGCCCCCCTGCGCGCCGCCCTTGCGGGACGGACGGCCACACCCAGCGTATTCGACATGATGCTTGTCATCGGTCGGGATGAGACAATTGCGCGGCTGGAGGATGCAGGGGCCTGACCCTGCCCGCCCGGTCGGAGACCTGATGCACCAAGGCCCGGCATGGCCCATGCCGGTGCCACTGATGGGGGACAGAAGATGGCCGAACAGACCAAGACCGCAACGCTGAATCTTGATGGCAAGACCTATGAGCTGCCGGTCTATGCGCCGACCATAGGGCCGGAAGTCATTGATATTGGCAAACTTTACGCTCAGGCCGATGTGTTCACCTTTGACCCCGGCTTCACTTCGACCGCCGCTTGCGAAAGCACGATCACCTATATCGACGGCGACAAGGGCGAACTTTTGCACCGCGGCTACCCGATCGAACAACTGGCGAACCAGTCGCATTATCTTGAGGTCTGCTATCTGCTTTTGTACGGCGAACTGCCGACCGCAGCGCAGTTGAGCGATTTCGAAGCCCGTGTGACCAAACACACGATGGTGCATGAACAGATGCACAACTTCTTCCGTGGCTTCCGTCGCGACAGCCACCCGATGGCCACCATGGTCGGCGTTGTCGGCGCGATGTCCGCCTTCTACCATGACAGCCTTGACATCAACGATCCGTGGCACCGCGAAGTCGCCTCGATCCGGATGATCGCCAAGCTGCCGACGATTGCAGCCATGGCCTACAAATACTCCATCGGCCAGCCCTTCGTGTATCCTAAGAACGCGCTCAGCTATGCGGGCAACTTCCTACACATGTGCTTTGCAGTCCCGACCGAAGAATATGTGGTGAACCCGGTCCTCGAACGCGCGATGGACCGCATCATGATGCTGCACGCCGATCATGAACAGAACGCCTCCACCTCGACCGTGCGTCTGGCAGGCTCCTCGGGCGCCAACCCCTTTGCCTGTATCGCTGCAGGCATCGCCTGCCTGTGGGGCCCGGCCCATGGCGGCGCCAATCAGGCCTGCCTCGAAATGCTGAAGGAAATCGGCACCGTCGACCGCATTCCGGAATTTATCGCCAAGGCCAAGGACAAGACCTCGGGCTTCCGCCTGATGGGCTTTGGCCACCGGGTCTACAAGAACTTCGACCCGCGCGCCAAAGTGATGAAGGAAAGCGCCGACGAGGTTTTGGAGCTTTTGGGCGTCCACAACAACCCGCTGCTGCAAGTCGCCAAAGAGCTGGAACGGATTGCGCTTTCGGATGAATATTTCATCTCGAAAAAGCTTTATCCCAACGTCGACTTCTATTCTGGCATCATTTTGGAAGCCATGGGATTCCCGACCTCGATGTTCACCCCGATCTTCGCCATCTCGCGCACCGTCGGCTGGATCAGCCAGTGGAAAGAGATGATCGGCGAAAAGAACCAAAAGATCGGCCGTCCGCGTCAGCTTTATGTCGGCGCAACCAAGCGTGACTATGTGGATACGCGCCACCGCTAAGGCAGTTGCACAGCACCATATGGGGGCGGTCCAGCAGGGCCGCCCTTTTGTCATTGCAGCCCAAGACAAAAAACCGCATGTCTTTCATCTTGGCATAAATACTCCACGGGGGTCCGGGGGTGTGAAACCCCCGGTCGCAACGCTTGATCCAATCCCGCCTTCTCGGCCTTGATCTGGCCCGCAGTGCAGCGCTTTGCGGCATGGTCTGCTTTCATCTGGTCTTTGATCTGCAAATGTTCGGGCACCTGCCTTTCGGCACCACCGCAACACCGTTTTTCTACTGGCATGCCCGCAGTGTGGCGGGCAGTTTCCTGTTCCTGTCCGGGGCCTCGCTTTGGCTCGCGCATGGCGCGGGAATCCGTTGGCCCGCGTTCTGGCGCCGCTGGGGCAAAGTCGCGGCGGCGGCGCTCTTGGTCACGGCCGGCACCTATGCCGCGTTCCCCGACTATTTCGTCTATTTCGGCATCCTGCATTGCATTGCCGCGTCCAGCCTGATCGGGCTTGTGTTCCTGCGTCTGCCCGCGCTGGTGACCGCCGCCGCCGCGGCCGCCCTGATGCTGGCAAGCTATCACCTGCCCGCCCCCGCCTTCAACGCTGCGGGCTTGCGCTTTGTGGGCCTTGCCACAATCCCCGCTGAAACCGTTGATTTTGAGCCGCTTTTACCCTGGCTCGGCCCCTTCCTTCTGGGTCTGGCCGCCGCCAAACTGGCCAGCCGGTTGGGGCTGTGGCACCTCCTCGCGCTGCCTGCGACCCCGCTTTTGCGCAAGCTGGCATGGCCGGGTCAGCACAGTCTGGCGATCTATCTCCTCCACCAGCCGGTTCTGATGGGGATCATCTGGCTTGCCGCGCGCCTAATCTAACGACACCGCGCGCGTTAGGGGTCAAAACAACAACGTCAGGGGCCAAGGCACCCAGCTGAACGGGCGATCCCCCGCAGCCGAGGGGTGGATCGCCTCAGACACATCGCGCCCAACCACACGCGGCCGACGCAGCAGAAAAAGCTTGGCCCAGCCCCGCGTGGTGCCATACATCGGCGCGCCCGGATCACAGGGAAAGCGCCCCCGCCAATCGGGCGGCAAGGCAAGGTTCAGCGCTTCGGCCTTTTCCAGCATCCAGACCAGCGGGATATTGGCCAAGGGGCGCGCGGCGGGATAGGTGCCAACCTGACCGCCAACATCCGAATGACCGCCGCGGAACCAGACCTGCTGCACATTGCCCTCCCATCCCGGCGGGCAATCCCACATCACAGGGTCAAACACCGCTCGCGTTTCATGCAGCGCCAGCGCCTGAAACCCATGGCGGATAGAGGCGCCAAGATGGTGATTGTGAAACTGGTATTGCTTGTCGGTCAGCATCCACAGCAATGGCAGCCGCAGTCCCAGCGCCTTGACGGTATCCCAGACCCCCACCATCTCGATCGGGGCTTCGGGATGGCAATAGCTTTGGGCAAAAGCCCGCGCTGCGGGACGCTCCGGGCCAAGACGGTAATGCCGATAGGCCAGCCGGATCACCCGCTCCACCGCCTTTTCGCGGCGCACCAACCCAACGCGGTCAATCACCCCGGCAAGGCTGCGCACCGCATAGGCCCCCCGCGAATAGCCAAACAGAAAGATACGATCACCGGGGCGATACTGGCTGGCAAGCCAGCCATAAGCCCGCGCGATCTGCCGATTGATGCCGCGCCCCTGCAAAAAGCCCCAAGCGTGACGATAGCCTTCCCATTGCAGGCCCTCTTCATAATAGACCCGGCGATGCACGCCCTGCTGATCCTCGAGCAACAGCTTCAACAAGAGGCCCGCGTTCGTCTCATATCCCGGCTCCAGCAACGAAAGCGTGCCGTCCAGAATGATAACGTGATCGACAACGCCGCGTTGCCGCCCCGGCGCCGGGGGCGCGGCCGCTTCGGCAGTGGCGATGGGTTTGGCCCGCCACCAGCGCGAGATCCGTTCGATCAGAGACGTGACACACCCCCAAGAACCGCATCCGGCGGCAACAGGTTCAGCTTAGGCAGAACTTGGTTAAGAAAATGACGCAAAACGGGCGACCACAAGGGCCGCCCGTTGGAATTTCGCACAAAGGCCGGAAAAGTTTACAGGTTCTGGCCCAAAACCGTGACCATGCCCAATTCGCCAAAGCCATTGAAGCGGCTGTTGGTCACGGTGGAATAGGCGCCCATCCCTTCAAAGATCACGAAATCGCCCTCGGCGATATCATCGGGGAAAGGCACATCCCCGGGCAGTCGGTCCACCGAATCACAGGTCGGACCAAAGCAGACCCGGCCATGCTGCGCACCCGCGCGCCGCACGCCCGCGGGCGACAGCACCGTGATGCGGTCAATGATCCCGATCTGGCCCAACTCGAACAACGAGCCATAAAGCCCATCATTCAGGAACACATGCGTGCCATCGCGCACCGCCTTGACCCGTGCGGCCAGCGTAAAGGCGTCGCCGCACATCGCGCGCCCCGGCTCACAGATCAGCGCCGGACGATCAGCGCCAAAGGCCTCGGTCGTGACCCGGTCGATGGTGGCGAAGGTCTCATCAAGCTGCGGCGCAACCCCCAAAGCCCGATGGTTCGGAAAGCCACCGCCCACGTTCAGACGGGCAATCTTGACGCCCGCCTTTTGGGCAATCACCGCCGCCTCACGGATATAGGCCGCCCAAGCATTTGGATCGGTGCATTGCGTGCCGGGGTGGAAGGTGATCGACGGAATGTACCCCGCCGCCGCAACCGTCTTCAACAACTCAACCGCCACATCTTCGGTCGCCCCAAACTTGGCGCCAAAGTTATAGGCCGCGCCGGCAACCGGCAGCTTGAACCGCACCGAAATCTCGCAGCCCGCAGCCGGGACCAGCTCGATCAGCTTTGCCAGCTCCGAATGGCTGTCGACCGACCAGGATTTCACGTCCCGCGCCACGCCATGCGCGATTTCGGCGCGCGACCGCACCGGGTTGTTGTAATGGATGGCCGCATCGGGGGCCAAACGACGGATCAGGTCGATTTCAAAGGGCGACGCGCAGTCAAACCCTTTGACCCCTGCGGCGACGAGGTTTTCCACCATCTCCTCGCCGGGGTTGGATTTGACGGCATAGGTCACCAGACCCGGAAAGCCCTTCAGAAATTTGCGCGCCACGGCCTGCACGGCGCTGGGGGCGAAGAACAGCACCGGGTTCTCCGGGCTTTGCGTCTTCAGGAATTCGGTCGGATTGGTCCAGATCGTTTTGGACAGTCCCATCGGCGTGATCCTTTCTGCCAACAAGATGCGTGTCCTCCTCCGTTGCCACACCATATATGGTATGGACGGCCTCGGCACCCGCGTGGTTTTTCCAACCAGGCCAGGTGCGTATGAGCCGCCCTTTTCCTGCAACTGAGGATGCCGCATATGGGGTACAACTTCACCGGTTAAAACTACATTTCTGACTTATTTTAACGTCATATCGACATCTTTTCGATACATATTGTAAGATTTCCCCCTGAAACCGCCAAGATCGGGTCAATCACGGGCGGCCTGCAACCGCGACACAAAAACATGATCAAATTTCCAGACAAAGTTGATCAAATTTATGACACCGCCGCGCAGCCTGACAGGGCGTCACGTATGGGCAAAAAGCTCTGGCCAACCTGTCGAATTGCTTGCTATGCAAGACAATCTGACGAACTGGGGCTACGACCTGCATGGATGATCTGGATCGCAACATTCTGACGCTTTTGGGGGCCGATGCGCGCATGTCCGTCGCCACTTTGGCACGGCGCCTCAAGGTGGCGCGCTCCACCATTCAGGCCCGGCTCGAGCGGCTGGAGACCAGCGGCATCATCGCCGGCTATACGCTGAAACTCGGCGAGGCGGCGCGGCAGGGACGGCTGCGTGCCTCTGTGCTCCTGACCATCGAACCCCGCTCACAGGCCGCCATCCTGACCCGGCTGAAAGGGATTGGCGAGGTGGAGCGGGTGTTCACCACCTCGGGGCGCTTTGACCTTTTGCTGCAAGTCGCGGCAAGCAACACCCAAGTGCTGGATTCTGTGTTGGATCAGATCGGCGCCCTGACCGGGGTGAAATCGTCGGAAAGCCTGATCCACCTCTCCACCCGGCTGGACCGGGCGGTTTGACCCACCGATAGCGGCGGGGCTTGCCCGCCCTTTCGGCAGCCGCGCCCCGGCTGACACCGCGGCGCCTCTGGCGGGAGTATTTGGCAAGGCGCAAACCCAAAGTGCCGGCCCGAATGATTTGCGCCTTTCAAAATACTCCCCGCGGAGCGGCTTTGGCGGATGCCAGACGCTTGGCCTTTGGTCTTCAAGCCGCTAAAGCAGGGCCGAGACAAAAGGATGCCCGCGATGCCCATGGAAAAAACCTTCTCCCCCGCCGAGGCCGAAGCCCGGATTTCCAAGCTTTGGCTGGAAGAAAAGGCGTTCCGCGCTGGCGCAAATGCCAAGCCGGGGCATCCTGCCTTTTCCGTGATGATCCCGCCGCCGAACGTGACGGGCAGCCTGCATATGGGCCATGCCTTCAACAACACGCTGCAAGATATTCTGGTGCGCTGGCACCGGATGCGCGGCGATGACACGCTGTGGCAGCCCGGCACGGACCATGCCGGCATCGCCACCCAGATGGTGACCGAACGCGAGATGGCCAAGAACGGCGAACCTTCGCGCCGCGATATGGGCCGCGACAAGTTCCTCTCCCGCGTTTGGGAGCAAAAGGTCAAATCGCGCGGCACGATCATTGGCCAGTTGCAGCGGCTTGGCGCCTCCTGCGATTGGGACCGTGAAGCCTTTACCATGTCGGGCGCGCCCGGTGCGCCTGCGGGCGAAGATGGCAACTTCCACGACGCTGTGATCAAGGTTTTCGTGGAGATGTACAACAAGGGGCTGATCTATCGCGGCAAGCGGTTGGTGAACTGGGACCCCCATTTCGAAACCGCGATTTCCGACCTTGAGGTGGAGAACACCGAAGTTGCGGGCCATATGTGGCATTTCAAATACCGTCTCGCGGGCGGTGAAACCTATGACTATGTTGAAAAAGACGCCGACGGCAACGTGACGCTGCGTGAGACGCGCGATTACATCTCTATCGCCACCACGCGACCTGAAACCATGTTGGGCGATGGCGCTGTGGCCGTGCATCCCAGCGACGAACGCTATGCCGCCATCGTCGGCAAGATGGTGCATCTGCCGCTTTGTGACCGTCTGATCCCGATCATCGCCGATGAATATCCCGATCCGACCTTTGGCTCGGGCGCGGTGAAGATCACCGGCGCGCATGACTTCAACGACTATGGCGTGGCCAAGCGCAACGCCCTGCCCTGCTACCGCCTGATGGACACCCGCGGCCGCATGCGCGACGACGGCGCCCCCTATGAGGTTGCCGTGACCCGCGCCCGCGAGATCGCGGCGGGATCTGCCACCACTGAGACCGAAGTCGACAGCCTGAACCTTGTCCCCGCCAAATACCGTGGGCTGGACCGGTTCGAGGCGCGCAAACTGGTGGTCGCCGACATCAATGCGCAAGGTCTGGCCGTGGTGACCAAAGTTGTCAGCATCGACCCCGAGACCAATGCCGAAGACTGGAAGAACGTTCCTTACGTCGAAGACAAGAAGATCATGCAGCCCTTTGGCGACCGTTCGAAGGTTGTCATTGAGCCGATGCTGACTGACCAGTGGTTCGTCGACACCGCGAAAATCGTGGAACCGGCACTGGAAGCGGTGCGCACGGGCAAGACCAAGATCATCCCGGAATCGGGCGAAAAGACCTATTACCACTGGCTGGAGAACATCGAGCCTTGGTGCATCTCGCGCCAGCTGTGGTGGGGCCATCAGATTCCAGTTTGGTATGATGCCGAGGGCAATCATTACTGCGCCCCGAACGAAGCCGAAGCGCAAGCCATGGCGCCGGGCAAGGCCCTCACCCGCGACCCCGACGTTCTTGACACTTGGTTCTCGTCTGGCCTCTGGCCGATCGGCACGCTGGGCTGGCCCGAACCCACGCCGGAGCTGGCCAAATACTTCCCCACCTCGGTCCTCGTGACAGGGGCCGACATCCTGTTCTTCTGGGTCGCCCGGATGATGATGATGCAGCTGGCCGTGGTGGATCAGATCCCGTTCCACACCGTCTATCTGCACGGGCTTGTGCGCGACGCCAAGGGCAAGAAGATGTCAAAGTCCCTTGGCAACGTCATCGACCCCTTGGAAATCATTGACGAATTCGGTGCCGATGCGCTGCGCTTTGCCAATGCGGCCATGGCCTCGCTGGGCGGCGTGCTGAAGCTGGATACCCAGCGCATCGCGGGTTACCGGAACTTCGGCACCAAGCTGTGGAACGCCTGCCGCTTTGCGGAAATGAACGGGGTTTGGGAAGGCCACGCCACCCAAATCACGCCCCCTGCCCCCAAGGCCACCGCCAACCGCTGGATCATCGGGGAAACCGCCAAGGCGCTGGCCGAGGTCAACGAAGCGATGGACAACTTCCGCTTCGATCAGGCTGCTGACAGCCTGTACAAATTCGTCTGGGGCAAGGTTTGCGACTGGTACGTTGAATTCGCCAAGCCGCTCTTTGATGGCGAGCATGCCGCTGAAACCCGCGCCACCATGGCTTGGGTTCTGGATCAGTCGATGATCCTCTTGCACCCCTTCATGCCCTTCATCACCGAAGAGCTGTGGTCCACCACCGGCACCCGCGCCAAGCGTCTGGTTCACACCGATTGGCCCGCCTTTGCCGATCTGACCGACGCCGCGGCGGCGACCGAAATGGGCTTTGTCACCGGCTTGATCGACGAAATCCGCTCGGCCCGCGCTCAGGTGCATGTGCCGGTTGGCCTGAAATGCGATCTGGTCGCGACGGAACTTTCCGCCGCCGCCCGCGCCGCATGGGACCGCAACGAGGCCCTGATCCGCCGCATGGCCCGCGTTGAGGGCTTCTCCGAAGGTCCGGCGCCCAAAGGCTCCATCGCCATCGCCATGGAAGGCGCGGCGTTCGCCCTGCCCTTGGAAGGGCTGATCGACATTGCCGAAGAAAAGGCCCGCCTTGCCAAAGGTCTCGACAAGCTGATGAAGGAAATCGGCGGGCTGAAGGGGCGCTTGGGCAACCCCAACTTCGTCAAATCCGCCCCGGAAGAGGTGATCGAGGAGGCCCGCGCCAACCTTGAGGCGCGCGAAGATGAGGCCGCCAAAATCCAAGCCGCCGTGAACCGCCTGGCGGAACTCGGCTAAGGCCGGTCAGGTTTGAATTGACTCGAAAAGCGCGACCTCTCGCATCCGCTCGAACGCGCTTTTCGATAAGATCAATTTCAAAGGAAACCTGACACGCTTAAGGCCTTCAATGTGGCGCACATATCCTCGGGGGGTGAAGTCCCCGACGGGGAACCAAGGGGGCGGACGGCCCCCCTTTTTCTTTAGGACGTAGCGGTGCCATGACTTGCCGTTGGGGCCAATTTGCGCTTCCTTGGGGACATGACAGCCCCTCTCACGCCCCTTACCGCCGCGCTTCCCTCCACAGTGCCCTTCGTCGGCCCTGAAACGCAGGAACGCGCCCTTGGTCGCCCCTTTCGCGCCCGGCTTGGTGCCAATGAATCGCTTTTCGGCCCCTCGCCCCGCGCCCTCGACGCCATGGCGCAGGCGACGCGCGAGGTCTGGATGTATGGCGACCCCGAGTTGCATGATCTGAAGACCGCGCTGGCCGCACATCACGGCTGCCGTGCAGAGAATGTCGTTGTGGGCGAAGGGATTGATGGGCTTCTGGGCTATCTCACCCGTCTGCTGATCGCCCCCGGTGACAAGGTGGTGACCTCGCTTGGGGCCTATCCCACCTTCACCTTCCATGTCGCAGGCTATGGCGGTGAGATCATCCGAGTGCCTTACAAGGGCGACCATGAAGACCCCGAGGCGCTGGTCGCGGCAGCCCATCAGCACCGCCCAAAACTGGTCTATCTCGCCAACCCCGACAATCCGATGGGCAGCCATCATCCCGGCACGGCAATCGAAGCCATGGTGGCCGCCCTGCCGCCCGAATGTCTGCTTATTCTGGACGAGGCCTATATTGACCTCGCCCCGCCCGGCACCGCGCCGCAGATTGCCGCCGATGATCCCCGCGTGATCCGGTTCCGGACCTTTTCAAAAGGCTATGGCATGGCGGGCCTGCGCGTCGGCTACGCGATCTGCGCGCCCGATCTGGCCCGCGCCTTTGACAAGATCCGCAATCATTTCGGCGTGGGCCGCATCGCCCAAGCCGGGGCCTTGGCCGCACTGGCCGATCAGGACTGGCTGACCACCGTTCAAACGCGTGTGGCGGCGGGCCGCGATCGGTTGGCCGCCATTGCCCGCGACAACGGCGCCGTGCCGCTGCCTTCGGCCACCAATTTCGTGACGATGGACCTTGGACGCGACGGCGACTTTGCCCGCGCCACCTTGCGCGCGCTGACCGATCAGGGCGTTTTTGTCCGCATGCCCGGCGTTGCGCCCCTGGATCGCTGCCTGCGGGTCAGCGTCGGCGACAGCGCCGCACTCGACATCTTCGCCGAGGCGTTGCCGCTGGCCCTGAAGGCCGCGCGCTAGTTATTCAGCGGCCAAATCCGGCGAGGCCGGACCAATCGGCGGGGCCGCGCCCGGCCCAACCTCGGCCGGGCCAACACGCCGGGTTGCCACAACGACGGCATCGGCCTCAGGCGCGGATGGAACGGCCTCGGCCGCCAGTTCGCGGCGGAACACCAAGAGGTTTTGAAAGCTGGTCTTGGTTCCGGTCAGACCCGAGCGTTCATCAACCGGCAGCGTATCGGCGCGGACATAGTCCCAGCCCTCGGCGCCAAGTTCGTTCATCAAGGCCGTGAGGGCCAGCGCGAACCGCTCCTCGGTGGTCTTGACGCCCCTTGCCTTTTCACCGCGACGCGGGGCGGGAATGACTTTGAATTCATAGCGGGGCATTGGGAAACTCCATCAGGCGAAGGCCCCGAGTTTACGCAGATTCGCCCCGCAACGCCAAGAGATGGAAAGGGATTTCCAGATTCTGGGCAAGGCTCCGCTCTGCCCCCAAGGTTTGGCAACACCCAGCCCCCGCGCCGCAACCCATAGGGTGCGGGTTCAGGTTGCGCTTCTGTGTCGAAGCGCAAACCTGTCCACGGCAATCAAAGCCCGAGTTTCTGTGCCACCATCGCGCCGACAACGGCCGGATTGGCCTTGCCGCCGGTGGCCTTCAACACTTGGCCCGTGAACCATCCCGCCAGCTTGGCATTGACCTTGGCTTTTTCCACCTGCTCGGGGTTGGCAGCGATCAGCTCATCCAGCGCCTTTTCAATGGCACCGGTGTCCGTCACAGCCTTCATGCCATGCTTGGCCGCAACCTCGGCCGGGTCGCCGCCTTCGGTCCACAGGAGTTCAAAGAGATCCTTGGCCATCTTGCCGGTGATCTCGCCCTTGGCCAAAAGGTCCAGCATCTTGCCCAGCTGATCCGCGGAAACCGGGCTGTCGCCAATCGCCTTGCCCTCTTTGTTCAAACGGCCAAAGAGTTCGTTGATGACCCAGTTCGCGGCGATCTTGCCATCGCGGCCCTGCGCCACGACTTCAAAGAAGGCAGCGGCATCCACCTCGGCGGTCAGCACGTTGGCGTCATAGTCGGTCAGACCGAAATCCCCCATGAACCGGGCTTTCTTGGCATCGGGCAGTTCCGGCATACGGGCGGCAATGTCATCGACCCAAGCCTGTTCAATCTCCAACGGCAAGAGATCGGGGCACGGGAAATAGCGGTAATCATGCGCTTCTTCCTTGGAGCGCATCGACCGGGTTTCGTTCTTGTCCGGATCATAAAGCCGGGTTTCCTGCACGACCTTGCCCCCATCTTCAACGATGGCGATCTGGCGGCGGGCCTCGTAATCAATCGCGGCCTGAATGAACCGCAAAGAGTTCATGTTCTTGATCTCGCAGCGGGTGCCAAGATGCGAGAAATCCTGCGTCGCCTGATATTTCTCATACTGGCCGGGCGCGCAAATCGACACGTTCACATCGGCCCGCAGGTTGCCATTCTGCATATTGCCGTCGCAGGTGCCAAGATAACGCAGGATCTGCCGCAGTTTCGCGACATAGGCCGCCGCTTCTTCCGGCCCGCGAATGTCGGGGCGGCTGACGATCTCCATCAGCGCAACACCGGTGCGGTTGAAATCCACAAAGGACATCGTCGGGTCCATGTCATGGATCGACTTGCCCGCATCCTGTTCAAGGTGGATGCGTTCGATCCGCACCAGACGCGCCACGCCGGGCGACAATTCCACCAGCACTTCGCCCTCGCCCACAATGGGGTGGTAAAGCTGGCTGATCTGATAGCCTTGCGGCAAATCGGGGTAGAAATAGTTCTTGCGGTCAAAAGCGGACCGCAGGTTGATCGCGGCCTTCAGGCCAAGACCCGACCGCACGGCCTGTTCGACACAGTATTCATTGATGACCGGCAGCATGCCCGGCATCGCGGCATCCACAAAAGCCACGTTAGAGTTCGGCTCTGCCCCCACCTGCGTCGAGGCGCCAGAAAACAGCTTGGCGTTCGAGGCGACCTGCGCATGGATTTCCATGCCGATCACCAATTCCCAATCCTGCTTGGCCCCGGCAATAACCTTGGGTTTCGGCGCGGTATAGGTCAGGTCGAGCATGGCAAACCCCTTCTTGCTTTGGCCCCTGCGAGCCTTGGCTTGTCTTAGGCAAACTGGCCCGCAACGGCAAGAGTGCAGAGGCGGGACAGCAGGGCATCACAATGCCAGCCCTTTGCGCGGGATTTCGCCGATATCGCGTCCGGCGCAACAGAAGACTCGACAAAACCCTTGCCAGGCGGGCATCGCCGTCGGGTCTGAAACAACTTCGAGCCCCTCTTGTCCCGTCCTCTCCTTGTCTTTGTGTTGGTCCTTTCGGCCTGTGTGCCTGTCAAGATCGCGGATCTGAAAGCCGTTCTTCCCAAGGGCGCCCTGCCGGCGACCCGCTGGGATCATCGGCCAGAAGCCGCAGAATGGACGACGCGCAGCCTTGTGGCCGTTGCAGCCAAAGACGAGGTGCTGGCCTCGCGCGTGCCCGCCGACATCAAATCATGGTGCCCCGGTTACGAAGACAACAGCCTTGCCGCGCGGCGCGCCTTCTGGGTGGGCTTGCTGTCGGCAGTCGCGAAATATGAAAGCAGCTGGAATCCGGCCGCCTCGGGCGGCGGCGGGCAATATATCGGGGTGATGCAAATCTCGCCCAAATCAGCACGCCATTATGACTGTGCGGCCAGCAATGCCGCCGCGCTGAAAGACGGTGCGGCGAATCTGGAATGTTCGATCGAGATGCTGGCCGAAAATGTTGGCCGCGATGGTGTGGTCGCAGGGAAGGGCAACCGCGGCATGGGCCGCGATTGGATGCCGTTCCGCAAGGCCAGCAAGCGGGCAGAAATGGCAGCCTGGACTGCCGCGCAAAGCTATTGCCAATAAGGGGGCTTTCTGCCCCCTCGGTCTGACGCCCTCACCCCCGAGAGTATTTCAACAGGCGCAAATCACGTGCCCCGCATCCGGCCTGCCATTTCCGACAGGTCGCGGCTGAGGCCGGGGGTGGCAAGGATACGGTCAAGTTCACCGCAGATCATGGCCTGACGGTCGGCGTCATAGCGCGGGCGCGTCTCGAAGGCTGTCGACATGCGCGCCGCCGTCTGGGGGTTGATCGGGTCAAGGCGGATCAACCAATCGGCAAGCGTGCGATAGCCCGCGCCGCTGTCGTGATGGAACCCGGCATGGTTGGCCGTAAGCGCCCCGATCACCGCGCGGAAGCGGTTCGGATTTTTCATGTCGAAGTCGGCCCGCGCCGTCAGGCGGGCAACGACAGCCGCGGCCTGATCTGGCGGTGCCATCGCGACCTGCACAGCGAACCATTTGTCCATCACCAGACGGTCCCCTGCCCATTTTGAAGAAAACGCCGCAAGCTCTTGATCACCATATCCATTTTCCAAAAGGATAGAGAGGGCGCCGAAGCTTTCAGTCATATTGTACGATTGTACAAATGCGGCTTTTGCGGCCTTGCCCTCGTCCAGCCGCGTCTGGAAAGATAGGGCGGCCAGCCGCAGGGCGCGTTTTCCGGCCGGGATCGCTTCGGCCGAAAACGCCCCCTCCACCCGGCAGGATTGCTCCAACTTTTCCAGCCCCGGCGCGAGGGTTTCGGCCAAGGCAAGACCCAAGCTGCGCCGCGCCTTATGAATACGCATGGGGTCCGGCACATGGCCTGCGGCGTGAAGGGTTGCGGCCATGTCGTCGTCAGACGGCAGGCGCAGCGCAAGCGCCCGGAACGCGGGATCCAGACTGTCATCAAAGGCAAGCCGGGCCATGCCATCCAAGAGATCGGCTGTCGGTTTTGCCCCCGTCGCCACCATCCGCGCCAGCACGTCCTTGGCCAGCGTCCGCCCCGCTTCCCAGCGGTTGAAGGGATCGGTGTCATGGGCCAAAAGGAAGGCGCGTTCTGATTGCGGCACATCGCGTTCCAGCACCACAGGCGCAGAAAATCCGCGCAGGATGGACGGGATAGGGCGCGAAGATAAGCCTTCAAAAGCAAAGCTTTGCGCGGGCTTGTTCATCTCAAGCACGGTCGTCGGCACCACCTCGTCTCCGTTGGGGTTCAACAGACCCACCGCAATCGGAATGACCTTGGCCCCCTTGTCGACCTGCCCCGGTGTGGGGGGATTGGTCTGGGTGAACGTCAGCGTATAGGTTCCGCCCGAGGGCGCGGCTGCCCAAGCCTCATGCACCTGAAGCCGGGGCGTTCCGGCCTCGGCGTACCAGCGTTTGAACTGGGTCAGATCACGGCCAGTGGTATCTTCGAATACCTTCAACCAATCCTCGATGGTCGCCGCATCCCCGTCATGGCGCTGGAAATACAGATCCAGCGCCTGCGCATAGGCCGCGTCCCCCACCAACCGTTTCAGCATCCCGATGATCTCGGCGCCCTTTTCATAGATGGTCGCGGTGTAGAAGTTGTTGATCTCGACAAAACTTTCGGGCCGCACGGCATGGGCCAGCGGACCTTGATCTTCGCGGAACTGGCGGGCGCGCAGCGTCAACACATCTTCGATGCGCTTCACCGCGTGGCTGCGCATATCGCCGGAAAACTGCTGATCGCGGAACACCGTCAGCCCTTCTTTCAGGCAGAGCTGGAACCAATCCCGGCAGGTGATGCGATTGCCGGTCCAGTTGTGGAAATACTCATGCGCGATGATCGCCTCGATGCGGGCAAAGTCGTCATCGGTTGCAGTGTCAGGGCTGGCCAAAACCACCTTGGAGTTGAAAATGTTCAACCCTTTGTTCTCCATCGCGCCCATATTGAAGTCATCAACGGCCACAATGTTGAAAATGTTCAAGTCGTATTCGCGACCGTAAACCTCTTCATCCCATGTCATCGACTTTTTCAGCGCCTGCATCCCCCAAGCGCAGCGGTCCTCGTCGCCGGGACGCACCCAGATATTCAGTTCCACCTCGCGGCCCGATTTGGTGGTGAACCTGTCCGGGTGCGCGATCAGATCCCCTGCGACCAGCGCAAAGAGATAGGCCGGTTTCGGCCATGGATCATCCCATTCGGCCCACCCTTTGCCCGTGGCAACCGGATTGCCGTTTGACAACAAAACCGGCAGGTCGCTTTCGATACGCACCTTGAACCGGGCCATCACATCGGGGCGGTCGGGGTAATAGGTGATCTTGCGAAAGCCCTCGGCCTCGCATTGGGTGCAATACATGCCCTTTGACATGTAAAGCCCCTCCAACGCGGTGTTGGTTTCCGGGCTGATCTCGACCTCGGTTTCCAGCGTAAAGCCGCCGTCAGGCAGATCGGCGGCCGCGATGGTCAGCCCTTCGGCATCCAGCGAAGGCGTCACAGCTTGCCCGTTCACCTTTGCCGAGAGGAGCGCGAGGTTTTCACCGTTCAGCCGCAGATCCTGCCGACCGGGCCGCGCGGGGTTGGGCGCAAAGTCCAGACGGGCCAGAACCCGCGTGGCGCGGGGTGCCAGCCGAAAGGTCAGCGCCACCCGGTCAAGCTGATAGGGTAAGGGCTGGTAATCGGCCAGATAGATGGTGCGCGGATCGGTGGGCTGGGCGGTCATGGGGACACTCCTTGATGTCCCAAGCTTGCGCGCTTGCCCGGCGGGCGCAAGGGGTCACAAAAGGGCGGTCACCAGATCGGCCGGACGGCAGAGTGCTGTGCCTTTGGGCGAAACCACAAAGGGGCGCTGCACAAGACCGGGGTGCTGCACCATGGCGTCAAGAATTTGATCTTGCGTGACATTTTCGCTCGTCAGCCCCAGCGCGGCAGCGGGTGAATTGGCCAGCCGGAGCGCCTGCCCGGCATGAAGACCCGCGGCGGCAAACAGATCCTGAAGCTGTGGCTTGGTCCAGCCGGTCTTGAGATACTCGACAATGACAGGCTCGTACCCCGCGGCGCAGATCGCGGCCAAGGCATTGCGCGAGGTGCTGCAAGCGGGGTTGTGATAGATGGTGATCGTCATGCTCTGCCCTCATTTACGCCCCTTCCTGCCATGGCCCACACGGCGGGGAAAGAGCTTTCACCCTTTACGAATCTTCGTCGCGGGCTAGATCGGCGGTCGGTGACTGTCCCATCGCAACGGCAACACGGTCTGCGCCTGCATGACCGCATTGAGGTTTGGCCCTGTGAAGATGCGCAAGAAATCCGATCTGCCGGTCAAGATCTGTGCCGCCTGTGGCCGCCCGATGGTCTGGCGCAAGGCCTGGGAAAAAGTCTGGGACGAGGTCAAATATTGCTCGGACGCCTGCCGAAAGAAAAAATGGGGGGCCATTGCCCCCCACAAGGATATTTGATCCGAGATTGAAGGCCAAAGGCCCCTATTCCGTCCCGATGAAGCGGGCGAGTTTGCCCAGCGTTTGCAGGCCCAGCGCCTCGGCACCAAAGCCCTTGGCTTCCGCCCACTCTTTGGCGGTGGCCATGGCCATGCCCAAGGTCACCTCGGTGCCCGCCGCCGCTGGGGTGAACTCGATCCACGCGTCGGCATGTTTCGGGCCATTTTCTCCCCATAGAAGGCGATAGTCGATGCGGGACTGCGGGTCGATCCGGTCATAGAGGTGATGGTTCGGAAAGACCGTACCATCGGGGCCGATCATGTCGAACACCCATTCGCCGCCTGTGCGCAGATCAATCCGACGGGTCTTGCAGGAAAACCCATCCGGCCCCCACCATTGCGGCAGGGTCTCGGCGTTCACCCATGCGCCCCAGACGGTGACGACAGGGGCCTTGATCACGCGTTTGAGCAGCATCGCGCGGGCGGCCATGTCGGCGAGGTTCGCCAACCCGCCGCCAAAGCCATGGCGATAGCCGTCAGCCATGTCCTGCGCCAGCGAGGACAGTTGCACCGTCACGCTGATGCGGCTCCCCTCGCCCTCTGCGGCGAAATCGGCTGTCACCAGTGCCGCTGAAAGGGTCTGCCCTTGGCAGCAGACCACCTCAGAGTTGACCGAGCGCTTGCCGGGGTCCAAGGCGAGCCAGATGGCTTCGACCTCGACATCCGGCGCGCCCGCGACCTTACACAAGGATCTTTCGCGCCCGCCGACGCCGCGCTCGGCTTGCAGATATTCGACGATCACCTCGGGCGAGGGCGCAGACCACAGGGCGCGTGCGGCGGGCGCGGTCCAGACCTCCCACAGGGTGGCGAGCGGAGCGGCGACCTGGCGCTCGAAATGCAGGGTCGCGAAGGGGGCAGCGACAGGATCTGGCATCTCAGGCCCCTGCCTTCATCAGACCTTGGGCGTATTCTTCCAACTGCGTCACCACAGTTCCCCAGCCGTCGTGAAAGCCCATCGACTCATGCTGCTTTGCCGTCTCGGCATTGCGGTGGCGGGCGACGGCGCGATAGCGGGTGCGGCCGGGGCCGGCATCTTCAAAGGTCAGGATGGCGGTCATGAACGGTTCGGGTGCGGGTTTCCATCCAGCGGTGTAAGCATCCGTAAAGACGAGCTTTTCATTGGGGATCACCTCAAGATAGACGCCGTTGTTCTGCATCTCTTGCCCGTCCACATTGAAGGTTGTGTTGCAGGCCCCGCCGACGCGCACATCCAGATGGCAGGCCGTCACCTTATGCGGCTTTGGCACGAACCAATGCACCAGATGTTCGGGCGTGGTCCAGCAGGTGTAGATCAACGCGCGCGGGGCGGCGATTTCGCGCTCCAGCACCAGATCAAGGGTCGGGTCAAGGTCATCGCTCATCGCGCGTCTCCTGTATCAAACTGTGAACATAGGCTTCAAATCTGTCGAGCTGGCCCTCCCAAAGCGCCCGCTGTTCAGACAGCCAGTCGGTGGCAAGGGTCAGTGTCTCGGGTCGGGCATGGCACAGCCGCGCCCGGCCGGATTTTTCGGTGGCGATCAACCCCGCCCCTTCCAGCACGCCAAGGTGTTTCAGCACCGTCGGCAGGGCAAGGCCCGTGGGTCGGGCCAGTTCGCTGACCGGGGCAGCGCCCTGCCCCAAGCGTGCCAGCATGGCGCGGCGGGTGGGGTCAGAGAGCGCCTGAAAGATCAGGTCAAGGGTGGGATCATGCTTAGCCATATGGATAAGTAACATGAGCGTGCCGAGTCGCCAAAGCGTAAACTTAGCCATTTGGCAAAGTTTGACCTAGGCCGTCCGATTTTCGCCGCCTGCCTGAAAGTGCTTTTCGGCATCGGGCAAGAATACCGGCCCGCTTTTCGTTGTCCCGCGCCCGCGACGCGCCTAACGTGGTTGCGACACCAAAAGGGGGAAAGCCATGGCCGCGCGCATCATGATTGAAGGGCTTCAGGTTGACAGCGGCTTGGCCGACTTCCTGAACACCCGCGCGCTGCCCGGCACGGGCGTTGATCCAGCCAGCTTCTGGAAGGGCTTTGCCGCCCTTTTGACCGATCTGGCCCCGAAAAACCGCGCGCTTCTGGCCAAGCGCGAGGATTTGCAGGCCCGGATCGACAGTTGGCACCGCGCCCGGCGCGGGCAGATCCATGATCCGCAAGCCTATAAGGATTTTCTGACCGAAATCGGTTACCTGCTGCCCGAAGGCGGGGATTTCCAGATCGACACCGCCCATGTCGACCCCGAGATTGCCGAGGTGCCCGGCCCGCAGCTGGTGGTGCCGATCACCAACGCCCGTTATGCTCTGAACGCCGCCAATGCCCGCTGGGGCAGCCTGTACGATTGCCTGTATGGCACCGATGCCATGGGGTCGCTGCCTCCGTCTGGCGGTTATGAACGCGGCCGCGGCGCGCGGGTGGTGGCGCGGGCGCGAGTGTTTCTGGATGAAGCCTTTCCGATTGAAGGCACCAGCCACGCCGACGCCCGGCGCTATATCGTCAAAGATGGCGCGCTTTTGGTCGATGATCTGCCTTTGGTGCAGCCTGCCAAGTTCGTGGGCTACAAAGGCAACCCCAAGGCGCCCGATGCAATCCTTTTGAAAAACAACGGGCTGCATGTCGAGTTGATCTTTGACCGCGCGCATTTCATCGGGGGGCGGGATCAGGCGCTTTTGGCAGATGTACAGCTGGAAAGTGCAATGTCCGCGATCATGGATTGCGAGGATTCGGTGGCTTGTGTCGACGCGGCCGACAAGGTGCAGGCCTATGGCAACTGGCTTGGCCTGATGCGGGGCGATCTGGCGGAAAGCTTTGACAAGGGCGGCAGGCGGATGGAGCGGCGGCTGAACCCCGACCGCACCTATACCGCCCCCGATGGTAGCCCCCTGACGATCAAGGGCCGCGCGCTTTTGTGGGTGCGCAACGTGGGCCATCTGATGACCAACCCGGCCATCCTGTTGCCCGATGGCTCCGAGGTGCCCGAAGGCTTGATGGACGCGATGGTGACCACGCTGATCGCCTGCCATGATCTGCAGAAATCCGCAGGCCTGCGCAATTCACACCACGGGTCTGTCTATGTGGTGAAGCCCAAGATGCATGGGCCTGAGGAGGTGGCCTTTGCCGCCGAAACCTTCACCCGGGTCGAGACTGTCTTGGGCCTGGCCCCGAACACCGTCAAACTTGGCATCATGGACGAGGAACGCCGCACCTCGGTCAACCTCAAGGAATGTATCCGCGCCGCCAAATCCCGCGTGGCCTTCATCAACACCGGATTTTTGGACCGCACCGGAGACGAGATCCACACCTCGATGGAGGCAGGCCCCTTTAGCCGCAAGGATTTCATCAAACGCAAAGGCTGGATCGGCGCCTATGAGGTGTTGAACGTCGATATCGGCCTTGAATGTGGGCTGATGGGCCGGGCGCAGATCGGCAAGGGCATGTGGGCCATGCCAGATCTGATGGCGGCGATGCTGGAACAGAAGATTGACCACCCAAAGGCCGGGGCGAATTGCGCTTGGGTGCCCTCGCCCACGGCCGCCACCTTGCACGCGCTGCATTATCACAAGATCGACGTCAAAGCGGTGCAGCGCAAAATCGCCGCCGGGGGCCGCCGCGCCCATGTCGATGCGGTTTTGGACATTCCCTTGGCCACATGGCGGCGCTGGCCCGAAGATCAGGTGATCCGCGAGGTCGAGAACAACGCCCAAGGCATTCTTGGCTATGTGGTGCGCTGGATTGACCAAGGGGTCGGCTGTTCCAAGGTGCCGGACCTGAACGATATCGGCCTGATGGAAGACCGCGCCACCTGCCGGATCTCCGCCCAGCATATCGCCAACTGGATGCATCACGGTGTGGTGTCAGAGGCCCGCGTGATGGAGGCGATGCAGAAGATGGCTGCCTTGGTGGATCGGCAAAATGCAGATGATCCGGCCTATGAGCCGATGGCACCGGGCTTTCAGGGCATCGCGTTTCAAGCGGCCTGTGATCTGGTGTTCAAGGGGCGCGCGCAGCCCTCGGGCTATACCGAGCCTTTGCTGCACCACTACCGGCTCTTGGCAAAGGCCTGACAGGCGGCGGTTTTCCGCCCCCGTCCGCCCGCCTCCATCAGCCCGCGTCGATCGCCAAGGCATGAACGCGGGTTGTCACATCGCCCAGCGCCCGATGCACCGCCCGATGCCGCGCCACACGGCCAAGTGCGGCCAAGGCCTCGGCCCGAATGGTCACAGCAAAATGGCTTTCGCCTGACCCGTCATCTCCTGTATGGCCTGCGTGCCGATGGCTTTCATTCACCACCTCTAGCCGGCTGGGCTGAAACGCCGCCTCAAGCCGCTGACGAATTTCGTTTTCAAGCTGCATGAGCCCCCCTTCACCTTGCCGCGTAAATCCCTAAACTTACGGCCCCGAGTCGGAAAGGCCAAACGATGTCCAAATCCCCCTTCGAGTTCGATCTGCGCGTGTCGTCGGACAAAGCCAAGCGCAAGACCACCCGCAGGGGCGGCATGTCGGGCGCATTCGAAACCTCGCAGCGCGCCTGCGATTTTCCTGACTGCAAGGAAAAAGGCGCCTACCGCGCCCCGAAGTCGCCCGACCACTTGGATGATTTCTTCTGGTTCTGCCGCGATCACATCCGCGAATACAACCTGAAGTGGAACTTTTTCGGCACCGCCACCGATGAGGAATTCCAGAAACTTCTGGAAAAAGATCGCCTGTGGGAGCGCGAAACCCGGCCCTTCTCGAAAAAGGATGACGGGCGGGCTTGGCAACGGCTGGGCGTCAATGACCCGATGGCGCTTTTGGGCGAAAAAGCCACGCAGAACCCCGGCCGCGTGGTGTCGACCGCCACCCGCAAACTGCCGCCAACCGAACGCAAGGCTGTTGAAATCCTTGAAGCCCGCGACACTTGGACCAAGGCTGAGATCCGCAAAGCCTACAAAGGCCTCATCAAAGTGCTACACCCCGACATGAACGGCGGCGACCGGCGTGACGAAGAACGCCTGCAAGAGGTGGTCTGGGCTTGGGATCAGATCAAGGACAGCCGCTACTTCAAAGACTGACCGCAAGGATCAGATAAATTTAATAAAATTTGCCTTTATCTTGGCAAAAATATCCCACGGGGGAAGCGGGATTTGGCACAAATCCCGCGCGGGGGCGTGAAGCCCCCGATCCCCACAGGCAGGCCTTTAGACCCGGCGGATGAAATCGTATTTCAAAAGCCACATCGCGATCCGCTCGATGATGTGCTGCGGCAGGTTCAGCGCGCGGGCTAGGGCCGCAACCTCGGCCCCCGGCGCGCCTGCGGCCTCGATGGCCTGCATCAGGGCCAAGACCTGCGCTTTCGGCGCGAAGGCCCGCTTCACCCCCGCGTAATCGCGCAGATCCAGTGTTTCGGACAAATCAAGCCGGTCGCCAAGATCCCGCGCCACCAGACGCAAGCCGCCAAAGCGGGCCTGTTCGGTCGGATAGGCGCTGAACAACGCGGTGGGCGATGGCGACATCGGCAGGGCATCGGCGCCATAGCGCACTGCCCGCGCCGCCCCCGCTGCGCGGCGCGCCGCCTGTTCACCCCAAAGTGCCTGCATCTGCGGCACGACCTCGGCCCAGTCATAGGTGCTGCGCGCCCGCGCCTGCCCCGCAGCGCCCATCTTTTTGCGCAGACCGGGGTTCTGCGCCAGGTCCAGAATACGCGCCGTCAACTCGCCCATGTCGATCTCGGTCATCGCCGAGGTCAGTGAACAATATTGTACATAGCTGTCATAGCCGCCCTGATAGCGCAGCGCCTCTTGCGCCAGATGCGCCCCGGACAGCGCCCGCGAGGTGACGCGAAAGCCGACATCGGGCGTCACGGTATCCTTCATCCCGTCCCAATCCGAAACCAGCAAGGGCAGCCCCGCGGCCATGCCCTCAATCGGGGCAAGGCCAAAGGTTTCCTGAATATTGTCGATCAGGAACATGAAGACATCCGCCCCCGACAAGACCGCTTTGCGCTCCTGCGGGTCCGCCCCATCCAAAAGCGCAAATCCAACATCCGGCATCAGCCGGGCCGCGCCTTCGCTAAAGACCTTGCGCGAATACTCTTCGCGAAACACCCCGCAAAAGGCGATGTGCAGCTTTTGCCCGGCAGGCATTTTCTTTTGCGCCGCCTGCATGGCCAGATAGATCGGCAGGGGATCGAATTTCTCATGCGGGGTCAGGCGGGCGATGGTTGTGAACACCACATCCTGCTCCGCAGCCCCCAGCCGCGCGCGCAAGGCCCGCCCCGCGGCCGGATCGGGGGTAAAATCATCGCAATGGATCCCCAAGGGGATCACCGGCAGCATGGGCCGGGTGCGCAATTTAGCCTCCAGTTGCCGGGCCAGATGCGCGTCGATCAGATCCAGTTGAAAGCTGACGCTGGCCTGCACCGCCCGCGAGGTGCAGATCACCGCATCCCACTCTTCGACCGGCGAAATCCGCAGGTTCATCCAGCCTTCCATGACGGCGGCGGTCGATGTGGTATGGGTGATCCCCGACAGCGTATAGGCGCCGGTGCCATAAGGCACCCGCCGCCACGCCTCGGTTGCGTAATTCGGGCTGGGATAGAATACGGTTCCAAGCGGCGCGATCGAGGTCGGGCGCATCAGACTGGCCCCGCGCACCGGAACCCCGGGGCGCAAGGTTTCGGCAAGCGCGCGCACCGGCTCCATATCTTCGGGCATCTTGGTCAGAAGCACGAATTCCTCAACATCGGCGTGGCGCAGATAGCCTTTGAGAAAACTTTCGCCCGCCACCCGACGCCCATTGATGCCCTTGGCGGTCGGGTCAAACCCGTCTTGCGCATACCAGATCGCAGCGTTTTGCGGGCGGTCCCCGATCTTCGTCATCGTTTTTCCATCCAGAGCCAAGGAGTCGGGCCGCTGCGCCATTCCCAAAGGGCGATCAATCGGTCCAGATCGGACAGCTCCTCCATCCACGCCGGAAAGCCACTGTCATCAATATGACGGCCGATTTCGGTGATGTGATGGGTCGGGCCGAACCGCGTCTTCAGCGTGTCCACCACACCGGGCACGATGCCGGGATGACATTCGACCAGAATATCGGCCTGCAACAGCCCCGGCCCGGCAGAGGGGTCCAAAAGCGCCACCTCGGCCCCTTCGATATCGCAGATCACGACGGCGCGGGCGCCCTCACAAAGCGCAAAATCTGCCGGGGTAAATACGCCGCCGATCTCGACCTGCTCCGCCACGCCATTGGCCAGAGCGAGCGCACGGCAAAGGTCTTGGGCGGCCTCATTGGCGTCGTGCGCCAGCACCCGCGCCCCCGGCAGGCACCGCGCAAGACCGACGGCATAATAGCCTTCTGCCGAGCCGATATCGATCACCAGATCAGGAGATTTGGCGATGATCGCGGCGATTACCGGATGCAAGGACGCCTCATAAACCCCCAAAAGCCGCGCGACCCGTGTGCCTTCTGCGGCGCGGACGCCATAGGACATACCTTTGAACGGACCCGAGGCAACCACGGCCCCCTGACGGTTTTCGACGGTATTGGCGACAAGTTCAGCCCGCCATTTCGCCAGATAGCGCAAGGCGCGGGCCAGATTTTCCGCACTGGGGGGGCCGGCAAGCAACTCTTGCAGGGTCTGCGTGACACCGCGGGTCAACGATGAAGGCTTAATAGATTTGGTCACGCGACACTCTGCACCGGTCTAATAGGCCGGACCCTAGCCAAGCCCGCGCGCCCTGTCCACTGATGGCGACGCGGGCAGCCCTGTCAGGCCGGCTTGAACACCATTGCGACCCCATTCATGCAATAGCGCTTGCCCGTGGGTTGCGGGCCGTCGTCAAAGACATGGCCCAAATGCCCACCGCAGCGACGGCAATGCACTTCGGTTCGGCTGCCGAACAGGCCGGGGTCTTCCTTGGTTCCCACCGCCTTGTCCAAGGGTTGCCAGAACGAGGGCCAGCCGGTGCCGCTGTCATACTTCGTCTCGGACGAAAAAAGCGGCAGCTCGCAGCCCGCGCAGTGAAACACGCCCGCGCGGGTTTCGTGATCCAGCGGGCTGGAGCCGGATCGTTCGGTCGCCTCATGGCGCAAAACCTGATAGGCCTCGGGCGAAAGCCGGGCCTGCCATTCCGCATCCGAAAGCGTGAATTCAAAACTTTCCGCGCGGGCGGTGCGACCAAAGGTCAGCGCGGCAAGCGAGGCGGACAGAAACAGGCGGCGTTGCATGGGGGAAACTCCTTGTTGCTGGACCAAAGCTAGCACGATCGACCACCCGGACGAGCCAAGGTTACAGCGCCTCACCAAGTTGCGAAAAACCGTTAAGTCCAGCCCTTGCGGCCCCTGCCGATATGTTCCACAACTTCACCGATTGCGGGCTTTTGCCCGGCGCTTTGATATGGACGATGACGATGGCCGAGAACATGCTGAAACCTACCGAAGAAATCTCGGTCCGCGATGTGTTCGGCATCGATACCGACATGAAAGTCAAAGGCTTTGCCGAAGGCACCGACCGCGTGCCGGCAATTGACCCGACCTATAAATTCGACCCTGACACCACCTTGGCCATTCTGGCGGGCTTTGCCTATAACCGCCGGGTGATGATCCAAGGCTATCACGGCACGGGCAAATCGACCCATATCGAACAGGTCGCGGCGCGGCTGAACTGGCCTGCAGTGCGGGTGAACCTTGACAGCCACATCAGCCGGATCGACCTGATCGGCAAGGATGCGATCAAGCTGCGCGATGGCAAGCAAGTCACCGAATTCCACGAGGGCATCCTGCCTTGGGCGCTGCGCAACCCTGTGGCCATCGTGTTCGACGAATATGATGCCGGTCGCGCCGATGTGATGTTCGTGATCCAGCGCGTGCTGGAAACCGACGGCAAGCTGACGCTATTGGACCAAAACGAAATCATCACCCCCCACCCCTATTTCCGTCTGTTTGCCACCGCAAACACCGTGGGTCTGGGCGACACGACCGGGCTTTATCACGGCACCCAGCAGATCAACCAAGCCCAGATGGACCGTTGGTCGCTGGTGGCAACGTTGAACTATCTGAGCCATGACGCCGAAGCCGCCATCGTTCTGGCCAAATCGCCGCATTACAACACCGACAAGGGCCGCAAGACCATCAGCCAGATGGTCACCGTGGCCGATCTGACCCGCACGGCGTTCATGAACGGCGATCTTTCCACCGTGATGAGCCCGCGCACCGTGCTGAACTGGGCGCAAAACGCCGAGATTTTCCGCAACGTCGGTTATGCCTTCCGCCTCTCGTTCCTGAACAAATGCGACGAGCTGGAACGCCAGACCGTGGCGGAATTCTACCAGCGCTGCTTCGGCGAGGAATTGCCGGAATCGGCAGCCTCGATGGCGATGAAGTGATGTAGGGTGGGGGTCTCCCCCACCGCTTCGACATGGTGGGGTGCGCCCCACCCTATGCGGACGGACCATGACCAAACCGACTGACAACCCTGCCGATCCGTTCAAAAAGGCCTTGGCTGAGGCCACGAAAGTCATGGCCGATGATCCCGAGATGACGGTCACCTATTCGGTTGACCCCTCGGGCATGACCAAGGAAGGCGTGCGGCTGCCGCAGGTGTCGCGCCGCATGACGCGGGACGAGGTGATGCTGGCGCGCGGCACGGCCGATGCTTTTGCCTTGCGCCGCAAGTATCACAATGATGCGACCAGCGCCCGCTATGCCCCCACCGGGCAGTTGGCGCGCGAAATCTATGATGCGATGGAAACCGCCCGCTGCGAAGCGGTCGGCGCGCGGGTGATGCCCGGCACGGCAACCAACATCGACGCCAAGATCGCGTTTGAGGCGGACCGCAAGGGCTATGGCAGCCTGACCTCGCCCGGCGAGGCACCGCTGTCGGTGGCCGCGGGCTATCTGGTGCGCCATCTGGCCACCGGAAACCCGCTGCCCAAGGCGGCTGAAAATGTCATGAACCTGTGGCGCGGGTTTATCGAAGAACAAGCGGGCGGCACGCTGGACAATCTAGACCATGTGTTGGCCGATCAGGCCGCGTTTGCGCGCCTTGCCCGGCAGGTGATTTCGGATCTCGGCTATGGCGACCAGCTGGGCGATGACCCCGATGCGCCGGATGAGGATGAGGCCGGCAACGAGGCCGAGGAAGATCAGGACAACCCCGAGAGCGAAGGCTCAGAGGAGCAGGAGAGCGACGAGAGCGAGGCCAGCCCCGAGCGCAGCCAAGATCAGGAAGAAGACCAGTCTCAGGCGCAAGTCACCATGGAAGACAGCGCCGACATGGAGGAAGGCGACGAGACGGAATTGCCGGAAGGCGAAGCGCCGCTCGATCCGCCGCCGCCCGCGCCCTATTCTGACGCTGACCCGAATTACACCGTCTACACCACGGATTTCGATGAAGAAATCCGCGCCGAAGAGCTGGCCGAACCTGCTGAGTTGGAACGCCTGCGCGCCTATCTGGATCAGCAGTTGGACCCCCTGAAAGGGGCCGTCAGCCGCTTGGCGAACAAGCTGCAACGCCGCCTTCAGGCCCAGCAAAGCCGGTCGTGGCTGTTTGACCTTGAGGAAGGCACGCTGGATGCGGGCCGCCTTGCCCGCGTGGTGGCGAACCCGACCACCCCGCTGTCTTTCAAGCAAGAAAAAGACACCGAATTCCGCGACACCGTGGTGACGTTGCTGATCGACAATTCCGGCTCGATGCGGGGGCGCCCGATTTCCATCGCGGCGATCTGCGCCGATGTTCTGGCCCGCACGTTGGAACGTTGCTCGGTCAAGGTCGAGATCTTGGGCTTTACCACGCGGGCGTGGAAGGGCGGGCAGGCCCGCGAACGGTGGCTGGCCCAAGGCCGCCCGCAAGCGCCGGGCCGCCTGAACGATCTGCGCCACATCATCTATAAATCCGCCGATGCGCCTTGGCGGCGGGTGCGGCCCAATCTGGGCCTGATGATGAAAGAAGGGCTGTTGAAGGAAAATATCGACGGCGAGGCGCTGGAATGGGCGCACCGCCGCGCCCTTGGCCGGCCCGAGGCGCGCAAGATCCTGATGGTGATCTCGGACGGGGCGCCTGTCGATGACAGCACCCTGTCGGTCAATGCGGCCAGTTTCCTTGAAAAGCACCTGCGTGATGTGATCGCCATGGTGGAAAAGCGCCGCGCGGTGGAATTGATCGCCATTGGCATCGGCCATGACGTGACCCGCTATTACCAACGCGCAGTGACGATCACCGATGTCGAACAACTGGCCGGCGCGATGACAGAGCAACTCGCCAGCCTGTTCGAGGTCGACCCCAAGAAGCGCGCACGGGCCTTTGGGATGCGGAAGACGGGGTAAAAGGGGGCATTTTGCCCCCTTTTGGCTGCCGCCAATTCCCCCCCTGAGGATATTTGCACCACATTGAAGGAGCCGACGATGTTCCAGACCTTTGAGTCCACCGCAAATCCGGCCCAAGGCCCGGCACGGCTGGCCGCCTTGCGGGGTGTTCTGGCGGCAGAGAGGCTGGCGGGCTTTGTGGTGCCGCGCGCCGATGCGCATCAGGGCGAATATGTGGCGGCGCGCGATGAGCGGTTGCAGTGGTTGACCGGGTTTACCGGCTCTGCCGGGTTCGCGATTGTCTTGGAGCGCGTGGCGGGGGTGTTCATTGACGGGCGCTACCGCACACAGGTGAAGGGGCAAGTCGATCTGAGCCACTTTACCCCGGTGCCTTGGCCCGAGGTGAAGCCGGCCGATTGGCTGCGCGAGACTTTGACGGCAGGCGTGGTGGGGTTTGACCCTTGGCTGCACACCGCCGACGAGATTGAAAAGCTGGAAGCCGGGCTTCAGGGCACGGGCATCACGTTGCGCCCGGTGGAAAATATGGTGGACCGCATCTGGCCCGACCAGCCCGAGCCGCCGATGGGCCGCGCCTTTGCCCATCCCGACGCCCTTGCGGGTGAGACCAGTGCAGCCAGACGCGCCCGGTTGGCCGAGGGACTGCGTCGGGCCGGACAGACGGCAGCGGTGATAAGCCTGCCGGACAGCCTGTGCTGGCTCTTGAACATTCGCGGCGCCGATGTGCCGCGCAATCCGATCCTGCATGGGCTTGCCATTTTGCACGACGACGCCCGTGTGACGCTGTTTGCGGAAAGCGCCAAGTTTGACGAGGCGACCCGGGCGCATCTGGGCGCGCATGTCACGCTGCGCCCTGCCGCCGCCTTTGTGCCGGCACTACACACGCTGCAAGGCCCGGTCCGGGTGGACAAAGGCACGGCCCCGTTGGCAGTCTCGCTGGAATTGCAGGACGCAGGCATCGCCGTGGCGTGGGGCGATGATCCCTGCCGCCTGCCCAAGGCCTGCAAGAACGCTGGCGAAATCAGCGGCATGCGGGAGGCGCATCTGCGCGATGGCGCGGCCATGGTCGAGTTCCTGTGCTGGCTGGATGCGCAGCTGCCCAAGGGCAGCTTGACCGAGATTGATGTGGTCAAAGGGTTGGAAGGATTCCGCCGCGCGACCAATGCCTTGCATGACATCAGCTTTGATACGATCTGCGGCGCCGGGCCAAACGGCGCAATCATGCATTACCGGGTGACCGAGCAATCCAACCGGACGGTCGAACAAAATTCGCTGCTGCTGGTGGATTCGGGTGCGCAATATCTGGATGGCACCACCGATATCACCCGCACTGTGGCGGTGGGCGATCCGGGCGATTATGCGCGGGCCTGCTATACGCGGGTGTTGCAAGGCACGATTGCCATCAGCCGCGTGCGCTGGCCGAAAGGCTTGGCGGGGCGCGATCTTGACCCCTTGGCGCGGGCGCCCTTGTGGCTGGCGGGCCAAGACTTCAACCATGGCACCGGGCATGGCGTCGGGGCCTTTCTGTCGGTCCATGAAGGCCCGCAGCGGTTGAGCCGCATTTCAGAAGTGCCGCTAGAATCTGGCATGATCCTGTCGAATGAACCGGGCTATTACCGCGAGGGCGAGTTCGGCATCCGGCTGGAAAACCTGATAGTGGTCGAGCCCGCGCCAAATCTGGCTGGCGGCGATGATGAGCGCGATCAGTTGCGGTTCGAGACGCTGACCTTCGTGCCGTTTGACCGCCGGCTGGTGGTGGCGGCGCTACTGGCCCCCGGCGAACGCGACTGGCTGAACGCCTATCACGCAGAGGTGCTGGCAAAACTGGCCCCGCGCCTGTCGCCCGCGGCGCTGGACTGGTGCAAGGCCGCCTGCGCGGCGATCTGAGCGGCTGACACGCGCGATTTTTCGACGAAAATCGGACTCAGGCCGCCTCGGCTGCGGTTTTGCGGATGCGCTCCACCATGGCGCGCAGGCCGTTTGACCGCTGCGAAGAGAGGTGTTCGTTCAACCCCAGCCGCCCCAGCTCTGCCGTGGCATCAACCGCCCCGACTTGCCCCAGCGGAACACCGGAATATAGCGCATGCAAGACCGCGATCAGCCCGCGGACGATCATGGCATCCGAATCGCCCTGAAAATCAAAAACCCCGCCCGCGACCACCGGGCGCAGCCAGACTTGGCTGGCGCAACCATCCACCTTGTAGCCCGGCACCTTGAAGCTGTCCTCCAAGGGCGGCATCGCCTTTCCCATGTCGATCACATGGCGATAGCGGTCTTCCCAATCGTCGAGGAATTCGAAGGTTTCGGCGATCTCTTCAAAGGCGGCGGTGGCCATGCTGCGGCTCCTTTAAGGTTGCCTTTCAGCTAATTCGCGCGCGGGCGTATGTCCAGTCTCAGCGGTCTTTTCAAAGCCCCCCCAATCGGCTACCCAATAAGGTAAGCTTGCAAGGACACCCCATTGATGCGCCTGCCCCCGAAACCAGCCTTGGCCCTCGCCCTCACTGCCGTGTTGACCGTGACCGCCTGCGGCGCGATGCGCGAGTCGCGGCTGAACCCGATGAACTGGTTTGGTCGTTCGCATGAGACGAAGACCGAAGAATTCGGGATCGCAAGCCCCGAGGATAAGCGCCCACTGGTGGCGCAGGTGCTGGGGATGACCATCGAACAGACGCCGACTGGCGCGATTGTGCGCGCCACCGGGATGTCGCCAATGCAGGGCTATTATGACGCCGAACTGGTGGCGCGCCCCGTCGATGACAAGGGCGTGCTGGTCTATGACTTTCGCCTGATGCCGCCGCCGGAGGCAAAGCCGGTGGGCGCGGCACGCACGCGTGAAGTCACCGCAGGCGCGCACCTGTCGCATGTGAAACTTGCCGGTATTACGCAAATCGTGGTGCAGGGCGCGGAAAACGCCCGCTCGGCCCAACGTTAATCGCCGATCAGCGCTGCGATCCGGGCGGCGATCGCCCGGCTGCCCTTGACTGACGGGTGGACCAGATCCATCGCGTGATAGCTGGTGTCGCCCTCTTTGGTCACCAGATCCGCCAGCGGCAAAAAGGTTACCCCCTCTGTCACCTCGGCCATCCGGGCAAGCCGTCGGTCCATCTCATCGCCCAAAGGGCCACAGGCCTCGACCGGAGAGGTCACGCCGGGCGTGCGCAGATAGCCGGTATAGATCACCTTTGCGCCGCTTGCGCGAATTTCGCTGACCAGATCCGCAATAGCCCCTGCCCTGCCATCCTCGCGGATCAGCCGGTTCAGCATCCGCTTGCAGGTGCCACAACCGCAGCCAAACAGCAGATCATTGCCGCCGCCGTTCATCACCACATAATCCCAAGGCCCACCGCGGAACTGCGCCCCGATCCGCAGGCCTGCGGCCCCGGTCAAGGGCAGACGGTAGAAATACCGTGCGCCGGCCACCGCATGATCCTTGACCTTCACGCCAAGCAGGTTGCCCAAGGCATCTGACACCGCGGCCCCGCGCGTGCCGTTCCACGCCATCAGGCTGTCGCCCATCACCAGAACACGGGGCTTTGCATCATCGGCCCGGGCCGCCAGACCAAGCGCCAGAACCATCAGCGCCGATAAAAGGATTTGGCGGAAAATCGCGCGCAAAACCACCTCCGAGCCGCAAACACCCCCGGCCTAATTGCCGGGGAACCACATGAAAACAACCTCGGATGGGGCGGCGTTACAGCCGCACCACCCGCACTTCGCTGCCCTTGGCCGAAAGCGCAATCTCGCCCCGGCACAGCATCATCGCGTCATTGCCAAAGGCCTCGGCACGCCAGCCCTTCAGGGTATCGACATTGCGCTCGCCGGCCGCGATGGCATCAAGATCCGCCGCCGACGCGATCAGCCGCGGGGCGACGCCAAGGCTTTCCGACTTGGCCTTCAGCAGCACCCGCAAAAGGTCGGCCAACGCAGGATTGACCTGCAATTGCTCGCGGCTGACATCGGGTTTCGGCATATCCTCGGGGCGCATTTCTTGCCCCGATTTGATCGCCGCCAAAATCCCTTCGGCAATCTCGGTCTTGCGGCCCTCGCGCTGCAGCAGGCGCGAACGGCCAAGCTCTTCCATGCTGGCGGGACGGGTCGAGGCCAGTTCCAACAGAGCATCATCCTTCATCACCCGGCTGCGCGGCACGTTGTTGCCTTGGGCATATTCCTCGCGGAAGCGGGCCAACTCCTTGACCACCGCCAAGAACCGCCCCGAGGTGGTGCGGGTTTTCACCCGCTGCCACGCCTCGTCAGGATGCACGGTATAGGTGGCCGGATCGCACAGAATGGAAAGTTCTTCCTCCACCCATTTTTGCCGGCCGTTCTTGTCCAATTGCTTGGCAAGCCATTCGTAGATCACGCGCAGATGGGTGACATCGGCCAGCGCATATTCGCTTTGGGCATCGGTCAGCGGGCGGCGCGACCAATCGGTAAAGCGGCTGGTCTTGTCCAGATTTTCCTTGGCGATCTTCTTGACCAGCGTTTCATAGCCGACCTGTTCGCCAAAGCCGCAGACCATAGCGGCGACCTGGGTGTCAAACAGGGGGTCGGGAAACACCTTGCCTTCAACGAAGAAGATTTCCAGATCCTGCCGGGCGGCATGGAACACCTTCACCGTCGCCTTGTGGCGAAACAGATCATAAAGCGGCTCCATCGACATCTGATGACCGAGGATCGGGTCAACCAGCACCGCATCGCCATCCTTGCCGGGCAACGCCATCTGGATCAGGCAAAGCTTTGACCAATAGGTGCGTTCGCGCAGGAATTCGGTGTCGATGGTGACGTAGGGGGCAGCTTTGGCAGCCTCGCAAAAGGTGGCGAGGTCTTCGGTCGTGGTGATGGTCCGCATGGGCGGCCTTTCGCAGCAAGGGGCGCGGGGGCATCCCGCAATTGCGTTTGCTATAGGGGCGAGGGGCGGAAAAGGGAAGAGCAGGCGAAAACGACGCCATTTCTGCAGGTATCACCCCTTTGCCATGCGTTGACGCAAGGCATCGACCAGCCGCGTATTGGCACGCTGGCGATACTCTGCGCGATCCAGCACGCGCATCACGGCCTGCGCCCGCGCCGCCATTGCCGCACAGGCGTCTGGGTTTGCCCGCGCCCAATCCAGCCGCGCCGCGAAATCGGAACAATCCTGAGCAAACGGCAGGTAATGCTCCCAAGGTTTGAAATGGCAGGAGGCAAAACTTTGCCACTCATGCGCCATGACCAGACACAAGGACCCCGAGGCCATACTCCAAAAGAACGAGGTCGCAAGATCCGCCCCCGGCAGCACGACGATATAGCGGTTGGCGGCCATCTCGGCCTGACTGAGCCTTGGTCGCAAACAGGATTGAAGTGCAGGATTTTCGTGCTGCGTGGTCAGGCCGATGTCGGCAAGGGGATGGTGCTGAAACCCGTCAATGAAGCCAAAGCGTGGCACCAGCCGCAGCTTGTCCCACAACGCAGCCGCTTGGGCCGGATCACGCCGACGATCGAGCAGAAACCGCGCCGACACGACCCGGCTGGAGGCTGCAGGATCGGTTTCAGCGGTGGTCAGCCCGCTGGGCGCCATCGGCCTTGTGCTGCCGTTGATGTTGCCCCGCCACACGAACCTGTCCTTGCGCTGCACAAAGGGCACAAGGTCGGCGCCCCCGAACTGGCCCGAGAAAGCGGGGCTGCCCACGCCGTGAACATGCTGCATGGGCCAAAGCACCCGCCCCACCGCGCCGGGGGGCCGATTGAAACACAGGACCGGCGCCACCGTCTTGCGCATGGCGATGTCGGTGTCGCGCGCGTCTTGCATGTCGATCAGCAGATCGAAATCCAGCCCGGCGGCCTGTGCCTCGGCCAAGGCCTGCGCGCCCTTGCGGATGCTGGGCCGTTCCGAAACGCGCCCGATCTTTGGACAGCTCATCCGCTCCTCAGACTGATGCCACTGCACGCAGCCCTCGGACGAGGCGCGCAAGGCGGCCTTCAGGCCATGGCTGGTATAGCGCCATTGTCGCCCGGCCTGCTCGCCCAACCGATGCGCGGTTTCGATCTGAAGCATCGCCTCGGCCTCGGGCGGGCCGTCTGTCATGACACCTGCTTCAGAAGACCGTGTCATGCGAAACCAATCCCATACATCAACACCCGTGCCAAAAATCAGATCGAAGAATAGCGACAAGGCTAATAAGCCCGAACGCACAAAGCCAGCGCGAAACTCGTCCTCGTCGCGGGCGATATTCTGCTGTAAGCCCGGTATGTCCAAGCACCGGGTCGACATGCGCTTTTTCTGGATCACCCTTGGCCTTGCAGCGCTTGCCCTTGGCACGGCGGGGCTGGTCTTACCTTTGCTGCCGACCACGCCCTTCATGCTGCTGGCCGCTGCCTGTTTTGCCAAATCCTCGCCGCGCCTGCATGACTGGCTGATAAGCCATCGCTTGTTCGGCCCGGCGATCCGCGATTGGCGCGATTATCGGGCGATTTCCCCCAAGGCCAAACGTATGGCGCTGACAGCGATGACCGCGGCCCTTGGCCTGAGCCTGATGCTTGGCCTTGGCTGGAGGGTGCTTGCGGTTCAGGCGCTGGTGTTGATGGTGATGGGAAGCTGGATCTGGACGCGGCCAGACGGGCCGCAGATGTAAAAAGGGCGGCCCGAAAGCCGCCCTTTTATTCTGCCCCTGTACCGGGCGATCAGCCCGCGACGAACAGGCCTTCGTCCTTGACGATCTTATAGGCCTCATCCAGCGATTTCTTGGCGCGTTCCATCAGGATGTCGATTTCGGCCGGTTTGATAACCAACGGCGGGGCGATGATCATGCGATCCCCGACGTGGCGCATGATGATGTTGTTGGCAAAGCAGCGCTCGCGCACCTTGTAGCCGACGGTCCCCGCCTCGGACGCGAATTTGGCACGCGTCGCCTTGTTCGGTGTCAGCGCGATGGAGCCCATCAGGCCCACCAATTTCGTTTCGCCCACCATCGGATGATCGGCCAGCGCATGCCATTTTTCGGCCAGATAGGGATGTGCCACGTCGCGGACATGCTCCACAACGCCCTCTTCCTGAATGATCCGCAGGTTTTCCAAGGCGACCGCCGCGGCAACCGGATGGCCGGAATAGGTATAGCCATGGTAAAGTTCGCCGCCCTCGGCGACCACATTGAACACCTCATCATGGATGATCGAGCCGCCGATCGGCTGGTAGCCCGACGACAGGCCTTTGGCGATGGTGATGATGTGTGGCTTGATGCCAAAGGTGGTGGCGGCGAACATGTTGCCGGTGCGGCCAAAGCCGGTGATGACCTCGTCCAGCACCAGAAGGATGCCGTATTTGTCACAAATACGCTGGATTTCCGGCCAGTAGGTGGCGGGCGGCACGATGACGCCGCCGGCACCCTGAATGGGCTCGCCAATAAAGGCGGCAACCTTGTCGATGCCGATCTCTTTGATGGCGTCTTCCAGCTGGCGGGCGCGAGCCAGACCGAATTCCTCAGGCGTCATATCGCCGCCTTCGCTCCACCAATCAGGCTGGTCGATGTGATGGATGCCATCAATCTTGCCACCATGGGCGTGGATCGGGGACATGCCGCCAAGGCTGCCGCCGCCCATGGTCGACCCATGATAGCCATTCTTGCGCGCGATGATGACGCGCTTTTCCGGCATGCCCTTGACCTGCCAATAGCGGCGGACAAGGCGGATATTGGTGTCGTTCGCTTCAGACCCAGAGCCTGCAAAGAAGGTGTGGTTCATGCCCTCAGGCGCGATCTTGGCCAGTTCGGCGGCCAGCGCGATGGCGGGAACATGGGTGGTCTGGAAAAAGGTGTTGTAATAGCACAGCTCGTCCATCTGCCGTTTGGCAACATTGCCCAGCTCCGGACGGCCATAGCCGATGTTGACGCACCACAGCCCGGCCATGCCGTCGATGATCTGCTGGCCTTCGCTGTCGGTCAGATAGACGCCCTTGGCCGATTTGATGATCCGCGCGCCCTTGGCGGCAAGGCCATTGGCATCGGTGAAGGGGTGCATGTGGTGGGCGGCATCCAGCTTTTGCAGCTCGGCCGTCGACATGTGGTTGGTGATCACGTTCATGCGCTATCCCTTCGGTCCAATGGGCCCCGAGTCACCATGAGCAACGGGCCGTTGGTCGCAGAATATGATCAAAGATCACTGCGTTCAAGGAATTTGATCAAATTTTGAAGCCGCCTTAAACTTCGCCCCGCGCCAGCGCCGCGCGGACCTCTTCAACCCCTTGGGCGATGTCATCATGGATGGCCCGGGCAAGCGCTGCACCGTCGCCCGCGCGCATGGCAGCCAGTGCCTCGACATGCTGGTCAGGCAGGCCGGTGGCCCCGGCCAAGGTTGCCACCACCCGCAACGACGGGCCAAAGCGCAGCCACATCGACCGCGCCATATCCAAAAGCACGCCCGCCCCTGCCGCCTCGTAAAGCGCAAAGTGGAAGGCGTGGTTCGCGGTCAGATAGGCAGCCACATCGCCGGTGCGGATTGCCGCATTCACCCGATCATCCAGCGCGGCCAGACGGTCGATCAGACGCGACGTCAGATGCGCGGCAGCCAGTTCGGCCAACCGCGGCTCGATGGTGAGCCGGGCAAAGGCGAGTTGGTCCAGCACAGCAGGTTCCAGCCGCGGCACCGTCACCCGACGGTTGCCCTGCGGCTCCAACGCGCCCTCGGCTGTCAGGCGGCGGATCGCCTCGCGCACCGGGGTCATGCCCGCACCCAGATCGGCGATCAGACCCTGAATGGTGACAGGCTGGCCCGGCGCCAGCGCGCCGAACAGGACCATGTCCCGCAAGCGCACATAGGTCAGCTCATGACTGGGCACCTTGCGGGTGTCGTCTGGCCGGGTGTCTTCTGGACGGGCGTCGTCGGGCATGCGGGCTCTCATCGGAACGGTCGGTCCAGTTAGCCCCGGCGTGGCCTGCCTTGCAAGGGCAAGGATCAGCCCTGCCCCACTTGTTGCCCGCGCAAGGCCCCCCGTCGCCCAGAAAGCCACAGTGCCGATAGGATCAGCGGCGCATTGTCGACCTCGCCGCTTTGGCACAATTGCAGCAGATGTTCGAAAGAGACCAGATGGGCGCGAATGTCTTCCGCCTCGTCCGCAAGGCCGAACTGACCTGCGGCACTGTCGGGCAGGTCCACCACCGCGAAATAGGAATAGATGTATTCCACAAAGGCACCGGGGCTGGGGTAGTATTCACCAATCGGCACAAGCGCGTCCAGCACCAGTCCCGCCTCCTCCCGCGCCTCGCGCCGGGCGGCCTGCTCGGGCGTTTCGCCCGCGTCGATCCGCCCGGCAATCGCCTCCAGCTTCCAAGGGTTGGCATCGCCGCGCACATGGGGGGCAAAGCGGAACTGCTCGACCAACAGCACCCGGTCGCGCGCCGGATCATAGGGCAAGACCGTCACAACATCGCCCGAGATAAAGGCCGTACGATGCAACGGCACACTCAGCCCGCCATCAAAGCGGCGATGGCGCAACTCTTGTTCTTCAACCGCAAAGAACCCCTCATGGGGTTGGCTGCGGCTTGCAATCGTCACATCCCCCGCCACGGGGCGACGTCGCAGGCTGGCCGGGACCGCCCGCCCGGCCCGATCGCGGGTTTCCTTGTCATCCGAGCGCATGGCCGTCAGCTCCAACGTCGCCCGGTGGCCTCGGTCAGCATGCCACCCAGAACACCCCCGATCGCCAAGGCGACAGGCGTGGCCGGATGGCGCAAGAGCGCGCCATATTCCAACATCAATTCCAAAATCCCCAAGACCGCATCCATCGGCCCGTCATACATCATCCGGGTGGATTTGCGGACCATGAAGTAGATTGAAAACAGCAACAGGCACCAAAACAGCACCGCAACCGAGGTGACCAAGCCGCGATTGACCGCCTCGACCATGCCGCGCCCCACGGTCCGCCCCATGATGAACCAACCACAAAAAAAGCCAATCCCGGCAGAGAGTTCGCGAAACATCTTGATCTGTGTGCCCTCGGGCAAGACCGGGATGAACAGATGGGCAGCAAGGGCGGCAACACAAGCAAAGAAAACAGCGGCAATCAATTTGGGGGCAGTGGGCATCGAAAAACCTCGAACTGAAATCAGGGCCGTTTGACAGTAACCTGCGTCACATCACAGTTTCCGCCCTGAAACGCCCCCGCGCAAGAGGTCAGATACAGGTTCCACATCCGCCGGAACCGATCGTCAAAACCCATGGCCTGCACCTCGGCCCAGCGCGCGTTGAACGTATCATACCAGCGGCGCAAGGTCTGGCTGTAGCTTTGGCCAAACTCGACCGAGTGCTGAAACACCAGCCCGGCGCGCGCGATCTCGGCCTGCAAGGCCGAAGGGGAAGGCAACATGCCGCCGGGGAAGATGTATTTCTGAATAAAATCAACAGAACGCCGATAAAGCGGAAAGCGGTCATCGCCGATGGTGATGATCTGAAGCGTCGCCTGCCGCCCCGGTTTCAGCCGCTCGCGCAGGGTGGCGAAATAGGTGGGCCAGTATTTTTCGCCCACCGCTTCGAACATCTCGATGCTGGCGATGCCATCATAGACCCCGTGTTCATCGCGGTAATCTTGCAACTTGATCGTCACACGGTCGGCCAGACCGGCCCGGTCGATCCGCGCCACGGCAAAGTCATACTGCGCCTGACTGATGGTCAGGCACGTGACACGCAAGCCCCGCTTTGCGGCGGCATATTCGGCAAAGCCCCCCCAACCGCAGCCAATCTCCAACACATGATCGCCGGGGTGCGCACCCATCTGATCGACCATGCTGGCGTATTTCGCCTCTTGTGCCACCTCAAGGCTTTCTTGGCCCGAGCGGAACAGGGCGCTGGAATAGGTCATGCTGTCATCCAGCCAAAGGCGATAGAAGGCATTGCCCAGATCATAATGTGCCGCGATGTTCTTCTTGGCCTGCCGTTTGGAATTGCCATGCAGCCAAAAGCGGAGGCGTTCATAGCCGCGCACAAGGGCAAAGCCGGGAAAACCGTCCAGCACCTCGTTATTGCCGGCCTGCGCCACATCCATCACGGCCTGCAGGTCGGGTGTGGTCCAACTGCCGTCCAGATAGGCCTCGCAAAAGCCCAAATCCCCCTCGCGGATCAACCGGGCAAAGACATCTGGCTCCCGCACATGGATTTCGGCCACCGGACCGGGGTTTTGCCCTTCGGCGCGAAAACGCCGTCCGTCGGGCAGAACAAAATCCAACCGCCCGTTTTTCATCCGCTTTGCCAGATCAAAGGCCGCCACGAAATAGCGCGGCAAACCGTGTTGCCCCTTGACCGAGGTCAGAACATCCATCGAAACACCCCCCCAAGATTTACTGGCCCAGGGTTCCTGCTCCCCAGATTTCCAGAACATGCAGCGCGGCTCAAGCTTTTCCTTGCGCCAAGGCGGCAAGCGCCCGCGCGCGCCCTTCGGCCAGATCCACCAGCGGCATTGGATAGCGCCGCGCGGGGTCAAGCCGCCACGCCTTTGGCACCGCATCAAAATAGCTCAACGCCTTGGCCCCCGGCGCGCGGCTGAGTTCGGCCACCCACTCCCGGCGATAGGTCTGATCGGCGTCGAATTTTTCCGCCTGACCCGCCGGATTGAAGATGCGGAAATAGGGGGCGGCATCGGGGCCGCAGCCCGCCACCCATTGCCAGCCCATCGCATTGGCCGCCGGATCCCAATCGGTCAGGCAATCGGCAAACCAGTGCAGACCCACGCGCCAATCGGTCAAGAGATGTTTGGTCAGATAGCTGGCCACGATCATGCGGGCGCGGTTGTGCATCCGACCAGTGACGTAAAGTTCGCGCATGGCGGCATCGACAAGGGGTTCCCCCGTCAACCCTTTGCGCCATATCTCGGCATCGGCATTGTCGGCACGCCATGGAAAGGCCTGCCAATCGGCCTTCCAGTTGGTCCGGTCCATCGTCGGGTAATGGTAGAACAGATGCCAAGCAAATTCGCGCCAGACCACCTCTTTCAGGAATGTCTCGGCCCCGGCATTGCCCATCTCCATCGCCCGCCAGCCCCGATGCCAAAGCGTGCGCGGCCCGATCTCGCCCCAAGCAAGGTTTTCTGACAGGCCCGAGGTGGCCCCGGATATCCCCGGAAAATCCCGCTCAGCGGCATAGGCCGCCATTGGGCCAGCGGCAAATTCCTCTAGCCGCGTCAAAGCCTTGGCTTCACCGACCCGCTGATGCGTCGCGACCACAGCGGCCCCCCGCCGCATCGCCGCCGCCATTTGCCAAGCGGCGAGGTCGTCAGACAGCGGCCACGCCTGCGGGGCCGGCAGCGCCTTTGGCGCGGGCGCCGCCGCTGCAATTGTGCGGCCGCGGACAGCCTTCCAGAACGGGGTGAACACCCGGTAAGGCCCGCCCTGCCCCGTCTCGACCTCCCAAGGTTCAAAGATCAGCGCGCCGGGATGGCTTTCCGCCACCAACCCTTGCGCCTTCAGCGCAGCCTTCACCGCCTGATCGCGATCCCGCGAGGGCGCGTCATACATCCGGCTCCACATGACCCCCGTCGCCCCGGTCTCGGCAATCAGGGTTTGCAGCACTTCACGCGCCGGGCCGCGTCGCAGGATCAGCCGCGAGCCAACGGCGCCCAGCGTCTTGGCAAAGGTTTCAATCGCCAAGCCCAGTCGAAACTTTGGCGCAGCCCCCAAAGCGTCCGTATCGGGGTCTAGGATGAACACCGGGATCAGCGGACGCCCACTGGCCACGGCCGCCGTCAGCATCGGATGATCCGAAAGGCGCAGGTCCCGGCGGAACCACAAGATCAACGGTGCGTCAGTCATTTCATCCCCTTTTCAAGGATATACGCGCGCGCCGCGTCTGTGGTTCATCCGCAGTTCAAAAATATGTCGAACCGCGCAGGTTATCGCAGGCCAAGCCCACCAACCCGCGCGGCCCGCACATTTCGCCTTACAGCACCTTGTCCAACGCCGCGATCAGGCGGGTCACATCTTCGGCGCTGGTGTAATGCGTGGCCGACAGCCGCAAGACGCCCTTGTCGCGGTCGATGCCCAAAGCGGCCAAGGGCCGCACCGCATAGAAGTCGCCGGCCCAGCAGGCGATCCCATTGCGGCCCAGTTCTTCGGACACCGGCTCGGCCGCGCGGTCCAGTTCGACCGCCACGGTCGGGGCGCGGCGGCCAGCATCACGCGGGCCGATCAAGCGAACATCGTTGCGCGCGGCCAGATAGTCCAGCAAGGGCGCGATCACCGCCACTTCTTGCGCGCGCATCAGGTCATGCACACCCTTGTTGCGCGAAAGCGCATCGCCCGAAATCCCATGCGCAGCCGCCAGCGCATCGACATAGTCGGCCATGCCCGCACAGGCCGCGACCTGCGCGTGATCGGGGCCAGCCGGCGTGTGGCGTTTGTAAAGCGTGCCATGGTTGAAGAAATGCGCCTGCCCCGGCAATTCCATGCCAAAGGTTTCGCGCAGCACCATGATGCCCTGATGCGGGCCATAGGTTTTATAGGCCGAGAAAAGATAGGCATCACAGCCCAGTTCCGGCACATCAGGAAAGCCGTGCGGAGCATAGCTGACGCCATCCACGACCGTCCGCGCCCCCGCCTCGCGGGCGATGGCGGCGATTGCGGCCACATCGTTGATCTCTGCGATCACGTTCGAGCAATGCGGGAAGGCCACCAGTTTCACCCGGCCATCGGCCAGCAGCTTGCGCAGATCGGCCAGATCAAGGCTGCCGGTGGCGGGATCAAGCGCCCATTCGCGCACTTCGATCCCCTCATCGGCCAGACGCCGCCAGACACCGGAATTGGCCTCATGGTCCTGATTGGTCACGACAATCGCCGCATTCTGCCCGCGCAGCCACTGCCGCACCGCTTGTGCAAGAACGTAGGTATTGGCCGAGGTCGAGGGGCCAAAGCTGACCTCTTCGCGCTTGACGCCCATCATCGCGGCAAGGCGCGTGCGCGCCTCGTCCATTTCGGAGCCGCCGGCCTGCGCGCCCGGATAAGGCCCATAGGGCTGCACCTTGCGATCCAGATAAAAGCGATGCAGCCGATCAACGACCTGTTGGCAAGGATAGCTGCCGCCGGCATTTTCAAAAAATGCATGGCTGGACAGCACGGGCGAGGAAAACGCCGGGAACTGGCGGCGGACGAAATCAAGATCAAGCGGTTTGGTCATAGGACGGGTCCTGTCATGTGGTTGCCATCAAGACGGGTCCGCGCGGCACTTCCCCCAAAGGCAAGCCCGCAACAAGACCCGTGGCAGGTCTTCCCGCCAAGCCGCCGGGCATGACCCCGCGCAGCAGACGCCGCCCTGTCAGACTGCGCGGCGTCCCCGGCAGCCTAAACGCCGGTTTTTGCGCCGTAAACCCCCAAGCCAGCCGCGCCGCCATCGGTTTTTCGCGGCGGTTTTTGGCACAGGTCATATCTCGACCCTTGCAAGCGTCGGGATTTTCCCCAAGTGATAAGGCAGGACGGGCCGTCAGACAAAAGGCCTCCAACCAACAGCCGAGGGTTCCCATGAAAAAATTCTCCGTATTCCTTGCCACCACGGCCACTGCGCTGACCTTTGGTGCCGCTGCCCAAGCCGCCGATGGCGAATTGACTGTGTTCGACTGGGCCGGTTGGGAAATTCCCGGCGCCTATGCACAATATGCCGCCAAGAATGGCGATGCTCCGACCTATGCTTTCTTTGGCGATGATGACGAGGCCTTTCAAAAGGTGTCGTCCGGCTTCAAGGCCGATGTGGCCCACCCCTGTTCCGCCTCGATCCCGCGCTACCGCGATGCCGGGCTGATCGAGCCTTGGGACACCTCGAAAATCGACGCCTTCGCCACCCTTGCCCCGCGCATGATGGCAAACCCGGTCCTGAAGGACGATCAGGGCCTTTGGTTCCTGCCCTTGGATTACGCCTACACGGCCATCGCCTATAACACCAATGACGTGCCGGCCGAGGATGTGGCAACGCTGCAGGTGTTCAAAGACCCGAAATATGCAGGGCGCATCTCTTTGCCGGATTCGGCGGATGACATCTGGTCCTTGGCCTTCCTCGCCACCGGTGTAACTTCTTGGGACAATGTGACGGATGAACAATTCGCCGCCGCCGCCGCTTGGCTGCGCGAGGTGCATCCGAATGTACGCGCCTACTGGGCAGATCCGGCGGAAATGACGCAGCTCATGGCATCGGGAGAGGTGCAGGTCGCCTGGTCGTGGAACGACGGGGTGGCGCTGCTGCAGGCGGAAAACTTCGCCGTCGGCTTTAACCGCACGCCGAAAGAGGGCGCGGCAACCTGGTTCTGTGGCTATGTCAACATGAAGGACGGCCCCGGCAACGAAGACAAGGTTTATGACTTTGTGAACTCGGTCCTGTCTGACGAAGGCACCGCCGCCGTGGTCGAAAACATCGGCTATGCCACCTCGAACGATGCAGCCATGGCAAAACTGCCGGCCGAGGCGATCAAGAAAGCCTATCTTGACCCGCTGCCGGAAGGCTCGACCCTGTTCATGCAGTCGCCCACCTCACCCGAGCTGCGCGCCAAGATGATCGAAGAATTCGAACTTATCAAAACCGGCTTCTAATCCGGCTTGAAGGACAAAGGGCGCCCGCGAGCCAGTCTTGCGGGCGCCTTTTTTGCAGTCTCGGGCAAAAGACCTGTCGCGACATCTTAACGTTTCGGACGCATCCTTGCGCCATGGTTCACCTGAAACCCGCCCAGAAATCCGACGCCGCCTTCCTCCCCAGCCTTCAGGCCTCGGTGATGCGCGCCCATGCTCGCGCTTTGGGGCCGCTATCACCCGACAGAGATTTCGGCCTTTGATCTGGCCGCAACCCGGGTGATCTACCGCGCCGACTGGCGCAGCTTCTATGTCACGGTCGAGGTGAACCCCGACCATCTGCGGTTACGCAAGCTTTACCTTGCCCCCACCGCGCAGAGCAGAGGCCGCCCATCTGCAGCTGCGTCTGTCGGTCCTGACCCCGAACACCCGCGCGCTGGCCGTTTACCTGCGCGAAAGGCTGCATGTTTCGGAAACCACGGCTGAGCGGGTTTTCCTGCAAAGCCGCTGACGCTGCGCGGGCGGGCGCCCCGTCGCCCCTTGCAC